>Ga0182030_10005570_pt1 | contig 26679 bp, 16 predicted proteins | sample 812S3MmetaG_FD_121299 | JGI IMG/M metagenome (GOLD analysis project Ga0182030, IMG submission 121299) | Permafrost microbial communities from Stordalen Mire, Sweden - 812S3M metaG (Illumina Assembly) | ecosystem: Environmental > Terrestrial > Soil > Wetlands > Permafrost | place: Sweden...
CAACCCCGCCTCGCGGCGACGCTGTTGAGGTCGTGTTCCGTCGTGAACAACCTAATTCGACGGGCGGGACTCTCACCCGCGTTCCAACCAACTTCACTGGCGCAACGTTTGACTGGGTTTGACAGGACTAGACTGAAACCGGCCATGCCTGAGCTGTAAACGATTCATTTTTAGAGGGTTGCATAGTTCTTCGCGAATTTTAGGCGCAAAGCGCCGGATGGAGTGACCTTGACCGAGTTTAATGGGCCGCTCGGGAGTGCAAGCTTGGGCAGGGCAGATCTGGGCGGCCCAGAAGTTCTTTTTTCCCGACCTCCCCGACATTGTATATATCGAATCATTAATTAACATACTATAAACTAGACACATTTCCAAAGCAAGTAATTCATTTAATTATTATTTCATGGAATCGGGCTGATTGTAGAAGAGGCGCCCACGCCTTACCGAGTCCCCCGGCCAAACCTCCCGGCACCGAACCGATGGAGGATGAGCCGGAGGGATTCTACAAGCTGAGGGTGGAAAACCTTCGACTTTTCCGGGAATCAGCCAGCAGCAAAGAGGGGCCGCATTCCGAGTCCTTTTTGCCGAACGTCGCAAGGGTGTTTACGAGATGTTCAGCCAGCTTCTTGGCTTGGAATGAGCGATAATACTCCACCTTTCGCCTCCACGAGGATCGGATACGATTGCGCTATGCACAGGCTGCATTCTGGGGGGCAGGTCTAAAGTGTCAGCATGGACGGCGCGATTCTTGCGAACGAAGCTTTAAAACTCCCTCCGTTGGAGCGGGCTTAAATTATTGACGTGCTCCGGCGCAGCCTTGACCTTGCCGAACAAGATGATGTGGACCGGGCTTGGCTGGCTGAGTCACAAGATCGTCTTGCCGCATTTCGTTCAGGTCAACTTACGGCTTTAGGCGGCGAGGAGGCATTGCAGGGCATTGCGGATGAGTTGAAACGACTTTGATCAACGCGAGTGAGGTCCCTATTTTCCAATGCAAAATTGGCTGAAAATGGCGTCCAGTAAATCGTCGATGGTGGTTTTGCCGACGATTTCGCCCACGGCGTTGGCGGCGATGCGAAGGTCCAGCGCGGCCAATTCGAGTCCCAAACCGTCGCGCAATGCGACGACGGTGCGTTGAAGGGCCAGCCGCGCTCTTTGCAGGGCGTCTTGATGACGGGCATTAATCATCACTTGCCACATCCCGGCCTGGATTTCTCCGGCCCATACTTTTTCCTTGATGGCATCTTTAATTTCTTCAATGCCTTTGCCGGTAAGGCAACAGACATCCACGGCGACATCGCCCGGCGGCAATTGCAGGCGAATGGGAAGATCAATCTTGTTGCGGATGAGGATGCGTTTTTTTTGCGCGAATTCGTGGAGGAATGTCTTGTCGGCTGCGGTCAGAGGTTCGGCGGCGTCGAGGACGTGGAGGATAATTTCAGCGTTGGCCAGAGCGCCGCGGCTGCGGCGAATGCCTTCCACCTCGATGGCGTCGGAGGCTTCGCGCAAGCCGGCGGTATCAATGAAGTTGACCGGGATGCCGCGAATATTGGCGGTTTCTTCGATGGTATCGCGGGTCGTGCCTGGAATGGGGGAGACGATGGCGCGATCGTGGCCCAGGAGTTGGTTGAGCAGGCTGGATTTGCCGACGTTGGGCCTTCCAATAATGGCAGCGCGAATGCCGTGGCGCAAAATCCGGCCTTCGTCGGCGGTGCTCAATAACTGGTCGATGAAAACGACGGCCGACTCCAATTGGCCGATCAATTTCTCGCGGGTATGAGGAGCAATGTCTTCGTCCGGAAAATCAATGTGCGCCTCGACATGGGCCAGCGTTTTCATCAAGTCATCGCGCAGAAGATTGATGCGTTGGGAAAGTTTGCCGGCCAATTGCTCGTTGGCGGCGGCGAGGGCCAGTTCGGTGCGGGAGTGGATCAAATCGGCCACGGCTTCGGCCTGGGCCAGATCGATGCGGCCATTGAGAAAGGCACGGCGCGTAAATTCGCCCGGAGTGGCCAGGCGTGCGCCGTTTTGCAGAATCGTGTCCAAGACGAGCTTGGCCGGGAGCAGTCCGCCGTGGCAGGTGATTTCAACCACGTCTTCTCGCGTGAAACTGCGCGGGGCGCGCATCACCGCCAGCAAGACCTCGTCCAGAATGCGGCCTTGGCGAACGATCTTGCCAAAATGAATCGTGTGAGTAGGAGCGAGAGACGGTGCTCGAGACGTCTTGCCAACCGGTCTGAAACTAGCGTCCGCAATCGAAAGGGAATTGGGACCGGAAATGCGGACAACGGCGATGCCGCCCTCGCCCAATGGCGTGGCGATGGCAGCGATGGTGTCGTTCAGGGCAAAGTTCAAATGTTGCCGCGCTGGCGCTGTTGCAAAAGAGCGCAAGCTTTGTGGTAACTCTTACGGTGCAGGAAATGCAACAAATCCGGCTCCGTATCTGGAGGCAACTGGCCGGTCAACTCATCGAGGCGCGAAAAAATGGGCAATAAATCGGGCTTGGGATTGGCCCCGGCCATCCGCGCGGCAGCCGCTTCCAACGTCATCAAACTATCCAGAATTTGTTGTTCGATAAAAGTCATGCCAGGGCGTAACGCTCGTATTTCACGGTTCAGTTTATCACCGACGCTAATTATATGCCATAATGATTAGAATGGCATGGCAAAAACCGTCATTTCGGTGTAAAAAATAGCATCCTGATGAAATATCGGACAGACAAAACATTTATTACATGGACAAATCTCCTCCTGACGGATCGTTTCTTGGCGTGGAATGCGGCGCAACTCGCAGCGTTGCGCTTTTAGCCCCCGGGGGGGATGCGCCCTTTCTTCGCGCGGAATTCGGTCCGGCCAATCTTCGGCTTCTCGATGACGCGGCATTAGTGGAGCATTTTACCGCGGTCAAGAGCCTGCAAAGCAAGGCCATGGCGCCGCTGGCGGGAGTCGCCATTGGCATGGCGGGAGCGCGGAGTGAACTGGACTGGGAGCGGATTCGAGCTGCGGCGGCCAAGGTTTGGCCGGGCATACCCTGCTACGCGACGAGTGATTTGGAAACGGCGATAGTGGCGGGAAGAAGCGGCAACAAGAATAAGGCCGGGGCGCAGGTGCTGATTTTGAGCGGAACCGGCTCATCCTGCTTTGCCCGAAATGCAGATGGAAAAACCGTCCGGTTCGGCGGGTGGGGCCACATGCTGGGCGATAAAGGCAGCGGATATGAAATCGGATTGCGCGCCTTGAAAGAGTCCGTTCAATTTTTGGATGAGGAGGGTCACTGGCCGGCTCTGGGCCGCACTCTGTTGCAGTCTCTGCAAATGAACGAGCCGGAAGATTTAATCGATTGGGCTAAAACAGCGGCCAAATCGGAGATGGCCGCCTTGGCGGTGGAGGTCTTCTCGGCGGCATCAAAGGGGGATAAAATGTCGCGGCGTATTCTGGCAGATGCGGCGGAATCCCTCGCTAATGACGCAGTGCGTTGCGCGCGCCGTCTAATTAAAGCCGGCTCGCCAGTGGAATTTATTCTTGCGGGCAGCGTGCTGCTGAAGCAGCCCGGCTTCGCCCGGCAAGTTCGCGCGCAGTTGTTGAAACTTTGGCCCGCGGGCCGCGTGATCAATTTGCAGCAGGACAGCGTTTGCGGGGCGCTGGAACTGGCTTGGGAACACTTTGGCGCCGGCCCAGTTGGCGCGCGCAAGATGCAGCCGATCCAGGAGCCGGAACCGGACATGGCGGTAATTCCCGCTTCGCGGACTTTGTCTCCAACCGAACAAAGGAATCCGCGCTCAAAAAATCTGGATCGGATGCCGCTGGCCAAGGCGGTCGCGCTGATGGTTGAAGAGGAATCAAAAGTCGGCGAGGCATTGCTCAAAGAAAAACAAAAAATCGCGCGCGCCATCGAGATGGTGGTGGGCGCATTGCAGCGGGGCGGGCGGCTCTTCTATGTTGGCGCGGGCACGAGCGGACGGCTGGGGATATTGGATGCGGCGGAATGTCCGCCAACGTTTCGCATTTCGCCTGACCGAGTGCAAGCCATTCTCGCCGGAGGCCAGACCGCGATTTGGCGGTCCGTGGAAGGCGCGGAAGACAGCACGGCGGCGGGCGCATCCGCTATTGAATATCGGGGAGTCAACCAGCGCGACGTGGTCATTGGCATTGCCGCCAGCGGGCGGACGCCTTTTGTGTGGGGCGCCCTGACTGCGGCGCGGCAGAAAGGCGCCAAAACGGTGTTGATCTGCTTCAACCCGCATTTAAAAATTTCCCCGGCCAACCGACCCGACTTGGTCATTGCGCCGGACGTGGGACCCGAAGTGTTGACAGGATCAACGCGACTAAAGGCCGGGACGGCGACCAAGGTAATCTTGAACACGCTGACGACGCTGGCCATGGTGCGCATGGGCAAAGTGATCAGCAATTTGATGGTGGATTTAAATGCGTCCAACCGCAAACTGCGGGAGCGGGCGGTGCGCATCGTGCAGGCGGTGACGGGGGCCAACGCGGGAGCGGCCCAGGCGGCGCTGGAAAAATCCAATTGGATAGTCAAAACCGCCTGCCATCGGCTCAGATGACAAAATCTTGGTGCGATGAGACTTCGAGATTGTCTGTTCGACCTTCGCTGAAATCGCCCGGGCCCTGTGGCGTTGTGCCGCCCTGCCGCTCCACGTGGCCGCGCCTTTGTTGACGAACGGGGTGAAGTCAGCCACAATGCCTACCGTCAAAATGACGAAATGAAAAGCTTAGGTCTTGCCGGGTTCGTGGGTTGTATCATTGTGTGTGCCGCCCAGGACCATCCACTTTTGAAGAATTTCTGGATTGACAGCAGCCGTGCCACAATCCTAATCGCCAGGAAAACTGTTCAGTATGACGAACTGGGTTTCCGCAATTTGGCCATCACCAATAGTAGCATGACAGAGCTACCAGCCCAATACGAAGGCACGACCCTGGAGAAACATCATTTGACAGTCAGGACATTTTAGTTGAGGCGGCAGGCGCTAATGACCACTCCAATTTCCAGTTCCAATTCGCAGCCCGAGGTCAGCGGCAAATTCTTTCGCATCAACCGCGCGAAGTTTTATCCCAAGGGCGTAACGTATGGACCGTTCGCCCCAAATTCCGAAGGCGAACCTTTCGCCAGCCGCGCTCAAACCGCGGTCGATTTTGAACTGATCCGGCGCCTGGGGGCCAACCTCCTTCGGGTCTATCATGTGCCGCCGCGCTGGCTGCTGGACCTTGCCGATCGGAATGGTTTGAAGGTGCTCGTCGACATTCCCTGGAACAAGCACGTTTGTTTTCTTGACTCACCCGCCCGGCAAGAGGAGGCCTGTCAGGCTGTGCGCGACGCGGTGCAAAAGTGCGCCCGTCATCCCGCGGTTTTCGCCTACAGCGTGGTCAATGAATTGCCGCCAGACATCGTGCGCTGGAGCGGAGCGCGGGCCGTCGAGGAGTTTTTGGAAGGACTGGTTATGGCCGCCAAATCCGTCGATCGCGAATGCCTTTGCACTTTCGGCAATTATCCGCCCACGGAGTTTTTGCATCCGCAGAACATCGATTTTTTTTGTTTTAATGTTTATCTGCATCAGCAGCGGCCTTTTGAGAATTATCTGGCCCGCTTGCAAATGATCGCCGACGCCAAACCGCTGCTCCTGGGGGAATTTGGCGTGGACAGCCTTCGCGAAGGCGAGGCCCAAAAATGCGAAATGCTGGAGTGGCAGGTTGAATCCGCCTTCCGCGCCGGGCTGGCCGGGGTGGTCGTTTACAGCTTCACCGATGAATGGCACAAGGATGGGCGCGATGTCGCTGATTGGAATTTCGGATTGACTACGCGCGACCGCCAGCCCAAGGATTCGTTCGCGGTTGTCAAGAGCAAATTTGCCCAGGCCCCGTACTTTCCCCTGCCGCGCCTTCCCATGATTTCCGTGGTGGTGGCCTGCTACAACGGCGGACGTACCTTGCAATCCTGTTTGGATTCGCTGACCCGGCTCAATTATCCCTCCTACCAGGTCATCGTGGTAGATGACGGCTCGACCGACATCACTTCGCAAGTGGCCTCGCTTTACAAGGGCTTCCGGCTCATTCGCCAGGAGCACAAGGGTTTGGCGGTCGCGCGCAACACGGGGATTTTTGCCGCCGACGGCGAAGTTATCGCCTTTACCGACGATGATTGCCAGGCGGATGAGGATTGGCTTTATTACCTGGCAGGCGATTTGCTAAAAGCGTCCTACGTCGGGGTGGGGGGGCCCAATTTTCTTCCGACCGACGATTCCGCAGTGGCGGCGGTCGTGATGGTGTCTCCGGGAGGGCCGGCCCACGTCATGCTGACCGACCGTTTGGCCGAACACATTCCCGGTTGCAACATGGCTTTTTACAAATGGGCATTGTTGGAAGTTGGCGGATTCGATCCCATTTTCCATCGCGCCGGAGATGATGTGGATATTTGCTGGCGGTTGCAGCAACGCGGTTTTCGCATCGGGTTCAGTCCGCCCGGATTTGTCTGGCATCATCGGCGCTCGACCATCCGCGCTTATTTGAGCCAGCAAGGCGGCTACGGCGAGGCCGAAGCGATGTTGGTGCGAAGACATCCGGAATATTTTAACGCTTTCGGCGGCAGCATTTGGCAGGGGCGGATTTATACCTCCTCAAAATTTGGGTTAACCATTCGGCGGCCCATTATTTATCACGGGCTGTTTGCGACAGGATTCTTTCAGAGCCTGTACAGCCCCGAGCCGGCCAGCGCCTTGATGTTTTGCACCAGCCTGGAATATCACGCCCTGGTCAATTTTCCTTTAATTGCCCTTTCTGTTCCATTCCGCGCGTTTTTACCGCTGGCCCTGACCAGCATTCTGATTTCACTCGGGGTGTGCGTGGCGGCGGCGATGCAGGCTGATTTGCCGCGCAACAAGAATCGCTTCTGGTCCCGGCCGTTGGTCGCTTTACTGTTTTTTCTTCAGCCCATGGTGCGCGGCTGGGCGCGCTATCAAGGCCGCCTCGCCTTTGGCCCCACCCCGCAAGTCGCGGTGGAAAGTCTGGAGTCCCTGGCGCTGGCCGACCGCCCCGAAGCGGCGCAGCAAGTCGAATATTGGGCCAAGTCGTCCATGGACCGGGTTGATTTTGTTCAGCGCATTTTACAGCGGCTCGATCAGCAAGGCTGGGAAATCAAGGCCGACGTCGGCTGGAGCAACTTCGACATGGAAATTTTCGGCAGCCGGTGGTCGCACTTGCAACTGGCCACGGTGGCTGAGCCGCATGCCGGCGGAAGGCAGCTCTTGCGTTGCCGCTTGCGCATGGCGTGGTCCCTTTCCGCCAAAGTGGCCTTATACTCCATGCTGGGTTTTGAACTGGTCGTCATCGGGTTCGTCTGGCCGGCTCTCTGGCAGATTTGGTTTCTGCTCCTGACCGTTCCGGCGTTCGCCTGGCACGTCAACTACGACCAGCGCCACTTGCAGCGCCTGATCTCCGTTGTGCTGGATGATATTGCCAAGAAAAATGGGATGATAAAAATAAAGCGCGAACAAAAAAAAGACGACGCCAACCTCAAATGAAACAATACCTCGATCTTCTGCAAAATATTCTCGATAACGGCGTCATCCGCGGCGACCGCACCGGAACCGGCACCCGCAGCATCTTCGGGGCGCAATTGCGGTTTGATTTGTCGAAAGGTTTTCCTCTCGTCACCACGCGAAAAGTCTTCTTCAAGGGGATCATCCACGAACTTCTCTGGTTTTTGGCCGGCGACACCAACATCAAATACCTTACCGACCATAATGTTCACATTTGGGACGCGTGGGCGGATGAAAAAGGAAATCTGGGCCCCGTTTATGGCGCGCAATGGCGGTCGTGGGAAGCTTCCAACGGAAGCAAGATCGACCAAATCACCCAGCTCATTTATCAACTCCGGACAAAACCCGAATCCCGCCGTCATCTCGTCAGCGCCTGGAATCCCGCCGTGCTGCCCGACGAAAGGAAAAGTCCGCAAGACAATGTCCGCGCCGGCTGCGCCGCACTGGCCTCCTGCCATGCGCTCTTTCAATTCTACGTCGCCCAAGGGCGCCTCTCGTGCCAGCTTTACCAGCGTTCCGTGGATTGTCCGGTGGGCATGGTGTTCAACGTCCCGCAATATTCATTATTGACACACATGATTGCCCAGCAGTGCGATTTGGAACCAGGCGACTTCGTCTGGACCGGTGGCGATTGCCATATTTATTTGAACCAGATTGAAAACGTCCGGGAGCAACTCAAGCGGGAACCGCGCCCCCTGCCAAAGCTAGTCCTTAAGCGCAAACCAGCATCCATTTTCGAGTATCAATTCGAGGATTTTGAAATTGTCGGCTACGATCCCCATCCGGCAATCAAATACCCGGTGGCTGTTTGATTATACCAATATGATCCATAGGTCTGGGAATGGGGTGGGAACAACCAACAGCGTATTCGTGCCGGCAGCGAGTGGGAGTTTATTCTCCCGCCTCTTTTATCCGTGAATGCCGCGGCAAGCGTTTTGAAAATAGCAGACCGTCCAAGTTTTTGCCAGCTTCCGTATTTGGGGGTGTAAAGGCCAAAAAATGCCGAATCACGGGCAAGAATCCGCGCCGGCCGTGCCACGTTCTTGACGGTTCTGTTGCCAAAGAAGCTTGATTTGGCGATGCGCCTGCGGGTATTTTTCCAAGCGTGTTCGACGTTGCGATAATTCGCCCGCACGAGGCGAAACGAGGATTTCAAACGGTGCCCCTTTTTGTAAACTGCTCTTTATGACAGACGAGAAACTCGACATCCTTCGGAATCTGGAATCCAGCGTTGTACAAATCTGGCGGGCCCACCCGGAAATGTCGGATTACGTTGCGCTCCGCGCTTATGAAGCTGCCTTCCAGACCTACCGGGCCGAAATGCGCGGGCATACCCCCAAACCGCTTGGATTGACCGGTCTCGACGGCGAGGCCTGGGAGGCTGTGAAAGCGATTTGCGAATTCCGACTGGGACGTTCGAATCCTCGCGTCGAAAAGATACCTCCAATCTCGCTGGCGCTGCTTTTAGATTGTTTGCGGGAACTCGTCCGATCGGTGGAACGCCACACCAAAGTGGATGGCAGGCAAGGCTATTTGACTTTTATTGACCAGTACCTGCCATGAGACTGGAGAGCCAAAGACATTGACTGCAACGCATTGTCAACCGCACCACGCATTTGTTCGCGGAAACGCCTGGCGGCCGCGGCTGCAAGTGCTCATGGCGGCGGATACCAATATAATGAAAAAAATAATAACGGGAATTGTATTAATAGGATTGACGTCACTCACGGCTCCGCCGGCCAGGGCGGCGTGGATTGAGGATGAAGTCCCGGTCCAATTGATTACGGTGACTGCTTCCAGTGAATATGGTTCCGGCCAGGCAGTGCGGCATTTGGTGGATGGCTCGGGAATGCAGGGCGGCGTGCATGACAACAACCATTCCGCCGACACGATGTGGCACAGCACGCAACACCCCGCGCCGTCGAGCGCAGCGGCAGGTTTGCCCGAATCGCCGGCCTGGGTTCGTTTCGATTTTGCGCAACCGCAGCAAATCGACACGATTTACCTATGGAACCACAATCAGGCGAATCTGACCGACCGCGGATTCCGAATGACACGCGTGGCCGGAACGGAGGACGGCACAACTTGGTTCGCTCTGACTTCGCCGAATGTCATTGAATTGCCGCGGGCCGAAGGCAGCCCTGGTCTTGAACCTATAATAATCACTAACACTTTAAAGACGCGCGCCTTAAGGTCGGTTGTGATCGCAGCCGAGCCGAAGGACGGGAATTATGGCAGTGATTATTACGGTTTGAGCGCAGTTCGATTTGGCCTGGGTCGGGAAGTTGCCGATGCGGATTTGCCGGTTCCGACGAACATGCTCTGCGTGGCGTTGCCGTATAGTCCATACAGGCCTGATGGCACGCCGGGCCGTCAAATAGCCATCTCGCTTGGCGGCGTAAAGCTGTACGGGCCGGCAACGTTTGATATCGAGTGCGCGGGACTGAAAGAGACGACGACGACGCCCGCGAAGGCGCGAGGATCGGAAAATTTCACGATTTTTTTACCCGCCGGAATCAGCGTGACGAATGAATCGGAGGCGGTTGTTGCCTTGCATTCGGGACGCGCGGACTTGAAACAAACCGTTCACATTCCAGCCTGCCAGCAGCGCATCTATTACGTACTGATGCACTCGCACTGCGACATCGGATATACGGACATTCAACCCCACATCGCCGCCAAACAGGCTCACAACGTTATTCACGCGCTGGACCTGATCGAGCAAACCAGAGACTACCCGCCCGGCGCGCAATTCAAATGGAACACCGAGGTATTCTGGCAGGTGGAACAGTTTTACAAAATCGCGACACCCGAACAAAAACGGAAGTTCGAGCAGGCCGTGCGTGAACATCGTATTGGTCTTGACGCGATGTATGGAAATCTGCTGACCGGCCTGGCGCGGGGTGAAGAGCTTCTGCGCCAGACGGAATTCGCCACCGATCTCGGCCGGTGTTGCGGGGTGAAGGTGGATTCAATGATGATCAGTGACGTGCCGGGATTGATCTGGGGCATCGTGCCTTCGCTCGCGCAGGCTGGAGTAAAATACATTTCCGACGGGCCAAACGCATCGAGCGGCATGGTGGGCGACCGCATTGGGTATGTCCGGGTGCAGTGGGAGAATCACCCTTTCGCGTGGGTTTCGCCCTCGGGCAAGGAGCGCGCGATCTATTGGGGCGCGCAAGGGGGCTATTCCATCGGCCATCACTGCGGATCAATTCGCGACGCCATCGCCGAGTTGACGACGCAGCTTGAGGAATGGGGTTATCCGTATGACATCGTGCAATTGCGCTGGACCAAAGGCGACAACGGCGGCCCGGATGAAACAGTGATGCCAATTGTGCGCGATTGGAACGCGAAGTATGCGTGGCCCAAGCTCATTATTTCCACGACGAGCGAGATGTTCCACGAATTCGAAAAACGATATGGGGACAAACTCCCCGTTTATCGCGGCGACATGACGCCGTATTGGGAGGATGGGGCGGGCTCGAGCGCGCGAGAGACGGGCATCAACCGTCTTTCCTCCGATCGGATGACGCAAGGGGAAATTCTTTGGACATTGCTAAACCCAAAAGCGCTGCCGGCGGATGGGTATGCAGACGCGCTGAAAAATATCGCCATGTATAGCGAGCATACCTGGGGCGCCTATAACAGCATCAGCGCGCCGGATTCGGATTTTGTCAAAGCGCAGTGGAAAATCAAACAAGCCTTCGCGTTGGATGGCGAATCGGAAACGAAAAAGCTTCTCGCGGACGCACTGGCCAGTTCCGGGAAGGCGGCGGAAATTGTAACTGCGATTGATGTTTTCAACACTGCCTCGTGGCCTCGCACCGATCTGGTTACGCTGGCCAAGACAATGCCACTTGCCGGGGACCTGGTGAAAGATGAAAAAGGCCACGCGGTCCCGTCGCAACGGTTGGCCGGCGGTGAACTCGTTTTCGTGGCGAAGGACATCCCGCCGTTCGGCGCGAGACGATTCACGGTCAAAGCTGAAAAACCGGATCTATCTGGTGCGGCAAAGGCAGAGGGTGCGACCCTGGCTGATTCGGCCATCACGCTGACCCTTGACGAAAAGTCGGGCGCGATTGCGAGTCTGCGCGAAAACGGACTGGATCACGAGTTTGTAAACACCTCTACGAACGTGGCATTGAATGAATACATCTATCTGCCGGGCGGGAACGTGCGGGACGCGCAACGCAACGGAGCCGTGAATATCTCCGTCAAGGAAAACGGACCGCTGGTGGCATCGCTATTGGTGGAATCCGACGCGCCCGGTTGTAACAAGTTGCTTCGTGAAATCCGGCTGGTGAGCGGCCTGAACCGAGTCGAGATCATCGATATAATTGACAAGAAAGCCATTCGCTCCGTTGAAGGAGTTCATATCGGTTTTGGTTTCAATGTATCCAATCCCGAAGTGCGCGTTAACATTCCCTGGGGCGTGATTCAACCGGAGAAGGACCAACTTCCCGGCGCTTGCAAGAATTGGTATTCCGTAGAGCGTTGGGTTGACATTTCGAACGACAAGCTTGGCGTGACATGGTCCACCGTTGAGGCCCCGCTGGTCGAAATCGGGGGGTTGACCGCGAACCTGCCGCGTTCGCAGCCGAACCCGCGGGCGTATATGTCCAAGATCGACCCGTCGGCGACAATTTATTCTTGGGTGATGAACAACCACTGGCACACCAACTACCGGGCCGAACAGGAAGGCGAGACGGAATTCCGCTATGCCCTCCGCCTTCATGCCGCGTACGATCAAACCGCCGCGGCGCATTTCGGCATGGAAAGCACGGAGCCGCTCATTGCCGCGCCCGCTTCCCGTCGCACAGCACTGAAGCCGCTCGTGGAAATTTCTTCGGGGCCAATCCTGATCACTTCGCTCCTGCCGAGCGCTGACGGCAAGGCGTTGCTACTGCGGCTCTTCAATACCAGCGAATCCCAGGCACAAGCCTCGCTGAAATGGAACAAGACGCCCAAAGCCATTTTCGTGTCTGATCTTTCCGGCCTGGCTGGAAATTCGGCGGGCAGCGAAATCGCGATGGCGCCGTACGAAGTTCGCACCTTGCGGGCGGAATTGAAGTAGATGCAGGCCGCCATGATCCGTGCGTTGGGCCGCGCTGCCGTGCTATGGCTGCTGCTGGCAGCGCCGTCGCTGGAGGCGCATCCGATCTCGATCATCACCTGCGAAGCGCTGGTTCATCGCGACAGAATGGAAATAAAGATTGCCATCATGCCGGAAGATTTTCTGCTGGTGTACGGACTTTATGCGAATGCGCAATCCTGCATTGCAACCGATGACATCGTAAAATGCGCGGAGAAACATAAAAAATTCTTGCAGGACGGCCTGATTGTCCGAGACGCGGACGGCAACCGCCTTACCGGCAGAGTGACCGGCTTGGATATGCCGGCACTGCCGAAAGAGGGGTTGCCCGTGACGGATTTAATGGCGACGACAATTGCCTATCATTTCGAATACCCGCTTGCGAAAAAACCGACGCATCTAACGTTTCAACAGCATTTTGGCGGGGAAGCGATGCTGATTCCTGCCATTGTCGACTTGGTGGTGACGCGCGAGGGGCTTCCTCCGGAACCGTCGGTTCGCATTCCTGCTGATGAAAACGTCGAGACGGTCGCGTTCGACTGGAATGAAACATCACGGGCCAGGACGGGAGATTACGCGGAGGTCAAGGCGCGCGAGGAAGAGAAGCGAAAGCAGAACATGGGCGTCACCAGCTATTCGGCGACCTACACCTTCGTCTATATTCAAAATGAAGAAATCCGCGTCGAAATCCTCATGCCGCTGTTGACCCTCGAAATGTGGCAGCCGGTGGCGCGGACGAACAAGGATTTTATCGAAGTCCCCGAGCAGAGCAGGGCGCGCGACCTGCTTGAAAATTTCTTTACCGGTCAAAATGAACTGAAAATAAATGGCGTCGTGGTTAAGCCAAAATTGGACCGGCTGGACTTTTACGGGGTTGAGTTCAAGGACTTCGCCATGCGGGCCGAACCGCGGCGGCTGAGCGCCTGGACCGCGCGCGTTGGCGCAATCCTGACGTATTCCACCAAGGGCGCGCCGGGCCATGTGGAATTGAAGTGGACACTGTTCAACAACGTTATGCTTGCGGCGCGAGCGGTCGTTTTTGCATATGACAAGGGAAGCCGGTTCACATTTTACCCGCACGATCCTGTATTCAAATGGGACAATCCGGGCGCGCCGCCACTGCCGGCAGTAACTGCGATTTCAACCAACGAAAAATCGCGCGCGGCGGTCGCCGAATCGCTGTTGCGGAATGTCTATCGGGCGTTTGATTATCACAGCGAATCGGATATTTACGACGCCCTGGCCCGGAGCGTGCAGGGCGATTTGCTGGCCGATTTGTATTTGAAAATCAAGCATGGGCTTATCATGCAGGAGCAGGGCGGGGCAGTCGCGCGCGTGCAGGAAGTCAATGTGGTGCGGTCGGAGCCGATGGAAAGCAAAAGCAAAAACGGTTTTACCGAGCGGGTGACCTGGCAGATTGAGGGAACCGTCGAGCACTGGGGCCACATTCACACGCGAGTCAACGAATATTCGGCCGACTTTGAAATTGAGCCGGGCGACGGCTCGTGGAAAATTACAGGCATGAATGTCTCCCGCCAGAGTCAAGTAAAGAGCGCGGTGATGTTGAGGAAATTATGATCGACATCGCCGGTCTTGAATTTCATTTTCCCCATTCCGATTTTTGCCTGACCGTTCCATCGATCAAAATCGCCGACGGCGAGCGCGTGGCGATCATCGGTCCGAGCGGATCGGGCAAAACCACTTTGCTGCATTTGATCTCCGGGATTTTGTCCCCTGCGCAGGGAACGATTCGCGTGGCGGATTGCGAGATGAATGCCCTGGATGACACCGCGCGGCGCGCGTTCCGCGTCTCGCACATTGGAATGGTTTTTCAGAGTTTCGAATTAGTCGAGTATCTCGATGTTTTTGAGAATGTTCTTCTTCCGTATCGTCTGAATCCGGCTTTGCGAATGAACTCGGAGACGGTGCGGCGCGTGGAGAATCTCGCCCGGGAAACAGGCATCGGCGCCCGTCTCCACTCCTACCCTCATCGTCTTTCGCAAGGTGAAAAGCAACGCGCCGCCCTGTGCCGCGCCCTGCTGCCGGAACCGCCACTGTTGCTGGCCGACGAACCGACGGGCAATCTCGATCCAACGGCGAAGCGGCAGGTCGTTGACATTCTTTTCCGGCAAATTGAGCGCACGAACGCGACTCTTCTGATGGTCACGCATGACACGGAACTCGCGGCTCGTTTTCCCCGGGTGGTCGACTGCCGCGATTTCACAGCGGGAGGGGCGCGATGAAAAACGTGTTGTTTCTCGCGTTGCGCTACTTGCGCTTTAACAAGGTCAAGACCGCCATCATGGTCTTCAGCATTGCTGTCGCTGTTTTTCTTCCTTTGGCGGTCAATCTCCTGGTGCGCGATTACCAGCGCGACTTGCTGGCGAGGGCAAACACGACTCCCTTGATCGCGGGGGCGCCGGGGAGCAGGCTCGATCTGGTGCTGCACACCCTGTATTTCCGAGGCAAGCCCGCACAGGATCTTACCATGGGCGATGTTGCCGCGATCAACGGCAGCGGCCTGGCGCTCGCCATTCCGATACTCGAAAAACATTCGGCCCGGGGATTCCCCATTGTCGGGACGTCATTGGAATATTTCGACTTTCGCAACCTGGGCATTGCGCGAGGGCAGGGGATCACGCGGGTGGGCGATTGCGTGCTCGGAGCGACCGTGGCGGAGAAATTGAATATCAACCCCGGCGAGAAACTGATGAGCGATCCTGAAAATGTGTTTGATCTGGCCGGGTCCTACCCGATCAACATGCACGTGACCGGCGTCCTGGCCGCGACGGGCACGGCGGATGACGGAGCCGTTTTTACGGATTACAAAACGGAGTGGATCATTCTTGGCATCATGCACGGGCACCAGGACGTAACGACGATGGATACGAACCTGCTCACCGGGCGCGATGCCGGCAATGTGACGGCCAGCGCAGCGGTGCTGCCGTTTCAGGAAATCACGGACGATAACATCATTCTTTTCCATGCACATGGCGAGGAGTCAACGTTTCCCGTCAGCGGAATTATCATCGTCCCGCATGACACGAAGTCGGCAACCATCTTGCGCGGGCGTTATGAAGATCCGAAGGCCACGGTTCAACTGCTGGTGCCGAAGCAGGTCCTTTCCGAGACGCTCGATCTGGTATTTAAGGTGAAACGTTTCTTCGATGCACAGGCTGGGTTGGTCGGCGGCGCGATGGTGCTGCTTCTGGCGTTAGTTGTGCTTTTATCGCTGCGCCTGCGCCGTGGCGAGATGGAGACACTATTCAAGATTGGCTGCGGGCGCTGGATGACCTTCGGCATGCAAGCGGCGGAAATCATCATAGTGGTGACCGCGGGTGTTGCGATCGCCGGAGTCTTGACATGGTTGGTCATCGACAAATTTGGTGTTTCCGGCGGACACGTCGTCGAGGCCGGTGCTACGAATCAAAACTTAGCGGTCGCGAAGCCGCACGTGGCGGTGGCCAACTATCCGCTGTGGTATTTTACCAAACGAATTGCCGGAGATCGGGTCGAAATTGTCTTTCCGATTCCCCGCAATGACGACCCGGCGTTTTGGAAACCGGATGCGAAGGGAATCAGGGAATATCAAAAGGCCGACTTGATTCTTCTCAACGGCGCTGACTATGAAAAATGGCGGCTGACAAGCGTTTTGCCGCTGGCAAGGCAAGTCGTGACATCTGCCGCATTTGCAAATCGCTACATGACCAATGGAGAGATCGTTACACACAGTCATGGGACCGAAGGTCTGCATAGCCACGGTCTGCTGGATTTCAATACCTGGATGGACCCGCGACAGGCGAAATTACAAGCGCAAGCGATTCACGATGAACTCGTCCGACTCACGCCTGCGGCAACTAAGGAATTCGACTCGAACCTCAAATCGTTGGAAAAAGATCTGGACGATTTGGACGGCGCGCTCGAACGGGCGTCCACGCCGCTGGGCAATGCGCCGCTGCTTGCCTCGCATCCGGTCTATCATTACGCTGCCCGACGCTACGGCTGGAATCTGAAGAACGTTCACTGGGAGCCCGGCGAAGTGCCGTCTGACGAGGAGTGGCGGAAATTTGAAAAGTTGTACCACGAACATCCCGGAAGGATTATGATATGGGAGGAAGACCCGCTGCCAGCGGTTACGGAAAGACTGCGGAAGATGGGTATCGAGCCGGTTGCGTTTGAAACGTGCGCGAGTGAGCCGAAGGCTGGCGATTATTTGACTGCGATGAAGGCCAACGCGGCGCGGCTGGCGGCGATAAGTGTAAAACCAATTAGCGAATAGATAAGCTCAACCTCAGAGGAGAAGGAAAATTATTCTCCGCTTTATTGAAAAACTTGCGATTGGATTTAACGAATACTCATTGGCAAAACCAAACGTTCTATGAAAATGCCTCAGTGGGCGGATGGGGCTGATATAGCTCTTCAAGCCGTTCGATTTCTTTGGTCGTAAGTTTGACAGAAAGGACGGGGTCACACCTACACCTTCGGCCAAGCAGAGACGAAGCATCTGCCGCTCTTCCCCGCGATAGAGCAGGTTGTAATAATTTTGCGTTGTTATTTGGCAGTTTCTGATTTGGCTTTGGCGATTTGCACTTTAATGCCGGCTTCGAGGGAATCGGAAGGGTTGATGATGACATTGTCCTTTTCGGAAAGTCCGTGGACGATTTCCACGGTGGTGCCGTAGTCGCGCCCCACGGTGACATCCGCCAGGCGAACAATTCCGTTGGAATCCACCAGGCCGACTTGCACCCCGTTTTCATTCCGGAACAAAAGAGTATTGACAGGAACGACCACGGGGTTCACGCCGGTGGCAAGGTTCACTCGCACCATCGTGTGGGCGCCGGGGAACAGCGTCCCGTCGTGGTTGGGCACCACGATTTCCGTGAGGAGAGTGCGCGAGACGGGATCAATCGCGCCGGCGGTGCGGTCCACTTTTCCGGCGAAGGTCTGGCCGGGAAGTTCGGAAAAAACCAATGACGCATCATCATTGGTCTTGACCATTTGACTGTAAGCCTGCGGCAAACTGATAAAGACGCGCAACGGATCGATTCTGGCGACCCGAAAAATCTCGCGTGACGATCCGGCGGTGATGAGGGTTCCCGCGTCCACGGTGCGAACGGTGATGATGCCGGGAAACGGAGCGGTAAGCGTTTTGAAATTGGTCATTTCGTGCAGGCGTTTAACATTAGCTTCCGCGGCATTTACGTCCGCCTCGCGAGCATGCCAGGTTGCAACCTGCACATCCGTGTCCTGCTGTGAAACGGAAGAGGACTTGAGCAAGTTTTGCCAGCGCTCGGCGGAGGTGCGGGCGATTTCAAGGTTGGCGTTGGCCTGGGCCAATTGGGCGTTGGCTTGATTGAGCTCCTGGTCCAATTCTGGCGCTTCGATTTCCGCCAGCGGCTGGCCGGCCGCGACGTGGGTGCCAATGTCCGTCAGCCAACGTTTCAGATACCCGCTTACGCGCGCATAAATTGGGGCCTCCTCGAAAGCGGTAATATCGCCGGGCAGTTCGAGCTGAATCTGCGCGGCAGTGCGCTTGGGCTGGACGACACTTACGACAGGCACCAGGTTTTGCAGGGTATCGCTCTCCAATTCCGCGGAGGCGCGCCAACGCGACAAAATAGTCAGTCCAGCAAGGAGGGCCAACATCACGCCGAACCCCGCCAGGACCAATAACGGCGTACGGCCGACAGGGCCCGGAGGCCGGGAAGTGGAGTGCGCGGCTTGGGAAGAAGTCGCAATGAGTTCTGTTTCTGTTTGCTTCATATACTAAATAGTTTCGGCCGCCGCCATAGTGTCTTCGCCGTCTGGCTGGCCGTCGCTCCGTTTTCGCATCATGCAAAAAACAACCGGAACGAAAAAAAGGGTTGCGATAGTGGCGAAGATCAACCCGCCAATGACGGCGCGGCCCAAGGGCGCATTTTGCTCGCCGCCTTCGCCGAGGCCAAGGGCCATTGGAATCATGCCGATGACCATGGCCAGAGCTGTCATCACTACCGGGCGCAAGCGGATATAACCGGCGTCCAATGCGGCGGTGAAGGCATCGCGGGTTTCCGCCAGGCGTTCTTTGGCGAAAGTAACGACCAGAATGCTGTTGGCGGTGGCTACGCCGATGCTCATAACCGCGCCCATCAGCGACGGAACATTCAGCGTGGTTCGTGTCAAAAATAGTATCCAGACGATGCCGCAGAGCGCACCGGGCAGGGCGGTAATGATGATGAACGGGTCACTCCACGATTGGAAGTTGATCACGATGAGCAGATAAACCAGGATGATGGCAAAGAGCAAGCCGAAGCCCAGACCGAGGAAAGAAGAGCGCATCGTTTCCACCTGGCCGCGGACAATGATTGAACTTCCGTGGGGGAGATCCTTTTCAGCAGAAGCAACGATGGCTTGAAAGCCTTTGGCGACGCTGCCGAGATCGCGGCCCTGAACATCGGCATAAACGTCAATCACCGGCTGGATATTGTAGTGACTGACAACCCCTTGTTCAGCGCCGCGCGAAAAGGTGGCAACGTTGCCGAGCAATTGAGGGGCAGCGCCACTGGAGCCTGACACGGGAATTCCGGCGAGGGTCTGCAAGGAATCGAGCTGGTATTGGGGCGTTTGCGCCGCCACTTGATAACTGACGCCGGTGGCTGGATTCAGAAAAAACGAGGGAGCTGTTTGAAAACTTCCGCTCAGAGCGACCAGCAGACTGGAGGCGACGTCGCGCTGAGTGAAGCCCACTTCCCGGACTTTGGTGCGGTCTGTTTTCACTTGCAAGCTGGGCAGATCAAACATTTGCTGGACATGCACATCGACCGCACCCGGGATATGGCGAAGGCGCTCGGCAATGTTTTTGGCGACCTTGTAATTTCCGTCCTGGTCACGGCCCACCACCTGGATGTCAATCGGGGAAGGCAGGCCGAAGTTTAAGACCTGGCTGACAATGTCAGCGGGCTGGAAAAAGAAAGCGACGCCGGGAAACGCCGCGCTGAGATCATGGCGAAGTTTCCGGATGTAACCAGCAGTCGGATGGTGATTTTCCCGATTGAGGGAAATGAGAACGTCGGCGTCGAACGACCCGATGGTGCCACCGTTGTTGTAGGAAACATTGATGCCGCTAGTGGCGAGGCCGATGTTATCCACAATGCTTTCCAGTTCTTTTGGCGGGATGGTCCGTCGAATCAGGTCCTCAACATGATCGCACAATGCGGCCGTTTCTTCGACGCGGGTGCCGGTTTTGGCCCGGACATGGAGACGCATCTGGCCGGCATCCACCTTGGGGAAAAAGTCCTGGCCGAGAAATGGGGTCAAAAAACAAGAAACGACGCAGAAAGCGAGGAAGCTTATCGCAAAAACCCGTCGGTGATGCAGACAGGCGCCGAGCCAATCCCGATAGGCATTGCGCATCCGCTCAAATCCCCTCTCGAAGCCGGCGTGGAAGCGGCCAAACCAGTTTTTTGTTTCGGCGCCGGCCTCGTGTTTTTGATTCCTGAGAAAATACATAACGAGTGTCGGCACCAGGGTCCGGGAAAGAAAATATGAAGCGAGCATTGCGAAAACCACGGCTTCGGCCAGAGGCACAAACAGGTATCGGGCGGTGCCGGTCAGAAAGAACATGGGAACGAAGACAATGCAGATGCACAACGTCGAGACGAAGGCGGGCACGGCGATTTGGGCGGAGCCATCCAAAATTGCGGTACGCAGTTCTTTACCCTGTTGGATATTGCGTTCGATATTCTCGATGGCCACGGTGGCATCGTCCACCAGGATGCCGACGGCAAGGGCCAATCCGCCCAGAGTCATGATATTCATCGTTTCGCCCAGGGCGCTAAGAGTGATGATGGAACAGAGGATGGCCAGAGGGATGGAAATGACGATGACGAAGGTCGTCCGCCAATTGCCGAGGAAAACCAGAATCATGATGGCCGTCAGGCAGGCAGCGATGACGGCTTCTTTAATGACCGATTGAACAGCGGCGCGCACGAATAAGGATTGATCGAGCAAAGTGCGGATTTCCAATCCAGGCGGGAGAGTTTTTGCGACCTGCGGCAGGGCCTTTTTGATGCGCGCCACAATGTCCAGCGTAGAAGCAGCGCCGGATTTGATAATGGTCAGGAGCGAAGCGCGGACGCCATCGCTGCGCACAACATTTTGCTGCACGGCAAAGCCGTCACGAACATGCGCCACATCCCGGATATAAATCATGTGCCCGTTGACTCGCTTGAGCGGAAGGTCATTGAGTTCATGGACGGAGGCGGGGCTGCCGTTCAATTCGACCGCGTATTCGGTGCCGCCGATTTTTTCCGTGCCGGAGGGGAGGATCAGGTTTTCCGCACCGATGGCATTGACCACGTCAATGGGGGAAAGGCCCGCTCCGTTCAAGGCCGAGATGTCAATATCCACCATAATCTGGCGGGTTTTGCCACCGTAAGGATTTGGCATGGACGCGCCCTGCACCGTGGCCAAGCCAATGCGGAGAAAATTCATTCCCAAGTCGTTGACCTGCGATTCCGAGAGGGTCTTGCTGCTCAGGCTTAGTTGGAGAATGGGAACGCTGGAGGCATTGTAACTGATGATCAACGGCGGCGTGATGCCGGGGGGAAGACTACGCACCGCCGCCTGGCTGATGGCGGTGATTTGCGCGATGGCCACGTCAATTTTCACGTTCGGGTGGAAGAACACCTTGATTACGCCCATCCCGCTAAGGGATTGCGATTCGATGTGCTCGATGTCGTTGACGGTGGTGGTCATCCCGCGTTCGCTGATGGTCACAATGCGGTTGCCAATTTCCTGGGCGGACATCCCGGTGTAGGACCAAACAACGCTGACCACAGGAATGCTGATGTCCGGAAAAATGTCCGTAGGCGTGCGCAAAATCACCACCGGGCTGACCAGCAAAATCATCAACGCAAGAACCACAAAAGTATAGGGCCGGTTCAGAGCCAGTCGGACTATCCACATAAACTTATCAAAACCTATCTAATAGCTGAGTAATTCTAATGCAGCGGCGCAGATTTTCAAGGGGGTTCGATGCAAGCAGTTAAATCGTGTCCGAGAATATTATTTGATGGCGTGGGAAAGCCGCCAAGCTTCTGTGGTTGTGTAATATTTGGCCAACAGATTGGGCACGACCCAGGCAGGTGTTTTGCCTTTGGCGAGAAAGCGCAGGTATTCTTCGGTCGCTTGCGCAAAATGCGCCTCGTGGCCGACACGGTATTTGTCCGGCACCACGATTTCATAACCTCCGCCGGATCCTTTCACCTCCAAGCCCGGCCAGGTCCCACACAGGCGCGCAATGACGGCGCGAAGCGTGGACTCGAACTGGGGGTCAGTGTTCATGCCAGAATTCTTCTCGACATAAAGAGCGGGACGGTAATGCTCGGCCTCGCCCTGCTTAATGGTCAGGATGGCCCGGGTGCCAATTAATTGGGAATAATGGGTGTCGCCACCACCGGGCGGGGCCTCGAAACGCCAGAGCGCGGTGACTTTGGCTTCGACGCCGCATATATTATAATTGACAGTTCCATTTTGATAGACATTGAGCCGCCCGTCGGGGGCGATGTCGGCTTTGAGATAATCGGGGTATCGGGCAAGGCCGGTTACGCGCTGAAACTGTTGGGGCGTGAGTTGGGCAGGCCAGCGGCGGGCGGAATGTGTATGAATGTCCTTATTCCAATCCAGCGCCTTATCGGGGAAGCATTCCCATTGCACCAAGTCGACCAAATGTGTGCCGACGTCCGGAATGGCTTCGCCTTCCTGGCGAACATCGAAGAACCAGGCTGGACGAATGAGGGGCGCGCCGGAAACTTCCTTGAAAAAATGATGCACGCTTTCCATCACCACGGAAGGATGCGAGGGGTCGCCTGGTGTCAAGGCGCCAAAGACCTCGGGTGACCGCGCCAATTCGCGCTGAAGAATGGTCGTAATTTCATAGCGCTCGGTCATGATGTCGCAGAGGAGCAGTTTTTTTTGTTGGGCCAGCGAAAGGTCCTCGCGCAAGAGGGTGAAGTCATCGGGAGTAATTGCCATCGGTTTATCGGCCAGAATATTGAAGCCGGCCTTGACGGATTGATCGATGTATTCGGTCTTGCGTCGATTGTTGCCGGCGATGATCACGACGTTACCGGACTTTTGGCGGAGCATTTGCTGAAAAAAATCAGGGCCGGAATAGACGATCTCCTTCCAGTGGGTGGGGGAAACAGCACGGTCGTTGTAGCCCTCAATACGGCGCAGGTGATCCTGCAAATCAGGCCCAGGCGGCGCATAGACACGGACCACCGCATCGACTTGAGGATACATGAATTTTTGCACCAAGCCGGCGTGGAAATGTCCCGGGTCCAGCGTAATGAAATGAACCTCCTGAGCCAGCGTGGCAGCGGCGAAACTCATGGCCAATACGGCGCAAAGGGGACCGGCTCGCAGAGCGGGGATTTTTTGCGCCAAATGGATCACGATGCTTTGAGCACGTTGTCGGTGCCGTAAGGCGCGCGTTGCTGGCGGGAACGCATGGCGTTGGCTTCGTCGTCGCCGACAAACTTTTCTTCGTTGGGGTCCCAACGCAGCTTGCGTCCGAGCTTCATGGCGATCCATGCCACCTCGCAGGCGCTGGTGGAGCGGTGCGCAATTTCGGGTGTGGTGGAGGCGGGGAGCCGGGTCTGGATGCTTTGCAGCCAGTCCAAATGATGGTCGGTGCTCTTATGCAAATGGATTTCATCCGGCTTGATCTCGGACTTGATGATGGACGGCTTGCTGGCGGCAAATGCGGCGGAATTGCCGGTGGTTGGATCGGTGGCGGTGACCTTGCCACTGCCGCGGCTGACGAATATCCAGCCTTCGTCGCCTTCGAATCGAACGCCGTTGGGAAATTTATTGTCAATAATTACATTCACGCCGTTGGCATACTTCATTTCGACGTGGTAAGCGCCGTGGACGTTCCATAATCCCTGCGTGGGAAAAACGGCCGTGCCCTCGACTTCGATGGGGCCGGTCAGTTCCGTACCCATGCCCCAGTGCGCCACGTCAACATGGTGCGATCCCCACGCGGTGATCATGCCCAGGGTGTAAGGTTCGATGCGCAGCCAGCCCGGCCGGCCATAATCGGCCTGGGGATGCACGCGTTGCTCGGTATAACCGACCTGCGGCGTCCAGCCGAGCCACATGGTATAATTGAGATTCGCCGGGACGGGCATGGGCGTGGGATCGCCGCCGGCCGGATCGGTTGGCAGGCCAATTTTTACCGTGTGCAGCGGGCCCAGCCGGCCATTGCGAACCAATTCGCAGGCGCGGCGGAATTGGGGCCAGGGAGAATCGGAACGTTGCTGGCTGCCGATTTGGAAAGCGCGTTTTTTGGCGGTAACGATGTCGCTGACTTGACGGCCTTCGTGAATGGTCATCGAGAGAGGCTTTTGCACATAGATGTCCTTGCCCGCCAGCGCAGCGGCCACGACCGGTTCGGAGTGCCAAAAATCCGGAGTGCTGACAGCGACGGCGTCAATGCCGGGTTCTTTGAGCATCTCGCGATAATCGCCGAATGTTTTAACGGTCACGGCGCCTTTGTAACGTTTCTCCACCATTGCCCTGGTTTTGGCCAAACGCAGCGAATCCACATCGCAGAGAGCGACGACGCGGGCGATGTCCTGGCGGAGAATGCCGGGCAGATCCATATCATTGGCGATGCGGCCGCAGCCAATTTGCGCGACATGGATTTTATTGGAGGGGGCATTGGCTCCCAGGACGGAGGAGGGGATGAGAGTCGGCATAGCGATGATTCCGGCGGCGCCGGCAGCGGAACGTTTAATGAACTGACGCCGCGAAGTATTGGAACTGGATCTTATCATGATAATCCTAATAGTTGACGTTTGTTTCACCCATGGCCCAACGAATACCGCCAAGCAAATGCCGGGCAAAAACGGGATCGGCGTAGTGCTCCTTTTGGTGTCCCAAAGCCGTATACCACTCGCGTCCGCCGTCGAACTGATGGCACCAACAAAGCGGAGCCTCGTCGCCGTATTTTGGGTTTTTGGATTTGTCTTTGCCGGGATCGTTCAAGGTGGTCAAATCGCCCGCCAGTAAAATGTGCAGGTCGTTGGGCATGTTGGTGAGAAAATAAAATTCATCGGTCCATTGAAAGGTTGGCGCAAAATGGGCAGTGGAGGGGTTGTTGGCATCTTTCACCTTGACGGTAAAGGTTTGAAGTTTGGGGTGGCGCAGGAATTTTCCCCCCATCATGGACCCAAACCACTCCCAATGGCGCATTGAGCCGCAACACGAATGAATGCCAACGACGCCGCCTCCAGCCTGGACGAAATGTTGCAGGGCGGCTTTTTGTTCGTCGGTATCAAAAATCTCATTATTGGAGTTGTCAAAAACGATGACTTTAAACTGTTGCAGGTTCGTCGTGGTGAACGTGTCGGGATCATCAGAGGCCACAACATCAAAGTGATTTTCCGCGCCAAGCTTTTTAAGGGCGACGAGGCTGGCCGGAATATTGTCGTGAACGTAAAGGCCCTTGCCGATTTGGTTTTTGGTGTAAACCAAAATGCGCGGTTGTTCGGCGGACAGAGCCGCGAAGCCCGCGGCCAACAGGATGGCGGCGCACAGGAAGAGATGTTTCACTTTATTAAGAGGACGTTGTTTATATGGGTTGTTATTCAATTTTTTTGCCGGGCCAGTTTTTGCGGGGGTGCTTGATAATGAGCAATCGCCTGCCGAAGCTGGTCCGGCGTCCACCGATCGGGATGAACCACCACACGATAGCGCAGGTTAAGCGTTTGTCCCGCCTTTAATGTGTATGGGGCGTAAGTAAGGACGGCGGGACTGATATAGTACATGGGCGAGTTGTTGATCACGTACCAGGGAGTCGGACTGTTGAGATTCGCGCTGTTATCCAGAAAGGCCACGCCTGCCATGCGACCGCCGATTAGCCCGGAAAAGTCCAGGGCCGGGGATTTTCCGCGAAAACGGTGATTCTCATATTTCACCGCACCCTCGGCGGTTATGACTTGCGCGTCCTGCAACTCTTGGGCGACACGGAGACCAAGGCCGGCATAACCGCCAGAAACGTTATTGCCCTTTTCGTCGATCGGGGGAGCGCGGTCCAGGACAATTTCACCGCCCACAGCGCGAAAGGTCATGTCCCAATCCTGATAATAAGCGCCGGCCTGGTCGGGCGGGGAAACTTGAATGACGCGGTGTTCGGTGAGAACTATAGGGCCGTTGGTGGGATGATATCTGAGGTCCATGACCAGGCGGACGGAGAAGTCGGCGTGAGTTTCAATCAGAGGAGGGGGCCAGTCGGTTTTCCCCTGGGCGAGCCCGGTCTTTCGGTTTTCCTCCCAGTAATTGACGTTGTTGATGTATTTCCAGGAAAACCAGAGACCGCGATGCCAGGGATGATCCTTGGGGCGATAGCAACTCAAATCCGGGCCATCCGGCAGAGCCAGCGGGTGGAAATTCGGCTTCGACTCATCGGGGCCAAAGTTAAAGCGCCAAATAATTTGGCCGTTCCGGCGCAAGGCGAGTGAATCGGGCTGCCTCTCCCATTGCTGCCCGGAGCCTAGCGGAGCGTTTTGGCAACCGGAGGCCAGTAGCAACATGAGCAGGGATGCGGAAGGGAGCCACGTTTTTATTTGAAAGATTTCCATTGTGATGTGCCTCAGATAATAGTGGCTTAATAGAATACAGGCAAACCATTCTCCAGTCGCGCGCGGCGGAATTTTTGATAAAAACAGCCGAATCATTAGCAGATTGGTTAGGATTGTTTTGGCCATTTCTTCGCCAGTTTTGTCGTAAAATTCCCGGATTGGATGGTTACTCCGGAACGACAATTTTTGTCGCGTGAATTTACGCCATTTGAGGCGCAAGATGCTGATAGGTATAATCTTAAGCCCTGTGGCTTGATTTTGGGTATTTTTAGCATTATAGTTTGATCCGGTAGAGTAGGCGGGGAGGTCGGATTGAGAGGCACAAGGCCAATGACCGACTCTCGCCCGCCCCTCATCGAACCGAACGGACGGATTTCCCATATTCGGCTCTCCGAACTCATTCATCGGGC
>Ga0182030_10005571_pt1 | contig 26676 bp, 25 predicted proteins | sample 812S3MmetaG_FD_121299 | JGI IMG/M metagenome (GOLD analysis project Ga0182030, IMG submission 121299) | Permafrost microbial communities from Stordalen Mire, Sweden - 812S3M metaG (Illumina Assembly) | ecosystem: Environmental > Terrestrial > Soil > Wetlands > Permafrost | place: Sweden...
CGTCGGCGCCGGGCAGCGGATGGCGCAGACCGGTGGCGCGATCGAGCCAGGTGAGGATGCCCCGCGTGGGATAAAAGACCTGGAGAAAGCGATAGTCCGTGAAGTTGGTGACGAAGTAGGAATTCGAGATGTCCTGTTGCGGGCCAGCGAACGTGGTCAGCACGTATTTGCCGTTAGGCGAAAGCTGCGACATGAAGCCGACCCGCGACTGACCCACCTGCATGTCGGTATTCCAGCGAACGATGTCTTCATTGCGAATGGCCATCTGCTGTTTCACCGGAACCACGGCATAAAGACCCTTATCGTTGCCTGGGCCATCCACATCAAGCCCAAGCGTCTTGCCATCATTCGAAAACGAATGACAGTTCGCGCAGGAATGCTGGTCGCGCATGACAATCGTGCTTTCAAATTTGCTGATATCGCGCAGACGCCAGTTGATCAGCGTCATCTTGGACGGAGCCAGCGGCTGAACAACGTGATTGGCGCCTTCGGAGGGCATCAATGGAACGTCGCGGTAGAAGATGGGAGCGCCGACTGGTTCCTTCGACGTGCTCAGAGTCACCCGGCCATGGCTCACTTCATGGCCTTCCTTATCGAGACCGGTGAAGGTGAGTGTGGCGGCTTTGGCGACAGAGTGCTTCTTGACAAAAGCCCAGGTATCGCCGTCGGGCTTCCAGGTGTGCGCCGCGGCCTGTTGCGGCGTGAGTACAGGGAGCTTGTTGGCAGTCGAGACGCAGCGTTGATCGATCTCGCCGATTTCCATTCCCGGACCGACCGAGGTGAAATGAAGCGGCTTGGCCCGGTCCGCAAAAGTAACGTCGATCTGCCACGACTGCACAGCCGCAGCTGAATCACGCCAGAGGAAGGTAGGCGCCGTGATCTCCGGCGGAAAGATGGAGGCATCCTGCGGATAATCGACCGTGACGCCGCCTGGCAGGATCGACAGAGACTGCCCCAACACCCCGACCGAACAGCACGCCCAAAAAATCAAAAAGCGCAAGCCAGGCAAGAGCACCCGCGCACACGTCCCTGCGCGCCTCTTCAACCTGGGCGATGCATCCGCGACTTGAATGGCGACTCCCTCGACAACTGCTATCACCCTAGCGTCGAGAAGGAAGTCAGGCTGTGCCCACGGTCACAGCGACGCGCCGTTGGGCCAGCTCATTTCGCGCCGCTGTGCAATTCATTTCAGAACCGTCGGCATATCTTCCGCGGCCACGATCTGCCACTTGCCATTGCGCATCAGCCAGGTATCCGTCCAGGTGAGCTTGATGGTGTGCTCCCCGTGCTTACTGGTCCCGGGATGGATGGCGCTCTCGCTGCCGTACAGAACGGCCACGGTGTCTCCATAGAAATGCACCTTGACCTCGAACATCTTGCATTCGCGTTCGGGAGGCGCCGTGCTCTGGCTTTGCTGGACGGCCTTGCTCTTGTCGTACTGGCTGCCGTCGGGCGCTACTCCGTGGAAGTCGTCGGCCAGGATATTGGCTTCGATGCCGTTGTGCGTGCAGCCCGCCTCGGCCCACTTGCGTTCCAGTTCGATGAGCGCCTTGGCGACGGGATCGTCCTTTGCCGCCCAGCGGCTCTCCTTCTCCTGGGCCAAAGCGACTTGGGCGGGCGCAGCGAAGGAGGTTGCGACCAGCGCAAGAAACACACTGAGTCTAAGAAGAATCGGTCGTGGCGTGAACATGGTCTCTCCTGGGAAGGCGGGCCTGCGATGCCACATGAAGTGGATACTGACAGCATAGATGGTGACGCCAGCCATCCAGCTCCCTCCTCTCGAAAAAAAGAAATTGCCAGACAGGAGTTTGACGAGTTGATGCATCCAATCAACCCAGGAGGAAATACAACCATGGGTCATGGATTAATTGCATGGATCGTCATCGGAATCGTCGCGGGCTGGCTAACCGGAAAACTGATGCGGGGCGCGGGCTTTGGGATGTTCGTTGACATGATTGTCGGACTGGTTGGAGCACTTGTCGGTGGTTTTCTTTCAAGCCACCTGGGGATGGGCGGCGTAGGCGACCACGGTCTCGTGGGAAGCATCATCATCGCCACCATTGGCGCCGTGGTTCTGACCCTTCTGATTCGGCTGGTATCAGGCAATCGAACCGCAAGTATCTAGCTGAACAAAACCGCGCTCCGCGCAGACAACACGGCCCAGGTTCTCAACCATGAGAACCTGGGCCGTGTTGTCTTTGTCCGTCGCGTCAACAGCTATTTCTGGCTGGCAATCCAGTCGTTGATGTGCTGATCCAGCACGTCGAGCGGAAGCGCGCCGGAGTCGAGAACCTGGTCGTGAAAAGCCTTGATGTCGAACCTGGCGCCAAGCGCCTTCTTCGCGCGTTCCCGCAACTCGAGAATTTTAAGCTGGCCTACCTTATACGCAAGCGCCTGGCTGGGCCACGCGATGTAGCGATCCGTCTCGGCCTGCACACTGGTTTCGTTGATCGCGGAATGGTCGTGGAAGTACTGGATCATCTGGTCGCGCGTCCAGTGTTTCGAATGCACGCCGGTGTCGACCACCAGGCGGATCGCGCGCCAGATATCGCCCTGCAGCCGTCCGTAATCGGAATAAGGATCCTTGTAGAGGCCAATGTCCTTGCCCAGCCGCTCGGCATACAATCCCCAGCCTTCCTGGTAGGCGGTATAGCCGGCGAATTTGCGAAACTCGGGAACGCCCTCCAGTTCCTGCGCGATGGAGATCTGCAGGTGATGCCCAGGCAGTCCTTCGTGATAGGCAATTGATTCCACGTCGGCCAGGTTGCGGTCGGCGAAGTTATAGGTATCCACGCGAATGCGGCCCGGGCGCTTGCCATCCGGTGTGCCTGCTTCGTAGTAAGCGTCCGCGGAATCCTTCTCCAGAAAATCAGGCACGGCGGCCACTTCGAAGGGCGCTTTGGGCAGCCGGCCAAAAAGCTCCGGGAGCCGAGCCTTCATAGGATCGAGATAGCCTCGATAAACGTTCAGCAAAGCTTCGCGAGAAGCCGCCTTGAGTTTGGGATTGGTCTTCACGTCGGCTTGAAAGCTCTTCAAATCCTTGAAGCCGAGCTTCTGGGCGATGACCAGCATTTCTGCCTCATCCTTGGCCACTTCATCGAGGCCGATCTGGTGAATCTGGTCGGCAGTGAGATTGGTCGTCGTGGTGCGCCGAATATTGAAGGCATAGTATTTGTCGCCGTCCGGCAAAGCCCAGATCCCGGGCTGTTCGCGACCCGCGGGGACGTAGGTCACTTCCATAAATCGCTGCAGCCGCAAATAGGCGGGCAGCACTTCTTTGCTGATTGCCGCCAGCATATCCGCCTTGATGCGTTCCTGTTCGGCGGCAGGGATCGTGGCTGGAAACTTCTTCAGGGGCAGCGCAAAGGGTGAGTCTTCCGGCTTCTGGTGGGCCAGATCCTTGACCTGGTCGAGCGCTTTCTGCAGAAGGTATCTGGGAGGCGTGCGCTTGTCGTCTACTCCAATCGACATGTTGTGCTGGTTCTGCTCGAAAGCCGTAGGAATGGCATGCAGGCGAGCGATCCAGTCGTCGTAGTCTTTCGCATTTTCAAAGCTCAATTGCGCAACCAGTTGCGGGTACATGGTGTGGAAGCCGCCCATCTGGTTGATGGGCATCTCCCACTCACGAAACTCGGATGCCTCCTGATCTTCGGTGAACTGGCGAAAGAGCAGATCGCGGCTGATCTTTTCCTGATCGGTGAAGCCGTTTGGATCGATGGCCGCCAGGCGCAGCAGGAATTCCTGCTCACGCTGGAGTGAAGCGTTGTACGCCTGGACCGAGAAATCGCTGATCTGATCGTTATACCGCTTGTCGCCGATGGATGAGGCGAACTCCGGCGTATGTCGCAGGTTGTCTTCCCAATAGTCTGCGAAGAGCCGATTCAATGCCTTGCGGCGGTCTTCCAGCGAAGACGGCGGCTGCGTGGCTTTTTCGTCCAGCTTGAGTGTCTGTTTCTGCGCGGAAGCCGACGGAATGACGGGGGCCAGGCCGGCTAGACACACGGCGAACAAGGGCGCGACGACGGTGCGTGTCAAAGTACGTTTCAACGGGGAACTCCTCAGGGGATCGGGCGCGCCGGAAGCGGACGCCCGCGTTCCTTCGAGTGTAAGCCACGCTGACTGAAAACGAAATATAGGCACGATTCGAGCCACGCTGGCTTAGAATGCCGGAGAAGCGGACACCGGGATGAAAAAGAAATTTCGCGCCATCGTTGAACAGGAAGCGGAAAAGCTGCGCTGGGCCTTTGTTCGGCTGCCATTCGACCCCAGGGTAGAGTGGCCCGAGCGGCGTGGGATGCGTGTCAAGGGAACGGTCAATGGATTTGAATTTCGAGCCTCGGTGTTTGGTTCAGTGAAGAATGGCTATTGCCTGCTGGTGACCCGACCCATGCAGAGGCACGGACATGCTGTGCCAGGAAGCAAGGCGACCGTCGAAATCGAGCCCGACCTCGAAGAGCGGCCGGTGATCATCCCGCCTGAACTGGGCAAGTTGTTCAAGCAGGATCGCGACCTCAAGAAGTGGTACAACAAGCTCAATCCCTCCATGCGCAAATACATCGCGGACCAGGTTGGTGAGTTGAAGAGCGCCGAAGCGCGGGTGCGCCGAGCCGAGCAGATGGCGGAGATGATGATGCTCACCATGGAGGCCGAGTATGAACTGCCTCCCCCGTTGCAGGTGGCGTTTCGCAGGCACCCGCTGGCAGCGGAGGGTTGGGCCGGGATGACGCCCATTCAGCGCCGATCCCAGTTGCTGGCGATCTTCCATTGCCAGGGTCCCGAGGCGCGGCACAAGCGCATCGAGTGGGCCTGCGCAGAGGCCACGCGCCGGGCGCAGAAGAAGCTAGGCATCGTGCCGGAACGCCGATGGCCGGAGAGCCGATGGGAAGATGATTTCGGGGAGTAGGCTGCGGTGGGCTACACTTGCCCGGTTCCGCTTTGCGCATTTCGCAGGCGGCAGACACATCCACCATGGCCCGAGGGAGGAACAACGTGAAGATGCTGGCGAAGGGCGAGTTTTCCGTGAAGAGGACAGCGCAATCGTGGGATGGTCCGCTGCCCGAGGCAGATCCGAACCTGGGACGGTTCTGGCTGGAGAAAGAATTCCACGGCGACCTGGAAGCGACCAGCTTTGCCATGATGCTGAGCGCCGGAGGCGTGGAGAAAGGCTCGGCCGGCTACGTGGCAATTGAGAAGGTGACAGGCACCTTGCAGGGACGCAAGGGGTCATTCATTCTGCAACACAACGGAACGATGAGCCGCGGCAATCCGGCCCTGGCTATCTCGGTGGTGCCTGACTCGGGCACGGGCGAATTGACGGGACTTTGCGGCGACATGAAGATCAACATCGCCGACGGCAAGCACTCCTATGAATTCGAATACACGATGGCCACGATCCAGTGATTCCAGAAGAAGGCCGGATGAAATCAGCGTCCAGTTTGGCAGGAGTGTGTGTCCTGCACGTATTGCTGCTGATGGCGTGTTCCGCTGCGCTCGCGCAGCAGGACGCGGTGTCGCGCGTCAATCCATACATCGGCACCGGTGAAGGCAAGATCGGTTATGGCGGGACAATGCCGTTCGTGAGTACCCCGTTTGGCATGACCGACTGGACGGCGCAGACCAGGCAGAACAAGATCAGCGTGGTGTCTTACAAGTACGAGGACAAGACCATCTCGGGCTTCATCGGGACGCATCAGCCGGCCATCTGGATGGGCGATTACGGCTATGTGACGGTGATGCCGGAGATTGGCTCGTTGAAGACAACGCCCGAGGAGCGCAAGCTTTCCTTCACGCACGCCGACGAAACTGTTCGGCCCGACTATTACTCGGTATCGCTCGATGCCGGTAACTCGCAGCGCATTCGCACCGAGATGACTGCGACGGAGCATTGCGGCTATCTTCGCTTCACCTTTCCAGCCGGTGCGGAAGCGCGCGTGATCGTCGAGGCCTCGCGGCCGGGGATCGCAGGCCACGCGGATGTCAACGCCGCAAGGCGCGAGATCACCGGCTACAATCCCGACCGCATGGATGCGCATCTTGGCCCCTTCAAGCTGCCCAACTTCAAAGGATATTTTGTCGTTCAATTTCGCCAGGGTTTCCGCACCTCGGGAAGTTATGGACCAACAGAAAAAGAGCCTGCCGAGGCTACCGGCGCCTACGCCACGTTCACAGCCGGCGAAGTCATCGAAGCGCGCGTCGGGACTTCGTTCGTCAGCATAGAACAGGCTCGCGCCAATCTGAAAGCTGAAATACCGGCGTGGAATTTTGCGTCGGTGCAGAAAAAGCTGCGCGCCACGTGGAACGACAAGCTGGATCGCATCCACGTCGAAGGCGCAAGCCAAGACGCGCAGAAGACAGTAACCACAGCCCTTTACCACGCGCTCCTGTATCCACGCGTGTTTTCCGAGCAGGGCCGGTATTACAGCGCATTCGACGATCAGATTCACAAGGGCGATTCCTACACGGCCTACTCGATCTGGGATACCTTTCGCGCCGAGCACAGCCTGCTGACTCTTGTAGCCCCAGAGCGCATCGATGGCATGATCACCGCGCTCCTGCAGAACTATAAAGAGGGCGGATGGATGCCCAAGTGGCCCAACCCTTCCTACACCAACATCATGATTGGCACCCATGCGGATTCAATGATCGCCGAAGCGCTGAACAAGGGCTTTCACGGCTTCGACCGCGACCTGGCCTGGCAAGCAGTATACAAAGACGCAATGACGCCGCCCGACGGAGATACAGGCCGCCGATGGGCGGATCGAGAAGAGCACACTCCCTACGAAGCAAGAGGCGGTCTGACGTACTTCAAGGAGCTGGGATACATTCCCACCGACAAGACGGCCGAAGCAGCTTCGCGAACCCTCGAAGACTCCTACGATGACTGGTGCGTGGCCCAGGTGGCACTCAGGCTGGGCAAATATCACGAGTATGAATTCTTCCTGCATCGCTCGTTGAATTACCAGCACATCTACAACAAAGACACTGGCTTCATGCAGGGAAGAAAGGCCAATGGTTCGTGGGCCGACGAGAAAGACGGATGGACCGAGGGCGATCACTGGGTCTACACGTGGGCGGTCTTTCACGACCTGCCCGGCCTCGTCGATCTCATGGGCGGAAGCGACCCTTACAACGCCAAGCTCGATGAGCATTTCAAGGGCGGCCATAACGTACACAGCAACGAGCCGAGCCATCACTACGGCTATCTCTATGACTTCAGCGGCCAGCCGTGGAAGACGCAGGCCAAGGTCCGCGAGATTGCCGCGGCGGAGTATGCCAACCTGCCCTCGGGAATCGACGGCGACGATGACTGCGGCCAGATGTCGGCCTGGTACTTATTCACCGCACTGGGGTTCTACCCGGTGAATCCGGCGTCGGGTCAGTATATGATCGGCAGCCCGCTCTTTACGAAGATGACGCTGCGTCTGGCCAATGGCAAGACGTTCACCGTAGAAGCGGAAAACAATTCCGAGAAGAACGTGTACGTTCAATCGGCCACGCTCGATGGAAAGACGCTGCATGTGCCGGTCATCACATACGACGAGATCCTGCAGGGCGCGACACTGAATTTCGTGCTGGGACCCGAGCCTTCGCACTGGGCGGCGGATTGGCGTCCGCTCTCAATTGAGAAGGCGCCGCATGCAGGAATGCCATAGCTGGTTCTGAAAGACGGCCGGCGGAAGAACAATCCCGGTCAACCTGATAAAGTTTGGATGTATGTCGCCTGAATTGACAGTCTGGATGCGTTCATTGGGAATCGTGACGGCGGCTTATCTGCTGGGCTCGATTCCCAGCGGATATTTGCTGATGCGCTTTGTGCGCAAGCAGGATATTCGCAGCCTGGGCAGCGGAAATATCGGCGCCACCAACGTGTTGCGCTCCGGCGCCAAGGGACTGGGCGCGGCGACGTTTCTCTTCGACCTGCTCAAGGGCGTGATCGCGGTGATGGTGGGCGCGCGGCTGGCGACGGTCGGCTTCCCTCCGCTGCAAATCCACAGCGCTGAAGCCCTCGCTGCGTTATGCGCGGTGCTGGGACACATGTTCCCCATCTGGCTCGGTCTGCGCGGCGGTAAAGGCGTGGCGACGGCCTTTGGCGTGTTCGCGGTGCTGGCGCCGTGGCCTGCGCTGGGCGCGCTGGTCGTCTTTGTCGTGGTATTTGCCATGGGGCGATATGTCTCGCTGGCTTCCATTCTGGGGGCGGCGGCCTTTCCGCTCTTCGCCTGGTTTGGCGCGCCGTTTACGCGGACACTCATCGTCTTCGCTGTGATCCTGATCGTTGCCGCGCTCATCATTATCAAGCATGCGCAGAACATCAAGCGGCTCATGAATGGCACCGAATATCGCTTCGGTTCGAGCAAGACAAAGACCGACGGTTCGGCCACTTCTTCGAGGGAGAAAGCCGGCACAGAGGCAAAAGACATCGCATGAGCCGCATCACCGTGTTAGGTTCGGGCGCCTGGGGAACGGCCATGGCCTTGTCGCTGTGTGCCCGCGTCGATCATGAGGTGACGCTGTGGTCGAATCGAGCCGATCATGCGGCAGCCTTGGAGAGCAATCGCGCCAATCTCCGCTACCTGCCAGGGGTTAGCCTTCCTGCAACCCTGCGCATCACGGGCAATGACGCCGAGGCGATCAATCACGCTGAGATCGTGGTGTGCGTGGTGCCGTCGGAGTTCCTGCGCGCTACCATGACGCGGTTATCTCCCCACATGCACGAAGCCCAGGTGCTGGTGAGCGCCACCAAGGGCATCGAAGACCACACCTTCCTGCGCATGACCGAGGTGATTCACGATTGCCTGGACGATGCGCGGCTGGTGCTGCCAGTAGGCGCGTTGAGCGGGCCTTCGTTTGCGCAGGAAGTGGCCGCGGGCATGCCGACAGCGGTGACCATTGCCTTTGCCGACGCGTCGGTTGCGGCACGGATTCAGCGCGAATTTTCAAGCCCCGCCTTGCGGCTCTACACCAACGAAGACGTGGTGGGCGTGGAGATGGGCGGCGCGCTCAAGAACGTCATCGCCATCGCCGCCGGCGTCGTGGCGGGCCTCGGCCTGGGCTCAAACAGCGCGGCCGGCTTGATCACGCGCGGCATCGCCGAGATTACGCGACTGGCGGTTGCGGCCGGCGGCCGGCGCGAGACCTTAGGCGGTCTGAGCGGACTGGGCGACCTGGTGCTCACCTGCACTGGATCGCTGTCGCGTAACCGCACCGTTGGGTATGAACTGGGCCGTGGCCGCAAACTCGCCGACATCCTGTCCGGCCTCGACGGGAAGGTCGCTGAGGGAGTTCGCACCACCCGAGCCGCCATGGGGCTGGCTCGTGATCTGGCCGTCGAGATGCCCATCACCGAGCAGATGGAGCTCATCCTGGACCAGGGGAAAGACGCCCACGAAGCACTGCGCGACCTCATGCTGCGCCCCGGCCGTGATGAAGAGGACTAGGAACCCGCGTCTGATGGCTGGTAACTCTCTTCTGATATAAGCAGAACACGCGAGGCACAATGAAGATCTGGCCTACTCTGCGAACCATTCTCATATTCAGCGCCGTGGTCTTCTTGTTGAGCGGCGGTTTCCGCTGTTCGGCATGGCAGGCGAAAACGCAGGCGGCGGCTCCGGTGATTCCCTTCCCCATCGACGTGGACAAGCAACTTCTCGCAGTTGCGCCGGTCGACGCGAATTGGCGATTCCATGCCGGCGATGACGCGCAGTGGTCGCAGCGCAATTTCGATGACTCTGGCTGGCCTGTCGTTCAACCGCGCAAGGATTGGACCACCCAAGGGTATGCCGCCACTCAGAGTCTGGCCTGGTTCCGCTTCCGCCTCCGCATTCCCGCGCGCATGCAGTCGGTAGTCATACAGATGCCGCGCATCGACCGGAATTACCAGCTGTTTGCGGACGGCATGCTGATCGCCCAGGTCGGAAAATTGCCGCCGCAAAGCGCCGAGAGCGTTACATCCGCTCCGCGATTGTTCACCCTGCCGGTGCCGCCCGGCGCGGGACCGCGCGACGTGCAGATTGCCTTGCGCCTTTCGCAGGAGCCTAAGCTGGCAGGCGTTCACGCCAACGCCCTGCGCGGCCGGGTAAACGTCGGCGATGCCGCAATCCTCTCGCGCCTTTTTGCCACAGGCAAAGCGGCCAGCCTGCTGGGCTTCGGCAGCGAGTATACCCAGGACGTCATCGCGGCCATCGTAGGGGGTGCGGGACTGCTGCTTTTCCTGCTCACGCGGCAAAAGTTCTACTTGTGGTTTGCCTGCTCCATGATGATCTCCGCGGCCTCCTTGCCGTGGCGCATGGCTTCCGAGCATTTCGGATTTACCTTCCTCGACACCTTCAACGGCTACATGCTGATGGACTTGCTTTCGCTGGTCACCGAGGCCTTGTTCCTCTTCGGCACCCTGAACATCCGCAACATGAGGATTCGGATCTTGGTGCTGGTTCTGGGCATCCTTGGAGAGGCCGGCCCCTTGCTTCTACTGCTCAAGAATCTTCCTGAAATCTGGGCGGACACCGGCTACCTGGTCTTCATGACCGCGGCACAGTTTTTGCTGGTTGGCTTCCTCTTGCGCGGTTGGCGGCGCGGCAACCAATACGCAAAGCTGCTCTTTTTCCCGTATCTGCTCAGCGTCATGATTGCAACCTCTGACAACCTCGGGCATGCACTCGTGGACTTCAACGTGCCGCACGGGCAAGACTTCATCACCCGCGATATGTACCTTCTCAGTGACCCATTCCGAGTCAGCGCGAACGACGTGGGCAGCATCCTTTCTTTGTTGGGACTGCTGACGGTGCTGGTGGTGCGTTTTGCGCAGACCAGCCGGGAACAGCAGCGGCTGGCAACAGCGTTGCAGGCGGCGCATGACATTCAGCATCGCCTCGTGCCGGTCGACATTCCCAGCCTGGGCGGATTGCAGACAGCAATCGTCTATCTTGCGGCCGAAGAAGTCGGTGGCGATTTCTGCCAGGTCTTGCCGCGGCCCGACGGATCCATCTTCGTAGCCATTGGCGACGTAAGCGGCAAAGGCCTGCAGGCGGCCATGTTGAGTTCGGTCGCCGTGGGAGCGATCCGTGCCATGGCCGATGAAGACATCGCGCCGGCGCTCGCCCTGCAGCGACTGAACAACGCTCTTCTGCGCACGGAAAATGCAGGATTCATTACATGTCTCTGCCTTGTTCTGAACGCCGAAGGCGAGATCACCATCGCCAATGCCGGTCATCTCTCACCCTACCTCGATGGCGTGGAGCTTCCACTCGCCGCGGACTTGCCTCTGGGCATTCTGCGCGATCTGAAGTATGAACAAGCCACGTTCGTTCTGCCCGCGTCGGCAAGATTGACGCTGCTGTCGGATGGAGTGGTCGAAGCGCGTTCGCGAACGGGCGAGCTGTTCGGATTCGATCGCACCTCGCAGGTCAGCCAGTTGCCGGCCGCGGAGATTGCCGCCCAGGCTCATAAGCACGGCCAGGAGGATGACATCACCATCATCACCCTCGATTGGCGCGCGCCGGTACGGGAACTAGCCATGGCCTGACCGCCCAAACAGGACCATGCGTGCCAGACCAGCCCGGCTGGTAGACTCGAAGCTGGAATCGAGTTATGTGGAAGAACCTGTTTGGTGGAAAAAGGGCAGACGAGCCGGCTGAACCTGAGGTCCAGGAAGCTGAGTTCGAGGTGGAATCTGTCGCGGAAGCACCCGCGAAAATAAGCATCTTCGACCGCATGAAGCAGGCGGTCACGCGAACCCGCGAGTCGCTGTCCTCGAAGATCGAAGGCGTGATTGCGCTGACGCGCATGATCGACGAAAGCGCGCTGGACGACCTCGAAGCCGCTTTACTCACAAGCGATCTGGGCATGCCGACGACGAATGCCATTCTCGAAGAGCTGCGCGAGCGGGCGCTGCGCAAAGACATTCAAAGCGGCGCGGAGTTGCGCGATCTGCTCAAGGCGCAACTGCGCGGCATGCTGGAAGCTCCGCGCAAGCCGATCGTGGAACCGGCGACGCCACCCAAGGTCATCTTTCTGGTAGGCGTCAACGGCACCGGCAAGACCACCACCAGCGGCAAGCTGGCTGCATGGAACCGCGCGCGCGGCAACACCGTGCTGCTGTGCGCTGCGGATACTTTTCGCGCCGCGGCCATCGAGCAGCTCGAAGTGTGGGCGGGGCGCTCCGGCGTGGACATGATCAAGACCAAGCAGGGCGGGGATCCGGCGGCCGTGCTGTACGACGCGGTTTCGGCTGCGAAAGCGCGCGGCATCAACGTGCTCGTCGTCGATACCGCAGGCCGGCTGCACACCAAGAGCGGCCTCATGGACGAGCTCGAAAAGATGCGCCGCACAGCCAAACGCCTGATCCCTGAAGCGCCGCATGAAGTGCTCTTGGTGATGGACGCGACCACCGGGCAAAACGGCCTGCAGCAGGCGCGTTTGTTCACCGAGGCTTCGGGCGTCACCGGCATTGTACTGACCAAGCTCGACGGCACAGCAAAGGGCGGCATCGCGGTCGCCATTGCGCGGGAACTGAATCTTCCCGTACGCTACGTCGGCGTCGGTGAAAAGATCACCGACCTGCTGGAATTCGATCCCAAGGCATTCGTTGATTCCCTGCTGGGTGATTGACGCAAGAGTCTTTGGCGGGGTGGTTCATGGAAACGGCAAAGCCTGAAGGAAGCTCAACGGAACTGGACACGCAATGGATGCAGCGGGCGCTGGAATTGGCTCGTCGCGGCATCGGCTTGTGTTCACCCAATCCTCGCGTGGGTTGCGTAATTCTCGATGCCGCAGGCGATCTCGCCGGCGAAGGCTGGCACGAGTACGCCAAGCTCGATCATGCGGAAATCGTCGCCGTGCGCGCCGCCGCTGACCGGGCGCGCGGCGGCACCGCGTACATCACACTAGAGCCATGCGACCACACCGGCCGCACCGGGCCGTGTTCACTAGCTCTCATCGCCGCCGGCGTGGCGCGGGTGGTTGCGGCCACCACCGACCCCAATCCCCTGGTGGCCGGCCACGGGCTGGAGCGCATCCGCCAGGCCGGCATTGCCGTCGAAGCAGGCGTCTGCCAGGCCGAGGCGCGTCGGCTCAACGAAGGCTTCGCCCGCTGGATCGTGACCCGGCGCCCCATGGTAGAGATGAAAGTGGCCATGACTATCGACGGGCGCATCGCTCCCGCTCCCGGCGTGCAAACCGCCCGCCAGCCTTACTGGATCACCGGGGAAGCTTCCCGAGAGGCGGTGCAGCCCATGCGCTGGATGGCCGACGCGGTGGTGACCGGCGTCGATACCGTGCTGGCCGATGACCCCATGATGACCGACCGCAGCGGGAATCCGCGCCGCCGTCCGCTGCTGCGCGTGATCCTGGATTCCGCCCTGCGCATGCCTCTGGATTCCAAGCTCGTGAACACAGCGCAAAACGATGTGGTCGTATTCACGGTGAGCCCGGATACGGCGCGCATTCGTGAACTCGAAGGACGCGGCGTACGTGTCGAGGTACTGGCTCCAGAAAGTCCCGCCGGCCCACGCGGAATAGCCGCGCCCGGCCGTGTTCCGCTCGCCAAAGTCCTGCAGACACTGGGCTCCGAAGGCATCCTCACGCTGCTGACCGAGACCGGCACCCGGCTCAACACGGCGCTGCTGGCGGCCGGGCTCGTCGATCGCCTTAAGATTTTCTGCTCACCACAGATCATGGGGTCTGACGCAGTCCCGGCGTTTCGCGGCATCACCTCGCCGGTGTTGCTGAACCCGGTCGAGATCGAGCGTCACGGCAACGACTTCAGCCTTTCCGCCCTGCTGCGGGACCCCTGGGCCGCCGCTCCCGAATTCACCTAGCTACGGCGCGCCCCCCACCCATCATTTCAGGAGGCAAAGCGTTCCAGCGACTTCGCTTTCCTGCGTGCCGCCTCTTCCTCGCGATCTTTGGGCGGGGCATTCGTTTCAAGTGCAGCCAGCAGCCGCGCCGAAACTGCCGAAACCTCATCCACCGCAGCCAAGAACGCCGCTTCATTGGCCTTCGAAGGCTTGGTGAATCCGCTGATCTTGCGCACAAACTGGAGCGAGGCGTCGTGTATCTCCTGCTCGGTAACCGGCGGATCGAAATTGAAAAGATTTTTGATATTGCGGCACATCGACGGCGACCTCGGGCGCGACCCTCCCAGTGTAGCCACAGCTCAAGACCAAATTTCTCGAAATCGAGGAAAAGTCTGAAATCCCGACATCTAGAGCAGAAGCAGCGTCCATGTAATGTAACGATCTACATGCGAATTGGATTTCTTGAGGAAAAATCAGTTCCACACTTGAGGCTTCGCCTTAATACCGGCTCTGCTTCTGCTTTATCCAGACGGAACACCTCGTCAAAACGAGTTGAAACAGAGACGAGATGATGGAATCAGCCAGGCCTTCGATCAATGAAAAGGGCGCGAGCTCATTCGCTCGCGCCCGTCGTAATGAAAACTAGCTGAGGTTACTTGGCAGCTTCGCGAGCCTCACCCCGGCGAAACATCTCGTTGACGGTGCGAACGAAGTGCTGAGCGCCGGCCGGAGTCGGAACGGAACCGCTCAGTACCTTCGCGTAGCCAATTTCCTTGCCGTAATACTCTTCGGTGTCCTTGTCATTCTGATTCACGACGTCGCCGGTAAGATCCAGGCCGGCAAAGACTCCCTTGCTGCGCGAATAGGTCAGGAATTCCGCGTTGGCCAGTTCCGTGGTCGCAGCCTGCGAGTCGCGGCCGACCGGCCCTGCGGCCACAGCGGCATCGCCACCCAGCTTGACCTTGTCCTTGAGCAGATCATCCATGCTGCGGTGGTTCATGCCGATCAACACCAGGTCGGTCGACTGGCCGCCCGCCTGCAGTCCAAAGCTGGCGCCGGTCATCTGAATGAATACCGGAGCGCTCCAGCCATGGCCAGTGCGGCAGGTGACGACACCCTGGCCGTACTGGGCGCCCACCAGGAAAGCGCCCTTCTTGAATCCCGGCACGACGGCGACACACTGCGCCTTGGAGGCGATGTCCAGCGGAACGCCCCGATCCGGCGTGGCCATCAGTTCGTGCAGGACGGCATGAGCCGCCTCAATCCGGTGGTCCAGCTTGGCAGCATCGTTGTCTTCCGCAAATGCCACGCTGCTCAACAAGAGCGAACCACACAAAGCGATCGCAAATTTCTTCATTGCAAAATCTCCTTCCGGCTGTCTTCAGGAAAAATGACAAATTCCGGCGTTTCGAGTTGTTAGAGGCACTCAAGGCCGGTGCGGTTGTTTTGGCGCCGTCACAAAGACGCGAAATCTCATCAATGTGGGCAGGAATATGCACTGGATCGCACAACTGCGCAGTCGGCACGAAGATTTTGCCGCGCCCCAGCCAGCGTCGCCCGTCTCCAGCGGAGTTCCCTTAGACTGGTAAGCATGTTTACGGGCATCGTGGAACAAACGGGAACAATCATCAGCCTGACCGACCTGGGCGGCGTACACCGGCTCACGGTGGCGGCCCCGGGAATTGCCGGGCGGCTGCGGGAAGGCGATTCGCTCGCCGTCTCCGGCGTCTGCCTGACCGCGCTGGATGTCGACCCAGAGCTTTTTCACGCCGACCTGGCGGCCGAAACCCTGGCCCGAACCTCGCTCGGCGCCCTCACCTCGGGCTCCCGGGTGAACCTGGAATTGCCCACGGCCGCCGGCAGTCCCCTCGGCGGACACATCGTGCAGGGCCACGTCGACGACACCGGCACGCTGGTGGCGCTCGATCCGGTAATCCCGGAAACTGAACCCGCGTTTGACCGCACCACCACGGATTGGACCCTCAAGGTAAAAGTCCCGGAGCGCGTCCGTCCCTGGATGGTTCACAAAGGCTCGGTTGCCATCGAAGGAATCAGCCTCACCATCGCCGATTTCGACGGCGAGACCATCTCCATCGCCATCCTGCCGCTCACCTACTGGCGCACCAACCTGCATACCCTCGCGCTTGGAGCGCCAGTCAACGTGGAGGCCGATGTTTTGGTGAAATTGGCCGTATCCCGCATGGAAGCCGAAGCTGTGGCGGAGGGGAAAGAGCCAGAGTTTGTTCTCACCGAGCTCTGGCTGGTCGCCAACGGCTATTGATCAGCTTTTTTTCCAACGACCTCCGATGCCCTACTCGTGCTAGGATCAAATGGTCGTTAATAGTGGTCGTTTTAGAATAGGGAGCGAAGCGATGGAAACAATACAGGCAACGGAGGCGAAAACTAATTTTCTCCGCATCCTGGACCGCGTGGAACAGGGAGAAACTGTTGTCATTTCGCGGCATGGGAAGGCCATCGCGCGCATTACCCCCGAAACGGGAATTGATCGCGAGCGAGTCGCGAGAGCTACAGGACGCATACGTGAGCTACGGAAAAGGACCGGCAAAATGACAATCGAAGAAATCATTTCCGCCAAGAATGAAGGGCGGAGGTAATGGCCTTCGTCGTCGATGCTTCGGTCTGTGCTGTTTGGGCTTTGGAAGATGAGGCGAGCCCGCTGGCGGAGCACGCGATGGAGCTGCTTCAATTGGAAGGCGCGATCGTACCTGCCATTTGGTGGTTCGAGATCCGCAACGTGTTGCTCATCAGTGAGCGCAGGAAGCGGCTGCAAGTCGAAGATTTGCATGCTTTTCTTGAGGATTTGAAGGAACTCCCAATCCGTACGGATCAAGAGGCGGATGAGCGAGCGATTTTCCGGTTCGCGCGGAAGTACCAGCTTTCGTTTTACGACGCCGCTTACATGGAGGTCGCATCCAGGTTCAATGTTCCCCTCGCTACGCTGGACAAAGGCCTGCGATCCGCGGCGGAGTCTGCAGGAGTTCCACTCTTGGCGTGATAGTGCGTCATGGATTGAGCGGGAATGGGCAGCAATGCGTCTTTCTATTGTCATCCTCACAGAGGATTTCGGACTGGTAACTTTCATTCATAATAAATTAGGAAAACATGGCTGAATTTGTCATCAAGCTGGCGGATGAGCGGGGACGGGTGCAGGAGCAGACGCATACCGCTGCCTCCGCCGACGAACTGCGCCAGCGCTTCTCCCACGCCGGCTACCACGTCTTCTCCGTCAAAACGCGCGGCGGACTGGGCTCGCGGCGCAGGAAAACCAAGCTCGAGCCCTTTCTCATCTTCAATCAGCAATTCCTGACTCTGGTCCGCGCCGGCCTGCCCATCCACGGCTCGCTTGAAATGCTCGCCCGCAATCAGCGCAATCCCTACTTTGCCGCGCAGCTTCTGAACGTCACCGAGCGCGTGAAAACAGGCGAGTCGCTGTCGGCCGCCTTCGAAGCCCAGGGCGGATTTCCCCCCATGTACACCACCACCCTGCTGGCCGGCGAACGCTCCGGCAACCTGCAGGAAGTGCTGGAGCGATTTGTCTCTTTTCAGAAAATTTCGCTGACCTTCAGCAAAAAGCTCACCGCATCCCTGATCTATCCCGCCGTCCTGGTCACCTTGGTCATTGGCATGTTCATCTTCATGATCACCTTCGTGGTGCCGAGCTTCGCCTCGCTCTACGACCAGATGGGCGGAACCCTCCCCTGGATCACCACCGCCCTGCTCAACTTCGGCGTCGGCGCGCAGCACAAGGGACCCTATGTGCTGGTCGGAGTCGCCGCGCTTGGCTACGGCCTATTCCGCTATGCCAAGACAGACAAAGGCCGCGACCGGGTGGACGCATTCCGCATTGGCATGCCCATCTTCGGCAAGATCTGGATCAAGTATCAGGTCGCCTTGTTTGGCCGCACCCTCTCTACCCTCCTCACCGGCGGTCTGCCGCTCGTGCCTTCGCTCGAAACAGCCGCGCGGTCCATCTCTTCCAACCGCATCGCCAAGGCCGTGTTTACGTCCGTGACGTCGGTCCGCGAGGGCAAGAGCCTGGCCGATTCGCTGATCAAGACAAAAGTCTTCCCACCGGTCGCCACGGAGATGATCGCCGTCGGCGAACAAACCGGCGCCTTGCCCCAAATGCTGAACTCCGTCGCAGACTTTTTTGAGCAGGATGTCGACACTTCCCTTTCGGTCGCCATGTCCCTGATCGAGCCGGCTATTTTGCTGGTCATGGGCGTTGTCGTCGTAATCATCCTGATTGCTCTTTATCTGCCCATCTTCTCTCTAGGGCAGCTCAGTCATTGAGCGTGTAGCAGTGTGAATGTGGTTGAAACAATGCGAGTGTGAAAGACAGTTGGAATGATTCCCAACAGGATTTGAGGAACCAATGGCTGATGCAGTAATGACCCCGGTGAGTGGACTTCCCTCACCAAACGGAATTGGTGGCGGCGCTCTCGATGAACGTGCGCAAGCCGAGTTGATGGCCCGCCGCTACCGTGCCGAGTTCGCCGACCTCAAGCACTTCAAAATCCAGCACGACCTTCTTCGCACCGTCCCGGTCGAGCTCATGTTCCGCTTCAACTTCGTCCCTCTCGAACTCAAAGGCGACGTCCTGGTGATCGCCGTCAGCGACCCCTCCAAGCTCATGGTGCTCGACGAAATCGCCGGCCTGCTCGGCCATCGCATCGAGCCACGCGTGGCCACCCTGTCCCAGATCACCGACCTGCTCAAGAAGACAGAACAGTCGCAGCGCGTGCTCGACGAAGCCAGCGAAGGCCTCACCTTTGACGTGCTCACCGGCGATGAAAATTCCGACGAAAACATCTCCATCGAGAAGCTGGCCGGCGACGAAGACCTCAGCCCCATCATCCGCCTGGTCGACACCACCATCTTCACCGCCCTCGAACGCCGCGCCTCCGACGTGCACATCGAAACCTACGATGACTCGCTGATCGTGAAGTACCGCATCGACGGCGTCCTCCAGCCCGCCATGGCCCCCATCGCCCGCGAGCACCATCAGACCATCCTCTCGCGCATCAAGATCATGTCCGAGCTCGACATCGCCGAGCGTCGCGTCCCCCAGGACGGCCGTTTCCGCGTCCGCTACAAGGGCCGCCTCATCGACTTCCGCGTCTCCATCATGCCCACCGTGCATGGCGAAAACGCCGTCCTCCGCGTACTCGACAAAGAGTCGATGAGCGAAAAGTTCCGCAATCTCACCCTCGAAGTGGTCGGCTTCGCGGAAGAAGACCTCACCCGTTTCCGCCGCTATATCCGCGAGCCCTACGGCATGGTGCTGGTCACCGGCCCCACCGGCTCCGGCAAGACCACCACCCTCTACGCCGCCCTCAACGAGATCAAGAGCGACGAAGACAAGATCATCACCATCGAAGACCCCGTCGAATACCAGATTCGGGGCATCACCCAGATCCCGGTCAACGAGAAGAAGGGTCTGACCTTTGCCCGCGGCCTGCGCTCCATCCTGCGTCATGACCCCGACAAGATCCTGGTCGGCGAAATCCGCGACGCCGAAACCGCCCAGATCGCCATCAATTCCGCACTCACCGGCCATCTGGTCTTCACCACCGTTCACGCCAACAACGTCGTCGACGTTCTCGGCCGCTTCCTCAACATGGGCGTCGAGGCCTACAACTTCGTATCCGCCCTCAACTGCATCCTGGCCCAGCGCCTCGTTCGTACCATCTGCACCCACTGCATGGTCACCGTACACCATCCCGAGGAGTTGCTGGTGATGAGCGGTCTCGATCCGGCCGAGTGGCGCGACTTCGAATTCCGCGAAGGCACCGGCTGCATCGAGTGCGGCGGCACCGGCTATCGCGGACGAACCGCCATCCACGAACTGCTCGATCTGACCGACCCCATACGTGAGCTGATTCTCGAAAAGAAGCCGACTTCCGAAGTCCGCAAACTCGCTCAAAAAGAAGGCATGAGCTTCCTCCGCGAGTCGGCGTTGGACCGTGTACGCCGCGGATTGACTACACTGAAAGAAATCAACAAGGTCACCTTCATCGAGGCCAACCGCTAGGTCCTGGCCGGACGGGCGGAGCACCTGCCGTGCGGGCGGACGCGGCTTCGCCGCCTTCTTGCCTGAGGTTGAATCTGACCCTTTTCGAAATGGGTTTCGCTGGAATGACGAATGCAAGATAAGAGCAACTCACAAAGTAAGAGTCTGAACGAAGGATGGCTGCATTGAAACTGAAAGTTCCCATCAGGAGCGCGACTGGCGGCCGGCCCGCCGCGGCTTGCGAGATCACCCACGAAGGCGTGACGGCAGCGGCAACTCCGGCCGCGGGACAGCCTCCGGTCTATGCAGCGGAGCCATTCGCCGCGGGTTCGCTGCAGCCCGGGTTGCTGGAGGCTAACGTCGCGAACCACGCCGCCGTTTCCGCCGCCATCCGCTCGGCTCTCGGCCAGGTGCAGCCGCGGCTCAAGGCCGTCACCGTCGTCGTGCCCGACGCAGCGGTACGTGTCTTCCTGCTGGATTTCGACACCATGCCCTCGAAATCCGAAGAGGCTTTGCCGGTGCTGCGCTTCCGACTGCGCAAGTCAGTTCCCTTTGACGTGGAGCAGGCCGGGATCAGCTACCAAGTGCTCAGCGAAGGCTCCTCGCGCCTCGAAACCCAATGGAAGGTTCTCGCCGCCGTCATCCCCGGCCCGGTCTTGGCCGAATACGAAGCCGTCGTTCGCATGGCCGGTTACGAACCCGGAGCCGTGCTGCCCGCCAGCCTCGCTTCCCTTGCCGCCATCGACAGCCAGGAGGCCGTTCTGGTGGTGAATCTGAGCGCCAACGCCTTGAGCACGTCGATTGTGTCAGGAAACGATATCCTCTTATATCGGACAGTGGAATTGCCCCCCGATCCTCTGGACCAGCAGGCGGAGGTTCAGCGGTCGATTGCCGTGGCCGCCGCGTATTTTGAAGACAAGCTGCAGGTAAGACCTCACCGCCTGCTCTATTCCGGTACGCTGCCGGCGCGGGAGTTTGCCGTCATGATGGACGATGCGGAACTGGCGGTTGGCGAAGTGGTTCCCAAGCCGGCGACAGGAATCGCCTCGGCCTTCGGCCACCAGTCGCTGGCAGCGGTCACCGGGGTGCTGGTGGAAACAAATTGAAGAAACAAGGGACAGGACGCAAGTACGCATGAAGATCACTCTCAATCTCGCGACTCGCCCCTACGCCGACCAGGGTCCGGCGCTCAAGCAGTTGCGCATCGGTATGCTGGTATTGGTCGTCGTGCTGATCGGACTGGGACTGGGCGAGATGCATTTCCACCAATCGGCGCTGCGCATGCGGGCCCAGGAAGATGCCGTCGACCAGTCCATTGCCCGTGTGCGGCGCGAGCAGCTTGGCTACCAGGCGCAGATGCAGCAGCCGGCCAACGCGCGGGTGCTCACCCAGGCCCAGTTTCTCAACCATCTTTTCGATGAAAAGGCATTTTCCTGGACGGTCGCCATGGAAGACCTGGAGCGGGTGCTTCCCGGCGGCGTGCAGGTCACGGCCATCGAACCAGCTCGTGGCAAAGACGGCCGCCTGACCCTGAAATTGCGTATCTCCGGCCAGCGCGAGCGCTCGGTGGAAATGGTGCGCAATATGGAGCATTCCCAGCGCTTCGTCTCTCCGCGCATCACCGGCGAAAACGCGGAAAACGGTTCGCAGGGTGATTTACAGCAGGTGAGAGACACCGGCAAAGTCAGTTTCGACGTGCTGGCGGAGTACAATCCTCCTTCTCTGGACGAGCGCAAGGCTGAAATTGCCAGGCAGAAACGGGCAAAAACAACGCCCGCCCCCCGGCCAGCGCTCAACCCCGGGCGACCACAGTACGTCGCGCCCAATCCTCAGCCGGGCATGCCGCGCCAGCCCCAGGTCATATATCCCGGCCCGCGTGGCGGAGTGCCGCCGGGCGCGGTTCCGCTTCATGGAAACCGTCCCATCAATTCGACTGTCCCAAGCGCAAATGGAGGCCCGCAGTGAGTGGTTTTTCAGACGCGCGGGAGCGCCTCTTTTCGCCGGTTGGACTGCATGCCGTCGGCTTCGGCATCCTGGCCGTCGCAACCATCGTCCTGGGCATTCGCGTCGGCATGGACTGGCGCACTACCAGCAGCAGCAACGTCGACGCCATCGCCTCGCGGCAACTCGAGTTGCGCATGCTCGAAGTGCAGACCGCTCCTCTGCGCGGCCTGGACAAGCGCGTCGATCTGTCCAAGACGCAGATAGACGACTTCTACGCCAAACGCATTCCATCCAGGTGGTCGACCATCCTGGAGCAACTCGGCCAGTTGTCGTCCAAAGGAACCGTCCGCCTGTCGCGGGTCCAATACACCCAGCATCCCGGCTCCGGCGACCTCACCGAGATTCGCATGGACGCAGGACTGAGCGGCGACTACGCCGGCATCATGAAATTCATCAACGGCCTGGAGCGCAGTCCGACTTTTTTCATCATTCGCGCCATGGCCCTGACCGGCCAGCAGAGCGGCACGGTCAACCTGCGCCTGCAGGTGTCCACTTGGATGCGTCCCGCGGACGCCGCAGCCAGCGGCATTCCCATGGAGGGCACGCAGCCCTCAGAACCCGACGCTGCGGGTACACAATCGGGGGAGGGACAGTAGCCATGGCGTTGAAAGCAGGCACCGACAACAAACGCAATGTGATCATCGCCGGGGTGCTGTTCTGCGTCATGGCTTACCTGGCCTACACCCAGCTGTTCAGCGGACCCTCCACACCACCCCCGGCGCCGGCCGTCAATCGCCAAACCACCGCTGCTCCTCAGCCCACCCCTGCAAGCACGGCGGCAGCTCCGGTTCCAGCAAACACCGCCCAGGCGCGGAAACTTCCCGTCGCCGCGCCCGGCCTGGGCATCGATCCATCCCTCCACCTGGAAAAGCTGGCCCTGAGCGAATCCATCGAGTACGCCGGCACGGGCCGCAACATCTTCTCGGCGGATTCCGCGCCCATCCAGATAGAAGACGTTGCCGCTTCCGCTCGGCCTGAGACGGTCCAGCCGGTGTACACCCCGCCTCCCGCACCCACCGCGCCGCCCATCGATCTTCATTACTTCGGATATTCGTCAGACAAAGACGGTAAGCGCGAAGCCTTCCTCCTGCATGGAGAAGACATCTTCGAGGCCGCTGCCGGCGAAATCGTGAATCATCGCTACAAGGTCGTCGCCGTGGACGCGCATTCCGTCCAGGTGACCGACCTGAGCTACAACAACACCCAGACTCTTCCGCTGACTGGAAACTGAGACCTGCCATGAACATCCACAAGCAACCCGGAGAGGAATCGAGACCAGGCACGAAACCCATCCGGATTGGCGCCCAGACCGAAACCGGCGAAGAAGGCTATATCCTCCTCGGCGTACTTTTCCTGGTGGTGCTGGTGTTGATTGCTCTCTCTCTGGCAGCGCCTAAAGTAGCGGCCGACATCGAGCGCGACCGCGAAGTTGAACTCATGCATCGCGGCAAGCAGTACCAGCGCGCCATCCAGTTGTATTACAAGAAATTCCAGGCCTATCCGCCCAACATGGAAGCACTCGAAAAGACCAACGAGATTCGCTTCCTACGCAAACGCTACAAAGATCCCATCACCCGCAAGGATGAGTGGCACCTGATCCACTTTGGCGAGGCCAAGACGCCGACCATGGGCTTTTTTGGCCAGCCAATTGCCGGAACAGCGGGGTCGACCATAGCCGGAACCGGACCCGGCGGTGTAGGACAGAACATCGGAACTCCGATCGGCGGGATTGCCGGCAACAGCCCCAATGCCGGAAGCCCAGGGAACGGAGGCGCTCCCGCCACGCCGCCAGATCCCAATAACCCCAATGCCGGAGGCGCAAACGGCCAAGACGGGGCCGGGCAAAACGGGGCCGGGCAAAACGGGGCAGGACAGAACGGGGCGGGACAAAACGGGACTGTCGGCGGCTCCATCTTCGGCAGCAGTTCCACCAGCGGCGGCCAAACCTTTGGCGGCGGCGGCATCGTGGGCGTGGAGAGCACCAGCCCCAAGCTGGCCATCCTCATGTACAAAAAGAAAACGCATTTCAACGAATGGGAATTCGTCTACGACCCCCTCGCCGACCGGATGACCATCAGCAGCAGCGCGGGCGCCATCGGCCAGCCCGCGGGCGGCGCCGGCAACACCCCCACGGTACCCTCGCCTGGCCTGGGAAACCAGCCGCCTCCCGGCTCCCCTATTCCGACGCCATCCCCGACTCCCACCCCCACACCTCAGCAGTAAGCCCTGAGACGCCGCTTCCAAACAGCAAAAAGCCCATCCGTGAGGATGGGCTTTTTGCAAGAGAACCAGACGGCATCAACAAAAGACCACCAGACCGCCCCCGGTGCGTTGCAGGAGGATTTCTTCCAGCGCAATAGAGGACGCGCCAAACCTCACTGTTTCTTTAGACGCTGAAAGACGACCCGCAGCCGCATGTACTCTTCACATTCGGATTCTCAAACTTGAAACCGGCCGCTTCAAACGTCTCCACGTAATCGACAACGCAGTTGTTGAGGTACATCAGCGAAGTGGCATCGATGAAGACCTTAAGTCCATCATACGTAAAGACCTTGTCCATCATGCCGCTGGCATTTTCAAAAGCCATCGAGTATTGGAACCCGGAGCATCCGCCGCCCACCACGCCAACGCGCAGGCCAGCCGGAATCGGATCCTGGGTCGCCATGATCTCGCGCACCTTGGCAATGGCCGAGGGAGTCATGTTCAGCGGGGTCGCCTTGATTTCCGCGGGGATAACTGTGGAAGTGGCGCTGACGATCGGATCGGTTGCGGTAGCCATGTGTGAAGTCTCCTTGAAGCTGAACTGAGGAAGCTGAACTTGAGAATTTAGCCTTCTCTTACTCTACTGCCATATCGGATTGATAAACAAGAGCGTTTTGGTCCGATATAGGCTTTGGATGCGAAATGCCTCAAATTGGTCGCAAAGGGTGGGACGGGAAAGCCTGCCTCACCCTCTCCTACCTACTCCACTTCCTGCCGCGCCTTGTACCCATTGCGGTAGATCAGCTCGTACTTCAGATTCTTGTGTTTTTCGTCTTGAATCTGCAGCGGGTGGCCCTCGGCATCGACCAACTGAACCTGCAGTTTGCGAAAGGTTCCGTCCTGTTTCGAGTTCTCCGGGTGATAAATCAGCTCGTACTTCGACCGAATCGCCTGGTTGATGGCGTTGAAATCATCCGGCATCTCGCCCACAAACCGCGGCTGGAAGAACATCCCGCCCGTCATGCTGGCGAACGTCTTCATCTGGTTGTCAGCCTGCAGGTAATCCATGTCGCGCATCTGGCCCGTCCAGCCGCCGCGCCCTTCGCTCATGATCCGAGCTACGTTGCCCGTCGAAACCGTAAAGATGGTCACATCCGGCGTCTTGCGAATTTTGTCCATCATCTTGTCCAGCGTGATCTTCGAAAACGTGTCGCGGCCAGAAGCGATGACGACAATGTATTTATGTCCCTCGATACGGCTAACCCGGTCGAGGCCCTCGTACAGCGCGTCAAAGAGATTCCGCTCCGAAAAGCCGGGTATACGCAGCGAATTGATCGACTCCAGGATCTGCTTCTTGTCCTGGGTAAAGTCGGTCACGATCTGCGTACGCATATCGAAAGTCATCATGGCCACATAGTCTTGTGGCCTGAGCTGCTGGGCAAAGGTAAATGCCGCATTGCGCATGTCATAGATGAATTGATAGTTGGTCGCCGCAAACTCGCAGATCAGAAGCGCCGTGATGGGCGCCTCGACGCGCTTGAAGCCGATGACTTTCTGCTCCTTGCCGTCTTCGTACACCTTGAAATTTCCGGGTTTCAGCCCAGGCACGAACTGATGCGTCTTTTCCAGAAGCACACCCACATCCACCGTGACCTCAGGCACATCGACCAGAATGGAGACCGGGGGCATCCCGACGGGCGCCTTGATCTGGGGAGCGGCCGGCGCTGCCTTCGGCGGCGGTTCATCCGCCGGGGCCTTCTTCTTGGGAACGACAATAGGGCCGGAATCAGAACCCGGACCACCTGAATCCGAGTCCGGTGGCGGCGCCTGCTGCGGTTGTTGCGGCGGCGGAGCAGGCTGCTGCGACTGGGCTAATAGCACGGGAGTGCCGGAAACGCCCCAGACAAAAAGCGCGGCCAGCACCAGGGCTGACAAAGGCACTCGGGAAAATAACGAACGGTTCATGCTGAGCATTCCAACCTCGATAACAAGAGCATACGGTGCATGGCTTCCCTGGGGCACTTCCATTTAAGACCGCGCAGGGGAGATTCCTGTCAGCCAATTGCGACGCAGCATGCAACTGACGCGGTCGCAACGTCTAATCTTGTAGACGTGCAGAACCCGCTAAAGAGATATTCCCCTTTCCGACTTTTCTTTCTCGCCGCGCCGGCCAGCGTTGTGGCGCTGCTGGCCCTGCCCGGACTTTCCCAGTCATCGAATCCGTTGGCCAACACGCCGGCAGGCACTCCGGCGACAATTCTGTCGTCGCAGGGCGCCGCCACGCGCGCTGCCGCCGGGCCCCCGCCCTCCAGCGTAGGCTTTTTTCCGCTGAACAAGATTCGCAAGGGCCTCATGGGAACGGCCTGGACCGTTTTTGAAGGAACCAAACCAGAGTCGATGGAAGTGGAAATCCTGGGCGTATTGCACGGCGCGCGCGGACCTGGCCGCGACTTGATCCTGGCCCGACTGCACGGGGCCAAGCCTGAATACACCGGCGTCGTCGCCGGCATGAGCGGCAGCCCAGTCTATATCGATGGCAAACTGGCCGGCGCGCTCTCCTACCGGATTGGCCAGTTCAGCAAAGAACCCATCGCCGGCATCACCCCCATCGAGCAGATGCTCGAAGTCCGCGACATTCCCGTCCGC
>Ga0182030_10005573_pt1 | contig 26674 bp, 25 predicted proteins | sample 812S3MmetaG_FD_121299 | JGI IMG/M metagenome (GOLD analysis project Ga0182030, IMG submission 121299) | Permafrost microbial communities from Stordalen Mire, Sweden - 812S3M metaG (Illumina Assembly) | ecosystem: Environmental > Terrestrial > Soil > Wetlands > Permafrost | place: Sweden...
ATGTCGGCTATCTCCAGGCGGGACAAATCGGCCTTCGGGTCGGCGCTGATCCGCATCGCCTGCGCGTCGCGGGCATGTTCCAGCAGCGAACGCATCTCGCGCGCATTGCCCCAGTTCTCGCGCTTGCGCATGGTCTCGATCCATGGCTTCAGCTTCGCCTCCACGTCGTCGGGCAGGACATAGCCTGACTGTTTGGCCATCAGGCGCAGAATATTGACCATTTCGGACGCCTCGTAGGCGGGGAATTCGATCGTGCGCGTAAAGCGGCTTTCCAGCCCGGGATTGGCCGCGATAAATCTACGCATCTCATTGGGATAGCCGGCCACGATCACAATGATCCGGTCGCGGTTGTCCTCCATGAATTTCAGCAAAGTGTCGATCGCTTCCTTGCCGAAGTCGCCGCCCAACGCCGACCCCTCGGACAGCGCGTAGGCCTCGTCGATGAACAAAATGCCGTCGAGCGCGGACTTGCAGACATCAAGCGTCTTGGACGCGGTCTGTCCGATATAACCGGCGACCAGGCCGGCGCGATCCACTTCGACGACATGGCCTTTGCGCAGCACGTGCAGGGAGCGGTAAATGTCGCCGAGCGAGCGGGCCACCACGGTTTTGCCGACGCCGGGCGGGCCGGTGAACACCATATGGCGGCTCGTCGTCGCAACTGGCAGCCCCTGCTCGCGGCGCTTCCTTTCGACCTCGAGGCTGGCCAGCAGCTTGTTGACCTCGGCCTTCACCGAGTTGAGACCGATCATTTGCTCGAGATCGTCCAGCGCCTCGTTGGCGGTGCGCTGCACCGGCGCCGAGGACAAGTCGACATTGAGGCGCCGCCCCGGCGTATAGCCGGCGCCGGCGGGAACGAGACCAAACACGGTCGGCTCCAGCGCGAAGCGCACCGCGACATAAGTCAGCGCCGCGCCCACCGAGAGAATGAGCGCCGCTATCGCCAGCTTGATCGCGATGGCGACCCAATTGGCGCCGGCGAACCACGCCGCAGGTCCGCTGCCTGGATTGATCACCCATGCGCTGACGACGCTGGCGAGGATGGATACGATGAAGAACGCCAGCATCGGCCGCTTCGACAAAAAATCCGTCATGGGTTTGGACTCCGTGATCGACTATCAGCAGGGATTGACTGGTGTCCAGACGACAGGAATATGGGCCGAAGCAGCGTCCGCGCCCACGATCCGCCCGGGGGTGAGCCAGATCGTCACCGGGCGCAACGCCCCCTCGACGAACAACTCGCCCTTGCCTGTGAGATAGGGCGCGGGAAACGGGATAGCCACACGGCGGGGGGATTCCGTCAATTGCAGCCACGGCGACAGGTAGGCGCCGGACCTTATCCTGACCGGCAGCGGCGCCGGGCCGGCCTGCGCCTGAAGCACCACATAGGCCAGCGGCGCCTTGCACTGACGCGCGTCGTCGATCGCTCGCGCCGCCGACTGATTCATCGAAACAATGGCGCTGTCGAGGTCGGCCCGTGCGACCATCTGCAACCCCCAGGAGTCGCTCGAAGCGTGGCGGTCGACGGTCACGGCGGCGGCGATCCCCGCCAGCAGAGCGGCGACGATATAGGCGGCCACAAGGCGCCTGCTGGATGATGGCGGCTTGGCCGACGCATTCGGGGCGCCTTCCGAGCTAGGGGCGCCTGTGCTGGACTGGCTCATCGTTCTGCGCCTCACAGCTGCGGTCTCGATAGCGCGGGTCGCGCCTGAAATACCTGTCACTCCGCGAAAGGTTACACCTAAGCCTCCACTTCATACAAATATTCCCGGGCGCCATGAGGACAGCCGCGGCATCGTGTCGCAAAAAGGTCAAGCGAGATTGGGAGGCCGGCGCACCCCACCGGCGCAAAACAAGCAGCGCAATAAGCTGCTGGGAATTGGCGAGGCCTGCCCCGATTCTATGGCCAGCGGATAGCGGCAATGCCGGTCAACTTCCCGGCAGCGATCGAGGCGCTAAACCGGAAAGTAAAAATGTGCTGCATCGAGAAGCTCAGCGCTTCCGACCATTGAAACAAGCCCCAGCATTCGACGGATATCGGATTTAGACTTGTGGACGCGGTCCGACCATGCGAGGGAAGGCGATACGGCTCGACCGCGACCGTTCGAGAGAGCGCTTAAACCCCTTGCTGTGCGGGGCATATGAAGAAAATATTGGAACGCCTTTGGCCGCTCATAGGCTTGACCGCCGTGGTCGGCTCTTTACTATCTGCTTTATCACGAGTTAAAGGGCGAGTCCGTTGGGGCCGAAGTCTGGGCCGATCTGAAAGCTATTCCCTTTCCTGATTATCTCGCCGCCGGCGCGTCGACCTTCGTGGCCTATGCCGCGCTTGCCTGGTACGACCACATTGCGCTGCGGCACCTTGGCGTGAAGCACATCTCTTGGATTTACATTTCGATCTGTTCCTTTACGACCTACGCCTTGTCTCACAATATCGGCGCCTCGGTTTTGTCCGGAGCCATGGTGCGTTACCGCGCTTACTCGACGAAGGGGCTCACGGTGGCGCAGGTGGGCGTCCTCGTCACGTTTTGCGCCCTCACTTTCGCCCTTGGTAGTATCTTAGTCGGCGGCCTACTGCTCACGACCCATCCCGCCATGATGCAGCGCCTGTCGGGAATGCTGCCCGACATCATCACCGATCCAGATGTGGCGCTCACGATCGGACTCGGCTGTCTCGCCATCGTCGGGCTCTATGTCGTTGGCTCGCTGATGCGTTTCCGTCCGGTTACGATCGGCAAAATACAAATCGTTTATCCGCGTCCGGAGATCACGGTTAGGCAATTGTTCGCCGCGCCTATGGAGCTGGTTGGCGCGGCCGGAATCATTTATTTCGCGCTGCCCGAGACTGGCAATCCCGGCTTTCTCGTCGTGCTGGGCGTATTTCTCTTTTCGTTTTCAGCTGCGCTCACCTCCAATGCGCCCGCCGGTTTGGGCGTATTCGAACTGTTGTTCATCAAAGCCATGCCCGACGTGCCGCGCCTCAAAGTGCTTTCGGCCTTGCTGGTCTTTCGCCTGTTCTATTTGGTTATTCCGCTTTTGATTGCGGTCGCCGTCGTGACCATTTTCGAGCGCGGCAAGTTCAGGGAGGGTGAAGATCGTGGTCGCAGCGATCCTTGCTGATCGTGGCTTTCCGGGGCGCTGACGCGCGATAAGGCGACGGCGATCATCCAGCGCCGAAGCAGAAGGCGGCGCGACTATTTGCTGTTAGGGCCACGCCAAACGCGTAGAGCGCGATCATGACGACCGCCCCGACAAGACGCATCCTATGAACGAGCCGGTTCGGCATGGCGCCCAAATGTTCCGATCTAAGTGCGAAGCCTCAAGAAGCTTGTTCAGCCTACAGGGGGCATCGTGGCGAAACAATGGCCGGCGACCCGAGATGGCAACGCATGGACGACATGTCCTTGACGGAAAACAAGCGCGCATGCGACGGTGTAAAGATGAGGATGGTCTCTGGATCCCAATGGGGCAGGCGGACGGTCGCCGCACTTTATGCGCTGGCGGTGTTGCTGGTCGGATTCGCCTCCTCGAATCATAGCGCGCCAATTCACGCCGCGCCGCGTCACGCCGAAGCGCACATCGCGTGGACCGCTCCGACGATCGGCTGTCATGGGGAAGCGGAGCATGGCGGCGCGCCTTCGCGGTCGCATAATTCCTGCTGCGACGCCTGCACTTTGACGGTTGCGCCGGGGCTTGGCGTGTTTTCTATTTTCCATTTCGTCCGTCGGCTCGAAATTTCGACGCGTTTCGCCTTCGCCCCGCGGCTCGGCCGCGATCTCGACGGCGCTCCCACCGATCTGCGCTCGCGCGCGCCGCCCAGCCTCGCTTAGGAGTCGACTCGCCTAGGAGTCGAGACGCGCTGGGGCAGGCGGAAAGGCCGACCGCGCTCTCTTTGCCAGCCACACGCCTTCCAAGGACCGCGCGCAGCGCGACCGTCGTGTTTCGACGCAGGGAAGGCAAGAGCGAATCCAGTCGCAACCGCAGCTCCGGATTAAAGAAGGATTTTTGCCGGATTGCTGGGGGCGCCCCCATTTAAGAGGGACCGACCATGGCCTTCATCGATTCCGTATTGCGTCGCGTTTCCCACCCCGGCGGCGCTCCCGCGCAAGGCGAGGCCGAGACGCCCGCGCCCGCTCCGCAAAGGATCGCCGCGCCCGAAAAGAAGAAAAAGCAGAGCAGCGGCGGCTTTTATTACTGGAGCTTCTTCATCCACAAATGGGCGGGGCTCATCGGTGCGGCCTGGCTGGCGGCGCTCGGCCTCACCGGCTTCTTCCTCGACCATGATTCTTGGCGCTGGCTGATGCAAAGCAAATCGCCGGCGTTTCTGACCCCGGCGTCGCTCGACGCCAACTCCGCGCGCGGCGTCGCGCGCTATCTGCAGATTGATCCTGCCGACCGCGCCCTACAGGTGGCGGGCGGTCCACGCGGCCTGTGGCAGTCGCACGACGGCGGGACCACTTGGACGGCGACGCGCTTCCTCGACGGCGACCATCCGCAAATTCTCGCCATCGAGCCTGACCCGGCCGCCGGCTGGAATCTGCTGTGGTTCGCCTCCGACAACGGCGTCTATGTTTCCAACGACAAGGGCGCGACTGCGCAGCAGACGACCCTGAAGGGCCAATATGTCACGTCGCTCGCGGCCGGCTCCGCTCCGGACGAGATGCTCGCCGTCATCGACAAATCGAAAATCGCCCGGTTCAAAACGGCGGAGCCCGCCAAGATCGAAACGATCGACCTCGGACCGCTTGGCCCCGAGTCCCGCGTCGTCGATGTGCAACTCAACCGTTTCGTTCGCGAGTTGCATTTCGGCAAGGGCGTCGTCGGCTCGCTGACCTCCCTGGTGATGAACGACATCGGCGGCCTCGGCATGTTCATCCTGTCGTTGACCGGCTTGCTTTATTGGGCCTTGCCGAAATGGTGGAAACACCGCGCCAAGAGCGTGGGCGGGGCGTCCAAGGCGACGAAGGCGGTGCGCCGCTCGACGATCGTCTGGTTGTTTCGCGCCCATAGCGCGACGCTGGGCGTCGTCTCGGTGCTGATGCTGATCTATCTCGCGGTCACCGGCATCTTCATCGGCCATAGCCGCGAATTGGGCGACTGGATGAAGGCGACGCGGATACCGCAGGCCTATCTGACGCCGGCCTTCGGCGGTTCGTCCTGGGCCGGGTGGATCGACGCCATCGTCGCCTATCCCGGCATGCCCGGCGCCTTCACCATCGGCAACCGCGTCGGCATGTTCACTACCGTGGACAATGGCCAGAGCTGGGCGCGTGAGGAAGACGCGAAGGGCGCCCCCGTCGGCACGGCGACGCGCCTGCGCCGAATCGGCGACAAGGTGCTCGTTTCCGGCGGCATGGCCGGCCCCTCGCTCATTCGCGGCGTGGATCAGATCGACCATGAAGTCATGGTGTCCGACAGGGATCGCGGGCGCGGCGCAGCGCGCCAGGGCGGCGGACGCAGAAGCCGCGAGGGCGGAGCCGGCGGCATGGCCGGCATGGACCATTCCGGCATGGATCACGCTCGTAATTCCGGCATGAACGGCGGCGACGGCAAAAGCGACGGCATGGCGCGCAGAGCCGAGACCGCCGGCATGGGCGGCATGGAAGGCATGTTCATGCCCTCCGACGTGACGCAGTTGGGCGATAAGCTCGCCTGGAAGAGCTCGTCCAAAATGTATGTCACCGACGCCGACGGCAAGGAGATCGAGACCTTCGACATCCAGCAGCCGTCTGATCCGGGCACGCCGTGGTTCTCTTGGATGCTGCGCGTGCATATGGGCACGATCTTCTGGTCGGAATGGCGCTGGGTGAACGACGTTTTCGCCACTCTCGCCGTCTTCCTTTCGGTCACCGGGCTCATTCGCTGGTGGCGCCAGAAGTGGATGTGAACAGTTTGGCGGCGGGTGCGATCCTTCGTTCTCATCAGACCAGGGGCTGCCGCACGGTCGGCGGCCCCGATCCGCTTTGTGGGATGAACCGCGTCGTCGATTGTCGAGCCAGCACGAACGCCGCGGGAGCCATCGACCGCGATCACCAAATTGCTGTTCGCCAGGCTTTGGATCAAGGCGGCCTTGGCGGCCCGCGCGTTTTGAAATCGCGCATGCGGGCGTCTTCTGATCGGGACTTCGACAAACAACCGTCGGAACCCGCCGTCGTTCTCCGGGAACCCGCACGTCGTACTCCTCTGGTCCGAGTGGAAATGGATGAACGGCGCTTTTGCCGCTCTCGCCGTCTTCCTTTCGGTCGCCGGCTTTTTCCGCTTCGCCTCGACGGTCCGGCGCCTTGCAATAAACGCCTTGATCGACGACATTGAGGCGGTTCGGCGGGCGAGGAAGCGACCATGAGTTATAGCGGCGGGAGTGATGGCGCTCCACCACAGCCGGCAGGAGAGTTCGCCGCGCCGCCGCGCATTCCTCGCGCGGCGCTCGAAGGGGTGCGCGCGCGCCGGGTGATCGCCGTCTGCCTCGATTTTGTGATCGTTTCGACGCTCTCGGCAGTGATTTTCATAGGGCTGCTGTTCCTGAGCTTTGGCATGACGGCGATATTGCTGCCGCCGATTTTTCCGCTGGTGGCGTTCTTCTATAACGGCCTCACCGTTTCGGGCTGGCGCATGGCGACGCCAGGCATGCGGTTCATGGACCTCGAAATGCGAACGATAACGGGGGAACGGACGCCGTTCATCAACGCCGCCGCGCATGCGGTGCTGTTTTATGTCACCACCTTGTTGCCGCCCTTGCTGCTGTTATCTTTCATCACCAGCGACAAACGCTGCCTACATGATATTCTCGCCGAGGTGATCGTGCTGCGGCGTTCGGCGCCGCCAACTTAGCGCAGATTCGTCGCATTGAAGGGGAGCGAAGCCGCGTGACGAAACAATCTCGCGACGCGCCGCAATTTTATCTCACTGCGCCGGCGCCTTGTCCGTATCTCCCTGATCGCGAGGAGCGGAAGGTCTTCACCCATTTGATCGGTCGCCGCGCGATCGCGCTGAACGACACTCTGACGCAATCGGGTTTTCGCCGCTCGCAGACGATCGCTTATCGCCCGGCGTGCGAAACGTGCCGGCGATGCGTCTCCGTGCGCGTCATCGTGCGCGATTTTGCGCAGTCGCGCACGCTGCGGCGCGTGCAAAAGCGCAATAGCGACGTCGAGGTCGCAGCCTGTCCACCGCGTGCGACGCCCGAGCAATATCAGCTGTTTCGCGCCTATGTCGGGGCGCGCCATTACGACGGCGGCATGGCCGACATGGGCTTCGCCGATTATCAGACGATGATCGAGGACAGCCATGTCGACACGCGGATTATCGAATACAGATCGAGAGGCGCGGACAGGCTGATGGCCTGCTGTCTGTCCGATTATCTCGCCGACGGCCTTTCGATGGTCTATTCTTTCTTCGACCCCGAACTCACGTTGCGCTCGCTCGGCGCGTTCATGATTCTTGACCATATGGAGCTGGCGCGCGCGCTTGGCCTCGAACATCTTTATCTCGGCTATTGGGTCGAGGGGTCGCCCAAAATGGATTACAAGTCGCGCTTTCTGCCGCAGGAGCGGCTCGGCATGGATGGTTGGCGCCGGGTAGGGTGAGCGCGCTTCTCTTTCGAGCGTCGAGCGCATTCCGGATCGACGTCATGGACGTCCCTCAAGCTCCCCGTCGATGGCGCGGCGACGCCGCGCCATCGAGACGTTAGAACTTCAGCTTCACGCCGACCGTGAGCGAGCGCGGCGCGCCGGGGACGGCGCTGACGCTGCTCGCCAAGGTGGCGGCGGGAGCCTGGATCAGCGTGCCGGCGATCAGCGTGTCGTTGATGTTGGCGATCGACGATATGTAGGTCGTGTTGAAGATGTTCCTGACGGCGAAATACACGGTCACTTTCTTCAGGAACGAGTTTTCGATTTCGCGGCTGTAATGGATGTCCGTATTCACGACCCCATAGCCCGGCGCCCAAATGAGATTGCCGTTGTCCATCGGGTAGTCGCTGCGGTACTGATATTCGACGAAGGCGCCGAGGCCCTTGAACAAGCCGTAGGGCTGATCGTAGCCGATGCGGCCGGTGAATTGATGCTTCGGCACGCCGGGCAGTCGGTCGCCGCTGCGCTGGATGGCGTAAGTGGCGGTCATGTCCTGCGCGAAGTCTTTGAAGAAGAAGTCGAAGTAGGAATAGTTGCCGAGGACGCGCCAGCCCTCGTATGGCCGCCAGTCGATCGTCGCCTCGACGCCCCGATGGATGTCGGACGGAATGTTGGAGCTATAGGAGACGTCATTGGGCGCGAGTTGCGACGCGAACTCGTTGATCCACCATTCGTTGAACACGGTGACGCTGGCCTTGAGCTTCTGGTCGGTCGGCGTCCAGTCGAAACCCAAATCGAAGCCCTGGCTGGTCTGCGATTTGAGCGAGGTGTTGTCGCCGGACACGCCCTCGCTGGTGGTGAACAGCGCCGAAGCCGTCGGCGTGTTGTAGGCGGTCTCGTAGCGGGCGCGGAACAGCCAGTCGGGACTATAGCGATAGGTCAGCGTCGCTTCCGGCGCGTAGTTCCAGTAGGTTAGCGCGGCGCTTGTCGGCAGGGCGGACAGCGTCGGGGCGAGAAGTTCGCCGGCGGGGTAGCTAAAACTCTGGGTCAGGCCGTAAACCTTGCTCCAGGTCGAACTGAAGCCGACGACGGCCGTGAGTTGCTTCGTCAGCGCAAGCTCCTCGCGCGCTTTGAACCCCATGTTGGACTGGAAGAAGCTCTGCGTGCCCGTCAGCGCTCCAACGGCGTTGGGATTGAAGCTGAAGGGCATGTCCCAATAGGCGCCCGAGTTGAAGTGGGTGTTGTCGTAGAAGAATTGGAAGAAGTGCGTCGCCTGCATGCCGAAGATCGGCGCGTGGCTGGTGATGTCCGTGGCGCCGTTCAGCGCGACGGCCGGGCCGCGCGCGGTTTGGGTCGGATTGTTCGGCTGCACATAGGTGTTGTAGTCGTACGACATCTGCGTGCGCCAGGTCGTCGCGCCTTCGAAATCATGCTCGTAACGCAAGCCGACGAAGTCGCGCACCATGTTGCGGTGGAAGGCGTCCTCCTCGGGGCTCTGCGTGGCGGCGGAGCTTCCGGAGATCGAGTTGAGCGGCTGCGCGCCGCCGGCGACCGGGATGCAGAACGGCGCGTTCAGCTTGGTCTGATAGGCGCAGCCATAGCCGGTCTGGAACGGATTAAGCAGATATTGCATCCAAGTGTCGCGACCGACCATGTCTTGATAGGCCTCGCTTTGCAGAAGCCTCAAAATGACCCGGTCGGTTGGCGTCGGCGACCACGTGCCGAGAAAATTGAAGGTTTGCGTGTCGCCGCGGGTATGAAGCGCATAGCCGTCGCTGACCGATTGCGACGCGAACAGCGAGAGATCGAAGTCGCCGACTTTCTTGCCGGCGATCGCCCAGCTTTGCTCGGTTCCGAAGCTGCCATATTCGGTTCCGACTTCGACTCCGTTGATGCTGGCGCCGCTTCTCATGCGGAAGTTGATCGCGCCTTCCATCGCGTAATTGCCCCACAAGGCCGAGGAGCCGCCGCGATAGACGTCGACGGCGCCATAGGCGTGCGGATCATAGGCGAAGGTGTAGCCGCCGTTCGGCCCCGCATCGAGCTGCATCGAGAAGCCGTCCTGCAACAGCAGGATGTTGGAGAGGCCGGTCGAACCGGTGCGCCCGGAGCCGCGAATCGAGATGACCTGATCGCCGGGGCTATTGCCCGCCGCGATGGTGACGCCGGGGCTATAGTCGATGATGTCGCCCAGAGTGCGGATCGATTCGTTTTCGAACATCTGGGTGTCGATGGTGGTCACCGTTTGGCCCGGAGGGTCGCGGTAGACCGGCAGCTTCTGGCGCTCGGGGCTAAAGCCGGGCGGCGCTGCAAGCGTCGCGGGCGACGGTTGCAGCGAGGGGGGCGGCGGCGCAGCGTTGTCCGGTTGCGCAACGCCGGTTCCGATATCGATCGCCGGCAACGCCTCTTGCGCGCTGGCTGGCAGCGCGGAGAGCGCAAGCGCGAACGCCGTCGCGGACGCTCCGCGCGTAAGATGTCTGATGGTCATGATTCCGCTTTCCTAGGTCGCCGCGAGGGCGCAATTTTTTATGGGCGCGCAAAAGCGGGACGCAGTGCCCCCGTCATCGCCGCGCAATTTTGATTTGATTCGCCGGGCGCGCAGATGCGCGCGATCGGCTCATGTCAGGTGTCAGGAGAGAGAGGGCGGCGCCCTTGGCGACGCGTTGGGGTCGATGCGCGCGCCTGTTCGAGGTTCGAAATGATCGATGTGAATAGTTTGCTTGAAAAATTCCGTCGCGCCGGAGGCGGCGATCGTCGTCGTCGCCGGCAGCGGCGAACCGGCCGCGCACCAGCCGCAATGATTGCAGGCGCGCGAATGATCCTTCGCATGGCCCGCGCCGCCGTCCTCCGCCGCGCCGCCCGAGACGCCGAAAGCGATCTGGTCGCGGGCGCAAGCTCCGCTGCTATGCGCCGTCGCCTCGAACGCAAAGGTCACCGTCGCGGCCTGCAACAGCAGCGCCGCCGAGACGAGGAGTGCGTAAAAGAAGCGGCGTTGCATGAGCGAATGACCACGGGAGCTGGAGGCGAAGGCCGATTTGAATCTTTCGCAAAGGTTCAAGGCACAGGGCGAAAGCGACGGGGCGAAAGCGAGAGGGCGAAAGCGATCTAAAACATGCGGCTGGGAGTTTCAATTTCCGCAAGCTTGATGTTTGTTAACAAACTATTACGCCAGCCCTCGGGAAAGGAAGCCCCAAGAATGTCACAATGCGCCAAGTCTCGACGAATTTGCCACCATGTGACATTTATGCCACAGCCGCCGCGATAGAATAAAGGCTGTCCGCCCGATGATCGGCAAGGTTGCAGGAATGGATGTTGCAGGAATGGATCGGATATTGAAAAACAGCCCCTGGCGCTTTTCCGTGGCGCCGATGATGGACTGGACGGATAGAAATTGTCGCTATCTGCATCGGCTGATGAGCCGTCGCGCGCGCCTTTACACGGAAATGCTGACCACCGGCGCCGTCATCCACGGCGACCGCGCGCGGCTGATGGGGTTCGACGCCTTCGAGCAGCCGCTGGCCTTTCAACTCGGCGGCTCGGAGCCGCGCGACCTCGCCGCCTGCGCGCGGATCGCGGAATCGTTCGGCTACGACGAAATCAACCTCAATGTCGGCTGCCCGTCGGACCGCGTGCAAAACGGAGCCTTCGGCGCCTGTCTGATGCTGCGACCTCAGCTTGTCGCCGATTGCGTGCGCGCGATGAAGGACGCGGTGCGCGTGCCGGTGACGGTCAAATGCCGCATTGGCGTCGACGAACAGCCGCCGCGCGCGGCGTTGTTCGACATCGCCGAAAGGGTGTTGGACGCCGGCGCCGACGCGCTGATCGTCCACGCCCGCAAGGCCTGGCTCAAGGGCCTGTCGCCCAAGGAAAACCGCGATATTCCGCCGCTCGACTACGCGCTGGTGCATGAGTTGAAGCGCGCTTTTCCCCATGCGCCCATCGCCATCAACGGCGGACTTGCGACCATCGAGGCGATGCGCGAACAGCTTGGCGTCGTCGATGGCGTGATGGTGGGCCGGGCCGCCTATCACGACCCGGCGCTGCTGCTGCGCGTCGACCCGGAGTTTTTCGGCGAGGCGGCGCCGCTCCAGGATTGCTTCGACGTGGTGGCGGCGTTTCTGCCCTATATCGAGGCGCAGCTTGCGCGAGGCGAGCGATTGTCGTCGATGACGCGGCATATGCTCGGGCTGTTCGCGGGACTGCCGGGCGCGCGCGCGTACCGTCGGCGGCTGACGGCGGAGGCCGTGCGTCCCGGCGCGGGCGTCGGCGTGCTCTTGAGCGCGGTGGATGAGGTGCGCGGGGCGATGGCGCGGATGGAGACGGCGGCGGCGGAATAGGGGGCTATTGCGCGCAAAGCGCCAGCAGCACGGCGATCTCCGCCGCCTGTTGCGCCGCGCCCAGCACGTCGCCGGTATAGCCGCCGATCTGGCGCTCCGCCAACCGCGCGACAGCGAAAGCAGCGAGCGCGGCGGCAAGATTGGCGCAGAGGACGTGGCTCACCGAAAGTCCCGCGAACAGCAGCGGCAGCGACGCCGCCCCGGCGAGGATTAACGCGAGGCGCAGCGCCTCGCCGGTGGGGCGCGGCATGGCGGCGCCGGCGCCGTCGCGGCGCGCGGGCGCGGACAGCAGCAGCGGCAACAGCCCGGCGGTGCGCGAGACCGCCCCGGCGCAAATCAGCGCGAATATGGCGAGGCCGAGGCCGCGTTCGGTCAGGGCGGCGAGCGAGGTCACGCGCAGCATCAGCGCCAAGGCGAGGGCAATGGCGCCATAGGAGCCGAGCCGGCTGTCGCGCATGATCTCCAGTTTTTTGTCGCGCGTCGCGCCGCCGCCAAAGCCGTCGGCGACATCGGCGAGCCCGTCTTCGTGCAGCGCCCCGGTGACGGCGACCAACGCGGCGACGGCGCATATCGCCGCCGGGAGCGCCGGCAGCCCAAGAGCGCGCGCGCCAAAAAGCGCCGCGCCGCCGCCGCCGCCAATAATCGCCCCGGCGACCGGCAATGCGCGCAAAGCCTTGCCAAAGTCGGCCATCGCCGCGCCGCTGCGCGCCGCCGGCAGGTTTAGGCGCGAATAAAAGCGCAAGCAGGCTGTGAGGTCTTCGACGAAGGGGTGCGACAGCAGGTCGTTCATGGCGGCCTTTTTGAACGTGGCGGGGGGGGGGTTGTCGAGATTGCGGCTCGCGAGGATAACCCAATTGCGCTATGATTTCTCTAGGCGCTTTGCATTCAAACTCTAGGCGCTTTGCATTCAAAGTCCGGGAGTTAAAATCGTGGATGTGAAAGAAGCGGTCGCGGCGGCCAAAAATTACATTTCGGAGTTGTATGCGGACGAGCATGTCTCGAACCTCGGCCTTGAAGAAACCGAGCATGACGAGCGCAATGGAATCTGGCTGATTACCCTAGGCTTCTCTAGATTATGGAACACGCCGCGTTCGAGAGCACAAGAGGTTCTCGAAAATCTTGGTGCTGTATCCTCTCTCAAGCGTTCCTATAAAGTGATCGCGGTTTCCGACGGCGGCAATATAATATCTATGAAGAACTGGCCGAGACCGGATGCGGCTGAATGACAGGGCCAATTATTGTTGATTCCAATCTCTTACTCCTCCTTATAGTAGGGTCTGCTGACCGCTCCTACATAAAAATGCACAAAAATCTGAATAGTGACTATACGGACGATGATTTTGATTTCCTCGGCCTAATTGTTTCTGGCTTTTCTGATATTATACTTCTGCCGCACATCCTCGCTGAGGTGTCGAGCCTTGCCAGACAAATTAAGCGCCCAGCTAAGTCGCATATACAAATGAAGCTGCGGGAGATGGTCGAGATCACCACAGAGATACCAATTCCGAGCCTCCTTGGCGTTCGACGGGACGAATTCGATGTGTTTGGATTGACGGACGCAGTAATACTTCACAGTTGCGCGACGCGTTTCGCAGAGCTTGAGATTACGCTGTTAACCGCCGACGCGAAGCTGGCCAATCAAGCGAATGCGTTGGGCTATAGTGTCCTCCTTTACAGTGACTTTTTCTCCTGATCCCGAGCGGTTTTCTTATCCGCGCTCGCTAAATATGGCCGCTACACTGGTATTAAACCGCAATTCCAGCCAGGCTGCGCATTCGGAGTCCTCGACGTAAAAAACAGGCGAGGGCCGGCAATCAGTTTTCAAACCGACACCGCTCGCCTTGTGCAACCTCGTGACTTTTGCGTCGCAAGATGGCAATACAGCGGCGCGATAGTTCCAATCGGGCGGTTCCGGCGCAGAACGGGAGAACTTTATGTCGATCATTGATTCCGTTCGCAAGTCGCTGGTTCCGATTCATCCGGAGGGCTATATTTTCATCGCCGGCTTCGCGATCGCCGCGTTCCTGGCGCACTGGATTTCGGGAACGCTCGGCTGGATCGGATTTATCGCCACCGCCTGGTGCGTTTATTTCTTTCGCGATCCGCCGCGCGTCACGCCGCTGCGCGAGGGGCTGGTGGTCTCGCCGGCCGATGGCGTCGTCTGTTCCATCGGCTTTTTCCTGCCGCCGGCGGAACTTGGCCTCGGCGCCGAGCCGATGCAGCGCGTCTCGGTGTTCATGAGCGTCTTCGACTGCCATGTGAACCGCGCGCCGATCACCGGACGCATCTCGCGGATCGCCTATAGACCAGGCCTGTTCGTCAGCGCCGACCTCGACAAGGCCAGCGAGGACAACGAACGCAACGGCATCGTCATCGAGGCGCCGCAGGGGCGCTTCGGCGTCGTGCAGATCGCCGGCCTCGTCGCTCGGCGCATCGTGTCCTTCGTCCATGAGGGCGAGAGCCTCGGCGTCGGCGACCGTTTCGGACTGATCCGCTTCGGCTCGCGCGTCGATGTCTATATGCCCACCTATGCGCGGCCCATGGTGGCGATCGGCTCGCGCGCCATCGCCGGCGAAACCGTGCTCGCCGATCTCACGGCGCATACGCCGGCGCTGTCGTTCAAGTCCGGTTGACGCAAGTCCGGTTGACGCAAGTTTTAACCCTTGGGGTCCCGCATGAACGACGACAAATCATTCCAACGGTCCGACGCGACCTTGAGCCCGTTGGAGCGCCGCCGTTTGCGCTTCCGCAATATTCCGATCCGGGTGGTGTTGCCCAATCTGGTCACGCTGCTGGCTTTGTCGATGGGGCTCACCGCCATTCGCTACGCGGTCGAGGGCAAATTCGAGACCGCTGTCCTCGCGGTGATGGCGGCGGCGGTGCTGGACGGACTCGACGGACGGCTGGCGCGGGCGCTCAAGGGCACGTCGCGCTTTGGCGCGGAACTGGATTCTCTGGCCGATTTCGTCGATTTCGGAGTCGCGCCGGCATTGGTGCTCTATTTTTGGTCGCTGAATGAAGTCAAAAATTTCGGCTGGTTCGCCACTCTGGCCTTCGCCATCGCCTGCGCGCTGCGGCTGGCGCGCTTCAATGTCATGTCGGAAGACCCGGCGCGCCCGGTCTGGCATGGCGATTTCTTTATCGGCATGCCATCGCCCGCCGGCGCGGTGACAGTGTTGCTGCCGCTCTATCTGCATCTTTCGGTGCTGGAACTGCCGGCCTCCAAGGCCTTCGCGCCATTCTACATCCTCTATGTGCTGACGATCGCCTTTCTGATGGCGAGCCCCATCCCGCATTTTTCGGGCAAGCGCATCGGCCGCGTCCCGCGCGATCTGGTCATTCCGCTGCTGTTTGGCGTCGGCGCCACGCTGCTGCTGCTGGCGATCTATCCTATGGAGATATTGATCGTGTTCAGTCTCGCCTATTTGGCGCTGATCCCGTTTGGCTTGCGTCGCTATAAGGCCTTGGCGCGGCAGGAGGAATCCAAAGCCGCTCCGCCCGCGTGAATTCGCCGCAGTTGCAAGGCGCCTTGGGCGCGGACATAGTGGACTTAACAACAACAAAACCAAGGGAGACCCGGCGCGTTGGCGAATAGGCCCGCGCCGAGGACGCGCAAAAATGCGGATCAGAATATTGGGCTCCGGGGCCGGCGGCGGTTTCCCGCAATGGAACTGCAACTGCGCCAATTGCCGGGCCATGCGCGCCGGCGCGCCGGGCTATAGCGCGCGCACGCAATCGTCGCTGGCGGCGAGCGCCAATGGGCGCGACTGGGTTTTGCTCAACGCCTCGCCCGATCTGCGCCAGCAAATCGCGCAAAGCCCGGCGCTCGCGCCGAGCGAACAGGATGGCAATAGCCCGCCGCTTGCGACGGGCGTCCCTTCGGACGCCCTAGTGCGCGCCAGTCCGATCAAGGCCGTCGTGGTCACCAACGGCGACGTCGACCATGTGGCCGGGCTGCTCAATCTGCGCGAGGCGCAGCCCTTTACGGTCTATGGCGCGCGCCGCGTGCTCGACGTGCTGGCGGACAATAAGATTTTCAATGTTCTCGCCCCCGCTTACGTCGCGCGCGAGGAATTGTCGCTCGGGGCTCCGCAGGCGCTTCACGGCGCCGGCGTCGATCTCGGGCTTGCAATCGAGGCTTTCGCCGTGGCCGGCAAAATCGCGCTTTGGCTGGAGGACGCGCTCAAAGCCAATTACGGCAGCGTCGAGGGCGACACGCTCGGTCTCAAGGTCACGGAGACGGCGAGCGGAAAATCCTTCTTTTACATCCCTGGCTGCGCCGGCATTGACGCGGCGCTGGCGGCGCGGCTCACCGGCGCGGCGCTGGTCTTCTTCGACGGCACGCTGTGGCATGAGAACGAGATGATCGACCAGGGCCTGCTCGGCAAGACCGGGACGCGCATGGGCCATATCAATATGAGTGGCGCGGACGGTTCGATCGAAGCCTTCGCGAAGCTCGATGTCGCGCGCAAAATTTTCGTGCACATCAACAATTCGAATCCGGTGCTGAACGCTTTTTCGCCAGAGCGCGCGGAAGCGCAAGCCGCAGGTTGGGAAATCGGCGAAGACGGGATGGAGATCGCGCTATGAACGACGTTTTGGAATCGCACGCTTTTCTCGACGCGCCGCGGCTGTCGCCGGAGGCGTTCGAAGCCGCGATCCGCGCGGTCGGCGCCGAGCAGTATCACGACAAGCATCCGTTCCATAGACTGCTGCACGGCGGCAAGCTCGATAAGGAGCAAGTGCGCGCCTGGGCGCTCAACCGTTATTGCTACCAGGAGGCGGTGCCGCGCAAGGACGCGGCCTTCATGAGCCGCGCGCATGATCGCGACCTGCGCCGCGAGTGGATTCACCGCATCCACGATCACGATGGGCTGGGCGAGGAAGCGGGCGGGATCGAACGCTGGCTTGTGCTGACCGATGGGCTCGGCCTGCCGCGCGATTACGTGGTCTCGCGGCGCGGCGCGCTGCCGGCGACCAAATTCGCGGTCGAAGCCTATGTGCGCTATGTCGTCGAGCAGCCGCTGGTCGTCGCGGTGGCCTCGTCCCTGACCGAATTGTTCGCGCCGGCGATCCACAGGGAGCGCATCGCCGGAATGCTGGAGAACTACGACTTCATCGACGATAGCGTGATGGCCTATTTCAAGCGCCGTCTCAGCCAGGCGCCGCGCGACGCCGACTTCGCGCTGGAGTATATCAAGAAAAACGCGCTGACCCGCGCCGAGCAGGAAGCCTGTATCGAAGCCGTGCGATTTAAATGCGGCGTCTTGTGGGCGCAGCTCGATGCCTTACATCACGCCTATGTGACGCCCGGCGTGATCCCGCCCGGCGCCTATCAGCCTGGACAGGCCATAAAGTGACAACGACGCCGGGCAGGGCGCGTTTTATCGTCGGCGCGCAATCGAAACCCGCGTTCACGCGCTTTTCGCGTCTACATGACGACCGCGTGCGAAATCGCTTCGTCGTTCTGGCGCCGGAACGCGCCTATGAGATCGACGCGATCTCGCTCGCCGTGCTGCGGCTGATCGACGGCGAAAAAACCGTCGCCGCCATCGCCGCGCGACTGGCGGCGCAATTTTCCGCGCCGCTGGATGTCGTGACGCGCGACGTGATCGCGCTGCTGCAAGGGCTCGCCGACAAACGCCTGCTGCGCGACGGACCGGACGCTTTTGCGCCGCCGCCGCTCTCAATGCACGCGCGCGCCTATTCGACCTTCGCCGGCGGGCCGGCGGGACTGCTCGCGGAGCTGACCCATCGCTGCCCGCTGCAATGCCCCTATTGCTCCAATCCGCTCGAACTGGAGCGCGCCAATGTCGAGCTTTCCGCGGCGCAATGGGGCGAGACCTTTCGCAGCGCGGCGGCGATCGGCGCAATGCAGCTGCATCTTTCCGGCGGCGAGCCGACGCTGCGCCGCGACCTTGAAGAAATATTGCAACACGCCGTCGATGCGGGGCTCTACACCAATCTCGTCACATCGGCCGTGATGCTGACGCGCGAGCGGCTGGAGACGCTCGCGAAAATTGGTCTCGACCATGTGCAGGTGTCGATTCAAGATGTCGATCCCACGACTGCCGATCGCGTTTCAGCCTATGAAGGCGGCGTCGCGAAGAAGCGCGACGTGGCGGTGTGGACGCGGGAGTTGGGACTGGGGCTCACCATAAACGCGCCGATCCACCGCCAGAACATCGACCATCTGCCGCAAATCATCGACTTTGCTGTCGAGGTCGGGGCGCAGCGGCTGGAGGTCGCCCATATTCAATATTACGCCTGGGCGGAAAAGAACCGCGCAGCGCTGATTCCGACGCGAGAGAAGTTTCTGGAAAGCGCGGCCGTCGTCGACGCGGCCAAGGCGCGGCTGAAGGGCGTGCTGAATTTCGATTTCGTGATCCACGACCATTACGCCACGCGGCCCAAGACCTGCACCGGCGGATGGGGGCGCTCGATCGTCGTCGTGACGCCATCGGGCAAGGTTCTGCCGTGCCACGCCGCGCAGACGCTGCCTGGTCTGGTGTTCGACAATGTGCAAACGCGCGATCTTGGCGACATCTGGCGCAACGGTTCGGCGTTTAACGCTTTTCGCGGCACGGATTGGATGAAGGAGCCCTGTCGCTCCTGCGATCGGCGCGAGATCGACCTTGGCGGCTGCCGTTGCCAGGCGATGGCGGTGACCGGCGACGCCGCCGCAACCGATCCCGCCTGCCATTTGTCGCCGGAGCATGGACGTTTCGCGAGGCTGGCCGAAGTCGAGGCGCATAGGCCGTCGCCAGCCTTCGTTTATCGACGCATGGGCGGTCCATAGAGCGCTTTCGGCGAAAGCGGACGCCGGTTTTGCCTCGGAAAGCACGACAAAACAAAAGACCTTAGGGGCGGGACCAAGCCAAAGCGCAATCGATTCGACGCGCTAAAATTTTCCCTTGCGGGTAACCAACAAGAAACCTCCTTCGCTCATAGTAACTCTGTCTCGCGAATTCCCTATCCTGGATGCGGCGCCATGCGCCGTGCGTATCGGAGTGTTGAGTTATGAAGTCGCGTGATACATTGGTGCGCCTGAAGCAATTTCAGGTGGACGAAAAACGACGGCGCATCGCGCAATTGCATACGATGATCGCCGAATTCACGCGCATGACCACCGACCTCGATCGGGAAATTGGGACCGAGGAGCGGCGCGCGAACAATACCGACCCAACGCATTTCGCTTATCCAACCTACGCTCATGCGGCGCGTGCGCGGCGCGACAATCTTAATCTGTCCCTCAACGACCTTCGCGACAAACTGGAAGATGCGCAGGAGCGATTGAAGGAAGCCGGCGAAGAACTCGCGAAGGCGCAGAGCCAGGAATCGCGCGACCACGCCGCCGAACGCATGGTCGATGTCGTCGCCGAACGGCGCGTTGCGGAAATATCGGGAACCTTCCGCCGCGTTTGAAGGCGCGGCGCGCAAGGAACCATGAAGCGGGGCTAAAGCAGCCGATGAAACAAGGCTCGGCCCTACGCCGCGCTCAACCTTCGCGCCTGGAGCGTCGCGACCGCCAGCACGCCGATGCCGACCGCCTGGTGCCCCAGCGCCAGCAGTATATGCGGCGTTCCCATCCAGTCGTCGCCGATCATCACCAGGGTCGCCACGCCGAGAGCCGCCTGCAAGACGACATGAGCGAACACGATCACCGCGCCGCGCGCAAACTTGCCGGTGGCGTTTGTGGCGGCGTCGATCATGTGCAGCAGCGTCAGCGCCAGCAGCACATATGCGGTCAGGCGATGAAAGAATTGCGCGGTGATCGGATTATCGACGAGATTGCTCCACCACGGCGTCAGGCGCCACAGCGTTTCGGCGGATGGAGAAAATCCACCCTCCATCAACGGCCAGGTGTTGTCGATGAATCCGGCGCGAAGCCCTGCAACCAGGGCGCCGAGACCAAGCTGCACGAACACCAGGGCCAATATCGGTTTCGAGACGAAGCGAAGCCGCGCGCCGTTAAAGAGAATCTGCGATCGGGCTTGCGGCCCGAGGCCCCCGGCGACCCAAAGACAGCTCGACAAAATCAACGCCGCCAACAGCAGATGGATGGCGAGCCGCTCCTGCGCCACCTCGACGCGGCCGACGAGGCCGGACTTGACCATCCACCAGCCGACGAAGCCCTGAAGCGCGCCGAGCGCCAGGATTCCGAACAGCTTGGGCTTCAGGCCGACCGGGATGCGGCGCGCGATCCAGAACCAGGCGAAGCCGGCCGCGAACACCAGTCCGACCAGCCGCGCCAGCAGTCGATGCGCCCATTCCCAAGCGTAAATGACCTTGAACCCGTCAAGATCCATGTCGGCGAATAATTCCTTGAATTGCGGAATCTTCTTATAGTCCTCGAAGGCGGCGATCCACTCGCTGTGCGACAGCGGCGGGATGACGCCGGTCATCGGCTTCCATTGGGTGATCGACAGGCCCGATTCGGTGAGCCGCGTGGCGCCGCCGACGAGCACCATCGCGAACACCAACGCGGCAACCACATAAAGCCAGTTGCGCAGCCCGACAGCGTTTTCCGGCGTCGGCCAAGGCTCGACAGCGGGGGTCTTCGATGGAAAATTGAACCAGTCTTCCATGGCGGGCGCTCGGCGGGAGAACTATCGGGAGGGAATGTTTAGGGGCGGGCGCTCGGCTTGTCCACAGCCGTGCTTGCGCAAGGCGGCGGCGAAAAGCGCGCTTTAGGCTTAAAATGCCGCGCCGTCGGCGTATAAGACATGATTTGCGGGCGACCGGAACTGCGAGATCACCGGAACGATGGGTGTGACAGGCAAAAACGAACAGGCTTTTCGCACGATCGGAGAGGTCGCGGAGAGCCTTGACCTGCCGCCGCATGTGCTGCGTTTCTGGGAGACGCGCTTCAAGGAGCTTGAACCGGTGAAGCGCGCCGGCGGCCGGCGCTACTACCGTCCGCGCGACGTGGAGCTGGTGATGGCTCTGCGCCATCTGCTCTACGGGCAGGGCTACACCATCAAGGGCGTTCAGCGTATTTTGAAGGAGCAGGGCGCCCGCGCGGTCATCGACAATCTGCATGCGGGGCGCTTTCAGCCTGGCTTCGCAGGGGGGCCTGTCGAAGACGCGCCGGTCGAAGACGCGCCGCCGGATGACGCGCGGGAGGACGACGCCTCGGGCGAATCCGACGCCGCATCGCGCCGCGTGGAGCCGCCGGATTTGGCGCCTGGCCCGCAACAGCCCGCAGTCACGCTGGAGACCGCGTTTCTCGCGCCGATTGTCGCTCATCGCGAAGCGCCCCCGCCGATGCAACTGCCCACTGTCGTCGCGCAGCCCTTGCGCGGCGCCGCCGGTCTGGGCGACGAAGACATCCGCAGTTTGCGGCTAGCGCTGGCGGATCTGGCGGAGTGCCGCCGCCTGTTGCTGCTCACCATCAAATGAAACGCCGCGCCGGCGTTGCCACCGCGCCAATAGCCCCCTATAAGGGCGGCAAGTCGGAGTGTAGCGCAGCCCGGTTAGCGCACTTGTCTGGGGGACAAGGGGTCGTGGGTTCGAATCCCGCCACTCCGACCATTTTTTTTCGATAGCTTGGCTGCCCTCAAGACCAGCCGAAGCGTTTCTCGCTGTTGCCAGAAAAGCAAGAAACGCTTCGTCAAACTGATTTGGCGACAGCCCGCCTTACTTCGTCGCCGCTTCGAGCATTTCCTCGACGTGGCCCCAGTTCACAATGTGATCCAGGAACGCCTTCAGATAGTCGGCGCGGCGGTTGCGGTAGTCGATGTAATAGGAATGTTCCCACACATCGGCGACGAGGATCGGCTTGGCGCCGAAGATCAGCGGATTTTCGGCGTTGGCGGTCTTGCGCACCGCGACCTTGCCGTCCTTGACCTCGAGCCAGACCCAGCCGGAACCGAATTGGCCGAGGCCCCCCGCCTGGAACTCTTCCTTGAATTTGTCGACCGAGCCGAACGAATCGACGATCGCCTTCTCCACCTTGCCGGGGATGGCGCCGCCGCCATTGGGCTTCAGCCAATGCCAATAGTGGTGATGGTTGTAGTGCTGCGCGACATTGTTGAAGATCGGCACGTTCTTGCCATGCGAGGCGACAATGATGTCCTCGATCGGCTTGCCTTCGAACTCCGTTCCCTTGATCAGATTATTGGCGTTGGTCACATAGGCCGCGTGATGCTTATCGTGATGATATTCAAAGGATTCCTTCGACAAGAAGGGTTGCAGGGCGTCATAGGCGTAGGGGAGGGGCTCAAGCGTGAACGGCATAATCGCGTCTCCTGAAGGGTTTTGCGCGCGGGAACGGGTGCCAGCGCTTCTCACTTCCTAGTGCGGCGGAGCGTCGCGGACAATATCGCGTCTATGAGACAGTTGCGTAAAATTTCATCTTCGCGGCGTCGCGCCATATCGATGGCGCAGTTCGCGGCTTAGTGTCTAAGGGGCCATTCATCGAATCGAAGGACGCGACGAATCATGTTGAGGCGGGTATCGAGGTGGGGCGTAACGGCGCTTGGGGTTGTCTTGGCGGTCGGCGGCGTCGTCGCCATCATCGCCGGCTGGGACATCATCCAGGTCGAACGGGGATGGAGCCAGTTTATCGGCGGCGCGGCGGCGTTGGCGGGCGGCGCCGTCGTCGTGGCGCTCGGTCAGGTCGTCGCGCGACTGGATGAAATCCTTTTGGTGACGCAAATGCGTCGCGCCGAGGAGCGAATCCCGGCGCCCGCCGTCCCCGTCGCCAAGGCGCAACCAAAAGATCCCGATCAGCGTCCGATTCCGCCAAAGCCGCCAAAGCCGCAAACTCCGTCGTCCACGCCGCTCGCCCTTGCGTCGACCTCCCCTCCGCCGACCGCGTCCATGTCGCCCCCCCCTGTGTCGGCCCCCCCTGCGCCGACCGTCCCTGCGCCGACCTTCCCTGCGCCGACCGCAATTGCGCCGTCGGAGCCCGCGCCGACTGCACACGGCGCGCCAGTGGCGGACGGCTCGACCAGCGGCGAGCCGCACGAGGTCGATCGATTCGAGTCCGGCGACGTCACTTATGTGATGTTTTCGGACGGCGCCGTGGAGGTTCGAACGGCGGAGGGCGCGCAGCGCTTCGCCTCGCTGGCGGAGCTTCGGGCGCAAGCCGCGCAGCAATATTGAGCCAGGCTTAACCGCCCCAAATGAGGATCAGCGCGGCGTCGCCGGGAACGCCGTCGGGAAAAGTGACGATCTGCGCCGCGAGGCCGAACCCCGCCGGCTCCAAGTCGTGTCGCCAGCGCTCGAATATGTCGCGGGGCTCGCCGCGCAGCGATTGCGGCCAGCGCGGATCGGGCGCGTTTATGGCGCGGCCTCCATCCGCGCAAAGCCGCGCCGGGAACTGCATCAGCGCGCATTCCGTCAGCCCGGCGCTGGCCGCACGCCGCGCGCCCGCCAACATATCGGCCCAGGCGCGGTCGCTCAGGCGGCGGCCCGCGAGTTCTTCGATCAGTCTATTTCGCGCTTCCTCGACGCGACGCAGCGCCTCCACGCGCAGCGCGAGTTCTTGCGCCTCGGCCCGCGCCGCGAGATCGCGGAACTGCTGGGCCGTGACGCCGCCAGGGATTGGTTCGCCCGACGGGCGTTCATCTTGGATCGCCCGCAAGACGTCGGCTCGTCGCACGAGACCAATGAAGCCGTCGTGGTTCACGACCGGCAGCCGCTTGAGCCGCTTGCGGTCCATGAGCACCGCGAATTCGACCAGCTGCGCCACCTCAGGCACGTAAATAGCCGGCGCGGTCATGATGTCGCTCAAGGGGCGCGGAGCGGGGCGGATCGCCGCGACGGGCATTTTGTATTTGACCAGCCAACGCGGCAAGGGCGGCGCCTCCGCATCCTCGCAGGCGCGTTCGATATCGCTGCGCGTGACGATGCCGATCGGACGGTGCGCCGCGTCGACCACGACAACGGCGCCCGTCGGCGTGGCGGCGAGTCGCCGCGCGACCTCGACGACGTCCGTGTCGAGGGTGACGCAAGCGGCGTCGGAGATCATTATATCGCGTGCAAGCATGATCCCAATTTATCCAAAAAATACGATGCGATTTCGGCGCCGATCATAGCGCAAGTTCGATGGTCACCGGCACATGATCGGAGGGGCGCTCCCAGCCCCGCGCCTCGCGAAGAATATCGAGGCTGGTCAGTGCGCCGCCGAGCGCGTCGCTGACCAGAATATGGTCGAGCCGGCGCCCCTTGTCGCTCAACGCCCAATCCGCCGCGCGATAACTCCACCACGTGTAAAGCTTCTCGTTTTCCGGCACAAAGCGGCGCAGCGAGTCGATCCACGCGCCGGCCGCGAACATTTTGTCGAGCTTTTCGACTTCCACCGGCGTGTGGCTGACGATTTTGAGCAGCGCCTTGTGGCTCCAGACATCATGTTCGAGCGGCGCGATATTGAGATCGCCGACCAGCACGACGCGCCCAATGGCGATGCGCTCGGTTTTGATCCATTCGGTCATTTCGTCGAGAAAACCGAGCTTATGCGCGAATTTTGGATTGATCGTCGCGTCCGGTTCGTCGCCGCCGGCGGGCACATAGAAATTATGCAGTTTCAACGGCGCGCCGCCGGCCTCCAGCTCCACCGCGATATGGCGCGCATGGCCGACCGCGCAAAAGTCCCGGCTGTCGATCACCCGCAGCGGATGTTTCGAGGCGATGGCGACGCCGTGATAGCCCTTCTGGCCGTGGATCGCGAGATGCCCATAACCCAGCGCGCGAAAATCGGCGGACGGAAACTCCGCGTCGCGGCACTTGGTTTCCTGAAGGCAGATCACGTCCGGAGTATAGGTTTGCAGAAACCGCGCCACCAGCGGCATGCGCAAGCGCACCGAATTGATGTTCCAAGTGGTGATTTTCATTTGGTGATTTTCATGTGGCGATTTTCATGTGGCGACGTTCTCCCGCGTCACGATTTCGTCTTGTCGCCGAACAAAAACGGCGCCACCTCGGCGACGCCGGGCTGCTTTTCCGCGCAGAACGGCATCGGGCGGCAGACCGCCATGGCCGAAAGTCCGACGCGCGCGGTCAGCAGGCCGTTCAGCACGCCCTCGCCGAGCCGCGCCGAAACTTTCGCCGCTAGGCCGTGGCCGACCAATTGCTGCAACAGCGAGTCGCCGATGGCCAGGCCGCCGGTGATCGCGAGATGCGACCCCACGGAGCGCGCCAGTTTGAAGAAACCCAACAGGCCGGGGCGTCCGCCGTAGATTTCGGCGATGCGGCGCATCAGCGCGATCGCCTGGGCGGCGACGAAGATCACGTCGATCAACGCGCGCGGGCTGATCGTCGTGACGACCGAAACGCGCTTGGAGGCGGCCGCGATCTCCTGCCGCGCTAATTTGTCGAGCGGCAGCACCAGCGTGCGTTCGGCGAGATCGATGAGGTCGCGTCCGTCGATGATCTCGCGCGACAGTTCCAGCAGGCGCGCGCGCGCTTGCGCGGTTTCCGGGCGGTTTTCGTAGACCTGACACAATTCGACGAGACGCTCGCGCGCGCTCTTGCCGTCGTCGTCGGCGCGCGCCTTGGCCAGCGCGATATGGAGTTTGGCGATCTTGTTCTGGCGCATCATCGTGCGGATTTCGCGCGCCAGCAAAAAGGCCGCCGCGACCGCCAGAGCGGCGGCGAGCGCAAAGCCGATGGTCCCGAGGAGCGCGGATTGCGCGAACAGATCCTCGACGAGCTTGGTCACCCAAAGAGTGACGGCGAGCGAGGCCAGCCCGGTGAACGCCGACCAGAACACGCCGCCCCACGACAAGATGAAGCGGCGCAACAGCCCGCCGGCCTGCGCCTCCTCGACCGCCAGTTCGTCGGCGTCGATACCGCCCTCGGCGCGCGCGAAGACGTCCTCCTCGGGCTCGATGACCTTTGTAACGAAAGGGCGCGCCTGCTCCTGGCCCTGCGGCGCGGTTTTGGGCGGAACCACAGTGTCGCCGTCGAGACGGAAGGCTCTTGGACGCGGTCGGCGCTCGGGTTCGGTCATGAGGCGCTCTCGATGGACGACTGGCGATGCGGGCCTGCGGCCAGGGTCGGCCTCCTTTACTCCCTTGGCGCGGAAAACGGGAGCCCTCGCGAGATGGGGAATCGCTTCGGCTCGCGCAGTGGCTGTTGGCCGGGTGTTTCTGGCGTCCGCGGCGACGCGGGCGAGTTAACGGCCCGGGACGAAACGCCGGGCGCGGAGCGCGGCGGCGTGCCGATTTGAGATTTCGGCCTTGCGCCGGTCGCTGAAGTCAGCGGGATTTCGCGCGTAACTTTTGCAAAAGCTAACCCGTTGATATGAATGACTGTGATGCTCGTTGTGGAAAGGTTGATTTTTACACGCGCCAACACCGGAAATCGCGATGCGCGGGCGTGCCTTCGATGATACGTTCGCCTCGTTGGCCTATAAAAATTCAAAAACCCGTGAGAACGCGTCCCCTCGTCTTGGCCTTCGCCTCGTTTTAACCGGGGCCGACATTTGATCGCCGTGGAGGTTTGGGACGGCGTAGCGTATCCTTTCACTGCGTCGGAGCTAGAGAGACGTAGTAAGCTTACGTTTATCCGGCAATGACGCATGGAGCACTTATGACCTTGCCCCCGAAAAACGTCTCCCAAGGCTGATTGATTATAATCGGTTTTGGAGGGTTCAGCATGTCGGGAACGGTTCGGGCGCGATACACGCTTGAGTACAAACAGGAGGCGGTCCGTTTGGTTCGGGGCGGGCAGTCGGTTTCGTCGGTTGCCAAAAACCTGGGGCTTTCGGGTCAGACGATCCACAACTGGGTAAAGGCGGATTCAGCCGGTCGCTTGCATGGC
>Ga0182030_10005574_pt1 | contig 26669 bp, 22 predicted proteins | sample 812S3MmetaG_FD_121299 | JGI IMG/M metagenome (GOLD analysis project Ga0182030, IMG submission 121299) | Permafrost microbial communities from Stordalen Mire, Sweden - 812S3M metaG (Illumina Assembly) | ecosystem: Environmental > Terrestrial > Soil > Wetlands > Permafrost | place: Sweden...
CGGAGACTTCTACAATTCAGATCGAGTTCGAAGTACTGAGGTATTTGGATATGTGTATCCTGAAACTGCCAATTCTACTGGAGCGAATATACCACAGCAAGTGATCACCGCCGTGAATCAACTTTACGGGACGACAGTAGCAAATAACCGTCGGGATATCTCTGGCCCTCGTCGAGAGTGGATTGCCAATATCAAGGTCAACAAAAATGCGCTATCTGTGCCATTTTTTATTCACATCTTTCTGGGTCCCTTCGATCCAAACCCTTCTAAATGGTATGCATTTTCCACTTTCGAAGCATTGCTGACAGTCTCAGGTCATTTGAGCCAAATCTTGTGGCATCTCATTGTGTGTTCTTGAAAACGTTCACAGCTGGGTCGGAAAATATGGTGACCGCGACAATTCCATTGACAAGCGCGCTCATGGACAACATTTCCGAGAGCAAGCTTGAATCGTTAGATCCAAGTGACGTTGAAGGATTTTTGACCGACAATTTGCAGTATCGGATGACCTTGATGGATGATACCGAGGTTGGCAATGGTGATGTTCCCAGTTTGAAGATCTCGATTGTTAGTGCGGAGGTGGCGCTGCCACTGAGCGTTGAAGAAATGCCCGTTTGGGGAGATATGATAGGTCATATGGATGTCTCGACGGGTAGATAGATCTCGGTCCTTTGTGGCTAATGTTGCGAATTTTTGGGGATATGAGTACATAATTAGATTATTAACAGCAACAACGGAAGCCCAGACAAGCCCGCACGACTGTCGTAGTTGTTGAAATCTAGTTCATAAAAATCACAGCTCTTGAGTACTTTGATAACTCCCAGCGGTGTGATTCATAAGCCTACCTATGGAAGTGTATCAAATCTCAACTCAAATATATTAAGTCTCTCATTTATATCTTCAATATCACAGAAATTCTATAACATCTAATAATTATCTAACAAACGGGAACATGTCCAAATGCCTCATAATCTAAGCAGTCATCACCCTCCCAGACGCTGAGGCGGAGGTAATGGTAATATGAATACAGAGACAAACGGCAACGAAGGAAATGATGAAGCTCAAGAAAGGGAGAAAAACTATGAGAAAGAGTTGGACAACAAGGGTTAAGGGGTATAGCGGTTAGAGGGGAGCTGGTTCTGTAAACCCTAATGCCCCTGGGAAATCAGTAGCCGATCTTTTAACTATGTTTTGTACCGAAGTAAATAGAGACTCCTTTTTCTTCCCGAGATGATTGAAAGAAAAGTTATCATGATGAAGCTAGGTCTTGCCTAATCGCTGGGTTGAACCCCGAAAGTCACTTACCTACCAGGTCAATTTTCGCCCCTTTTATAACCTTGACTTCTAACTTCCTTTCCCTTGCGCCCGGGATCATGATTAAGCAATTTTGGGTGAGTGATGAGGTGTGAATCCCATAAGACTGGACAATGAATTCGAAGTAGTAGGAATATCAAGCTCCAGTACAGTTCGGTGAGAATAGGTCAGCGGATGTAGGTTATCCAGCCGCAAAGTTGTCTCTCCAAGTGCCTCGTACCCCGTGATTACCGGCCCTGTGGTTTGTTAGTACTGAGGACGAAGGTAGTATGAAACTTGCCATATCCATCACAAGCATTCTGCAAAGACACGATACTGTTTCCTGTGTAATCAGAGAGGATTGCCCACGGTACGTTTGACCCGTCGAAGGCTCGGTTTGTCAGTAATTCGTTATAGAGTCCTCCATCACAAGAATGATTGATGTCTTCGAACTCCATCCATAGAGGTAAGGTGCAGTGGCGTTTCTGACTCCATTATTGGTCAAAATTCTGAGAGAAACTCCGCTTGAATTTGTGAAGTCTCTAGGAGCCGTACTTATAAATCTTGGACGTTTGCGACCAGCGACTGCGATAGTCGAGAGGACAATGAAACTTACTAGATTTACATGCATGATGAGTAGACTGAAAGGAGAGAAATTGAGAAGTCTCCCATCTTTCCGCGATGATCCTCATACATTTTGCAATCTGAGTTGCTGGACTGACTGGCCTTGCCATGCATTAACTATCGGAAAATTGTACCATACCACCAAATGAGGGGATATGATTCCATGATCGGGGATGAAGATCCGCAGAACTGCTGAGGTACCATGAAGATCTGCTTTATGATACTCGCACCAATCACGAATAACTGTAGCATCGAAGGATGTACCTCGATATGCATTGGCTAAGGAGGGTAGTGCCGAAGACTAAATTCGCGAATCAATACCTATCCAGGTGCAACCTTCGCCTACCTATATGAGAAATCTCAAAGGAACAAATAAATTGATAGGAGACATCTAAACAAGGCAGGGTTTGCTTCCAGCTTTATTTAGTCGCAAGGAACGTCGGACAAAGGGAAACGCACGTGCACTGATTCAAGCAAACGCGTAAATGTCGCGAGCTCCTTGGAAGTTCAACTCGCGTCTTTTCAGAAAGCGACCTAGCTGGTCTCTGAAGGATCATGAGTATGCCTGGGCCAGATCAAATACTTATTAGACATCGCGATTCTGCAATACAGTAGTGTATAGTGCAGAGGTGCCGATTGATGGGGAAAAGATCCCGATCATCGGCAATAGTATCTAGTCGATGACGCTGGCTAGATTGTAGAACCGCCTCGGCTCCAACCTCTCAGCAACTTCTCAGTGACTCCGCGTTTTATCTTCCTCTCGTTTGATTTGGTTCTTTTTGTACTGTTATTATTCGAGAGGAGAAAGATCTCAATCCGTTGAGAGAACTATGTATTTTCTGACCAAGTAGACCTACGTCAATATGTCTAAAGCTGCCCCCACCGAACTCCCCCATGACCTCGATTGTCTCACAATCAGTGAGCTTGAGAGACATGCAGCGCAACGAATGACCAAACCGACAAAGGATTACTATGATGAAGGGGCAGATTCGGGCTCGACCCTTCGCGAAAATATGTCCGCTTACTCAAAATACCGAATCCGACCCCGCGTGCTTCGCGATATTTCACTCATCGATACAGGTAAGACAATTTTTGGCCATCGCAACTCCTCGCCATTTGGCGTAGCCCCCACCGCCATGCAATGCCTTGCCCATCCCGACGGAGAGACCGCGACAGCGAGGGCATGCAAGAAGGCTGGCATAATAATGGGATTGTCATCATTTGCGACTACCACGCTTGAAGAAGTTGCCACCGAGAGCGGGCCAAACCCCCACGTCTTACAGTTATATTTATTCGAGGAGCGGGACCACACCATCAAGATGCTGAAGCGAGCAAAAGCCGCCGGCTACAAAGCTGTTTTCCTGACGGTCGACACGCCGATGTTAGGACGACGTAATCTAGATCTGCGGAATCAATTTAAACTCCCGAAGCCTTACAAGATCGCCAATTTTGAGCAGCACTCGACATCGGATCAAGTAGCGACAGTGATGGGTAATAAGCCGTCTAAGGAAGACAAGCAGGACGAGGACATAAGTCAGGTCGGATATCTACATCCAGAATCAAAGAAGCGTGTGCCACCATCGGGCAAGATTACATTCCATACCCATGCTGCGAATCCTACGCTAAATTGGGAAAACGACATTGCGTGGCTGAAGGAGCAATGTGGACCTGAGATGGAAGTTTGGGTCAAGGGCATTGCCACCGCAGAAGATGCTCTTCTGGCTGTACACTACGGGGTCGATGGCATTGTAGTCTCAAATCATGGGGGACGCCAGCTTGACGGTGCTCTTGCAACTCTTGATGCTTTGCCCGAGGTCGTCCAGGCTGTGCAGGGGAAGATACCCGTGCATGTCGATGGTGGTATTCGACATGGTACAGATGTGTTCAAAGCGTTAGCATTGGGGGCGGACTTTGTCTGGATCGGAAGACCCGTCCTTTGGGGTCTAGCATATAAGGGACAGGAAGGAGTGGAGTTATGTTTGCGGCTATTGTCCGATGAGATTAGACTTTGTATGGGTTTGGCGGGGACAGTGAAAGTTGAGGATATTAATACGGATTATCTGATGAAGATCGATAATTCTGGATTTACTTCGAGGCTGTAGGCTATGGTGAGGTTTCAGGTTGTATATGTTTTCTCAGTGCGCGTTACGTATCGAAGGCGTACCTTAAGGTTCTGTTAGCTTAGCACAAGAATGGCCTGGCCGATCCCCAATTCTGAGATCTCAACCACGGAGAAGTAAATTGAAATAGTCTCATATGTTTTGGGTAAGCGGGAACGACTTTACCATTTGATTTCACTGCAGAAAAACAGTTGGAACTCTATGACCACCAAGATCAGTATATAGTCTCATACAGCTACAATTTTACATCGATCGTATTTAAAATTTGCCCAGTTAAGGACGGAACTAAAGCCTATAATCTCAGCGGACACAATACCGTAAAATATTCCACAACTTGAAATCAATCGCGAGATGAAATTCCTGATCATATTTGCAATATGGAAATTCCATCCTCGGTACACTCGACCTCTCCCTTGCCAATTTCATTCTTTCTCTCTGCAACATTGTGATTTTCGCATGGCAACATGCTCTTTCCCATGTGTATAAACATTTTTATTGTGGAACCCTATTGTAATATTCCAGGAACTAGTTCGAAATATCCATCATCTTGGATTTATTCCAACACTGGAGCGGCTACGTACGGCTTAAGTTCCGAAAAATGCGGAGGCTCTACTCGCCAAAACGCGCCAAAAGCAGAATGGAGCGTTGTAACATCAACAATTTTTCAGAGACATATGTCCGGCTTTCCATTTGGTTAAACGAAGAGTTATCCGAGGTGTGTAAGTTTAAGCCGCTATGCGAGACACAATTCCTGCCCCTCCATGTACCCCACAGCTGAGCTCAGTCAGCCACATTGATGTTATTGACTTAGATGGACGTCACAAACTTGCATTCGTTTCCTGTTCCGGATGCCACAATAGTCTAAGTGTCATTCCAATGTCCCAATTTAGTTGTATCGGATCTTGTACATGCATTTCAGACATACCCGCCCGCGCTTGGACCTCGAGTTTGTCAGTCAGCCACGACGCAGGAACCAGATCTGGACATCCTGGGGTCGCAGGCTCTAATGAATGCGACTCAAGACCTTGATCTCTTGGTTTCAAGATGTTACTGGCCGCATGTCAATGTAACCTCAGAACCTCGAAGCCAGCTATTTACACCACATCAAAGACATCGAGCGTTGAATTAGAGTCGAAACCTCGATGTTATGATGAAAGAGATAATCTCTGATGTATATTTAAAACACTGATTTCTCTATGTCACCTACAAGCGTGCTATGATACCTTTGGAAACGAGCTGCATCCCTTTCTCAAGAAGGACATAGCTTAGAGGCGTATCAGGGTGTTGATTAACGCCGAAAGCTTTTCTCAATCCTCCCCAGCCGAACACATGTCTCGGGAGATCTGACGAAAGTGGGAAGAGAACTACTACCAAAGAAGAATATTCTCTGGCATAACCGGGCCCAAATAAGCTTTTATTTTTGAGATAACCAACCTTCCCACACCATTGGTTCGCTGTCACGAGTTTATAATCCGCTAGAACAGCTGGAGCTGTGCACTCTTCAACATCAGCTCAGTATTTGAAGGTGCGACGATGTAATGGAGGGGTACTTATCCATGATGATAGATCAAGCGAGCGTATTCCAGGCAAGGCCATGCTGTCTCATAAGTCCTACAACTGGACTACAATCGATCCATGTCGGGTTGAAGCGAGAACTTCGTCAATCCTACCCTCTTCTATAAGGTCACAAGCTTCAGTGGACATAGGAAATGGCAAGAAGTGTGAGTGGAATTGACAATTGTGATGCCCCAAACCCCTTTGGCCACCTATTATTGGAGAATGGAGAGAGCTACTTAGCGCTATAAGATAACAATACTTCAAGGATGGTTCACATTAATGACACAGTCTCTTCTGTGACGACTTTACTGAACACATCAGCCAGTAAACAGACGAACATCGTCGATTATGGGCAATGGTGGAGCTGGCAACTATTGGGTTCAATGTTCTGCCTTCTATTTCCGAGGATTTCCATGTGATAATTCTAGACTCCCGGCATCCACACTATTACCTATATAAGGATCCTATTTTCCGCTTGAATTTCTAAGCTTTCATCCTTCACAATACTATCCTATATTGCAATCAAATCCATCCATCTCAAAATACCAGCTCGAGTAAAGAACCAGCACCACCTCAACCAAAAATAGAAAATGGCCCCTCCTCAGTCCGGTGACCTAATTCTCATCCCCATTTTCGACGGGGAAGCCCTCCAAGCCACCGGAAATCCAATAACTGTCACCTGGAGCCAGAACCTATCCACTCGCACTGCTCAATACTATGGTCTGACAGCAGACAATATCACCACAGGTCCATCCGCTCCTCACAGGCTGATCACAGAAGTGATATCTAACGCACTCCAGGTGAACAAGTCCGCCTCTTTATTGCCGCTGAGTACTATAAGAATAGTACCAAGAATAACCCCAAGCATGTTACTAAAGCAGGGGAGACCCTTCCCGGTGGTAAGAATCCTTAGATAAAAGTTCCGCCCTCTTCCACTTTCTTTTCGATGGGCTGAAAGTTCGTCCTGATAGAGGGTTACCAAATGAAACTCGACAATAACTTCCAATATGGACAGAAGAACGCGGAAGGTGAACTCCGCTTCGTGGTCTATCATGACGAAGAGCGCAAGCCATACCAGGTACTTCAACTCCCTTCTTTTCTCCTTTATCCATCTCTATCATATCTTGTCATGCCTTACAAGTAATCTGCTAATCGTTCAAACCCTTCAGCATCGATTTGTCGAAACAGCGCTCGCATCCGCCGGTGCCGGTAAAGCCCAAGAACTTGCAACCAAGATGGGCTTCGGCGCCATTGGCGATCAAGTTGGTACTTTCGCGAAGAGCTTTGTGGGTGATTACTTGCATACCTTTTAAGGCACCATTCTGTGGAAGTGCATAAGTAGTTCACCTTGCTGGAGGGCTTTGGTAGAGATAGTGACAAAGGATAGGGATGATGAATGGTCGGACTTTCAACAACGATGACCAGTGATAATTCTTTTTGTTCTGTTATTCTTTTGAAGTAGATCTCAGTTGAGCAATCACATTCTTTTTTTCACCATATCTGGACACCATTTGATGAACGTGAAACAACTCAATTCAAGAAGAATTAAGTACTACGCATAGTTTTTCTTTTATAAGATGACTACTTTATATCAGCAATTCGAGGATTTCAATATGGATTATCTGATGAAGATTGATAAATCTGGGTTCATATCGCGGTTGTAGGCTAGTTTGGGATGTTGTATATTTCTAGTGACAATGTGGTTAATTGGATACCAACATCTTCTGGTTAAGTATCCTCATAATTAAAACAGGCCCAAGCAGCTCCAGTTGGAACCACCACTTCATGTATAAGTGGTAGAAGCTGTGCTATATCTGCATCAGCTATAGCCTCGAGTCGGTCCTAGCACATATTACTGGATGAACCCCAAGATTGGGGACAGACTGGTTGGCTAATATCCATAGAGGTGCTTTTGAATTATGAGATGTGTTAATAAGTTTCTTAAACCCCAGGGGAAACGCATCTCCAAGATTCCTTTTGCTCAGTTGCTGTCCGTGGGAAACTTTTAGAGTCATCCTCTTGGAAAGTCCCTCGAGAAAATTTCGGGACTCCAGGCTCAGTAGAAATAGTAAAAATAGATTCCAATTTGTACGTGTATCTTTCAATAATCGAATAATGGGAACCATCGCACCATAACCTCCCTATCCTGTGTGTTTGGGCGTTGATGCCTGCTTTCAGTAATTCTCCTTTGCCCACGCACCGGACGTTAACCGGTGCTCAGATCGTGCCGGTTTTATTACCACTGGACTATAACGCTAATAATTTTGCGTGTCATCGATCCACCTGTCATGCTAGAATAACAGTTAAGGGTGGTCACTCCTTATAGTCGTATAAGGCTTAATTGTGTTGGAATGGGTTGTAGTCTATAGGGCTACGTCTACAAGCATATATAGCCTTCCTGTACGGACCTTTCCTTCTTAATGGTGCTAGCTCTTACTAGCGTCGCGCCCATTATGACTTACACCATGACCTTTGTTGTATGGTATGGCGTACCGACAATAATACCATACTTCACTTTGGTAACAACTGAGCTCTAAAATTGGACAGGATTAGAATTGGTTTTGTATGTAGTTGTTGGCTTAAACTCTCTTGCGCTCGCTGTTGATTTTCAAGGCAGCGCGACCCTGAACAGTCCATCCTTAGCTAGATCAAACCATAGCCCATCAAACCCACAATTCCGCTGTACTCTGACATATTCCACAAACTCGAAGATCTGGATATACTGCTTCGGGCCGAACTTGAAAGGTTCCAATATCCGGATTAACATGTTCCCTTGCTCTGGCAGTTCCAGCGTGACCAGTAACAATAGGAAGTTTGAACCAATACCCGATGCCTCCTGGTTTCCTATATTCCGTGCGAAGCTAGACAGATCATGAAGAATACTTTCAGCGTAGTGTTTGCCGGTTTTGTCGTGGACGCCTAGAGGATGCCGTAGACGGTGAATGAGGATCAGACCTGCGGTCTTGTACATGCGTGCTTGTGCTAACAAAGCAGAGGTCTCGACGTGTGTATACTTGGTGAAAAAATCAGGCGGGAGAACCGGCTCCCAGGAGCTTATTTGGCGCTCCACAGTAGAATATACGTCACCCTCCTCCCGTGTATCTATTGGTAACAGTGGCTTTATAGGTGCAGGGGCGTACATCTTGACTCGGTGGCTGCAAACACAGATATCGTACAAAAGAGGCAACAGCGACGAGGAGACGCCCAAGAACCTATCGACCACCACACGATCCCCGATGGATAATCGAAGTACAGGGACCTCCCGCCTTACCAAGCACTGAATGGTGTCCACAAAGATGGGTGTGAGGGTAGCTGCGTCCCATTCTGGAGTCTTCAGCATCGCAGGGTACCAGTTCCTGGTCGTCAGCAGCGTATTGCGAATGATGAGATGTGTGCATGGCCATGATATTAAGACGTTATAGACGAACAAGATCTGCCCGAGCATCAGGATGATGGCGGCGTCTTCAACACTTCTCAGGGAGGTAGATGACCGGACTAATTCTCCGAGACACTTTGCACCCCTGGTAAAGTCGAATGTGGTCTTGAGCCCTTTGAACTCCATATCTCGTGCACTAAGCAGCTCAAGGACACTTTGGTATCCATCGGCTAGAATGAGAGGCGAATGGCTGAATAGCCGCCGGACAGTATGTTGGTAATTCGAGGATAGACTTTTGGCAATTAACCAGTGGCGATGGAGGTGGAAGAAGCCATCTTTCGTTGTGAGAACGTGCTCCACCCGTTTGTGGGAGCAACTGCGAATGCCGTTTGTCAGGCTTAAGACTAGCTCTGGTCCAGAACCCCTCTGGCTTATAGAAGAGAGCTGCCCAGTATTTCGCGTGAAGGTTCCTCGGTTGGGAAGTTCAATGGCTGTGTGGTTGATGTCCGCAGGCTGAGAAAACTGGGTGACCATAATTTCATCCGGCTGGGGATCTAAACTTGTGCCGCTAAAACTGAGGAGTCCAGAAGTCCCGTGATCAAACTTCTTGACTATAGGAGGTCGGCCGAACCGCTTCTTTGTCCTTGGATGACATGTTTTGCCAAGACGAGAACACCTTGAACATGACTGTTGATTGGGGGCAAATTGGCACTTTTCCTTACTCTGGTAGCAAACCTCACACGCCCCCGTGGCGTCATATGTCTTCATCTCTGTGCAGAGATGGTATTGCTCTGCGCGGCTTCGCTCATTCGTGACGTCGAAGCATGGCTTGTCGTTGGAAAGGGGCTCTTACGCCGCTTTATCCACTTAAGTATGCTGACCTCTCATTTAACGGCCGGAGACATTTTGCCAATTTAGGACTAGCCTCTCGACCCCATCTGTACAAGGGCGTCCCTTGCCCAGAAAGGATATAAATCTTCAGTTTCAGTCCCTTTCGATTAAACAGAATATTTAATTCCCTCCTACGAACCAGAACTAAGGAAGTTCTGACTTCTACTGTCTGTTATTAGTTGTAGTGTCATCATGAGATTTGCCAGTAGGTGATTAACGATCCTTTCGACGTTTCAAAACCATATTACTCACATTGCATTTCAAACAGGCCCCAATGAGTTGCGCACCATTATCAGAGAAGATCTCGGCTTTTATAATTCTGTTCTCGTCGGCGGCGTCTACGAGTTCGAGGATGCAGAGGACGACTTCACCAAACCCCAATTCTTCATCGAACCGCTGAAATATTGTATCGACAAACATGCCACCCTCACAGTCATCGTTAGGGACAATCACACGGAGAAGGCATTCTATGAACGTGTGCCCACGATCAACCTGAATAACCACATCCAAGTTGTCCAGGATGACGCTCTTGGTGACAAAGAGGTGGCTTCGGACGAAACGACGAAAATCGAGCAACACTTCCTGTCAATCCTCAGGTTACCATGGTCTTCTTCTTTTCCATCTTGGAGAGTAGTAATACTACCTCTATCTGCCTTAGAAATCTCGGGTCGAAGTCGCTGTCTGATCACATTCGTGTTCTCACACGCTCTAGGAGATGGGATAAGCGGGCTTGCATTTCACCATACCTTGCTTGAAGCGTTCGGCAAATCAATTGATAGCGGGAATTCAATGCTATACACTACGCCAGACAGAGAGCTAAGTCCAGCTTTCGATACACCAGAACGACTTTCCATATCGTGGAGCTATCTTCTTCGACCTTTATTAGGGGCTCTTCTACCGACATGGCTTGGAAATATCCTCAGGCTCAAAGCGAGTGTTGCAATCAACGACGCCGGTACGTGGACGGGTCCTCCTATCTTTGTCAACCCTAACGAGCCCGCCGCTACCCGCATCAAGCTGCTCGAGATTGGTAATACGGATGTCACGAAGGCACTCAGTGTGGCGAGGAAGCACGGTGCGAAGCTCACAGCGGTCATGCACCAACTGATCATCCGGGCTCTCGACAAAGCGGTGCCGGATCCAAATGTCACGGATTGGTTGTCACACACAGCGGTAAATATGAGACCTGCAGTAGGCACCTCAGACAATGAGATGGGTCTCTTTGTTTCTTTCTGCTTCCAAACCCATCCTCGAGTTAATGGGTCATCGTTTCTTTCTGAGGAGGACTGGGCTGCTGCTCGCTTGATGACTGAAAAGCTGGCTGAGAGCGCGACGGTCACACATGATCAGCCGATTGGGCTTCTGAGATACGTACCAAGCATACGAAAGTGGACGGTCGGAAAGATAGGACAGCAGCGTGATGGCTCATACGACGTCAGTAATTTGGGTGCATTTTCTGGCGTGTTGGGTGGCTCAAAGAGTGCAGGCCAGCGTTGTGAGTTGAGGAAAATGGTATTCTCTCACTCCACAAGTCCTATTGCTGCGCCATTAGTATTTAGCGTGGTGAGTGTTAAGGGAGGGAGCTTAGTATTCTCAGTGGGGTGGCAACCGGGTGCTTTAGGACTTCCTGAGACTTCCGAAGATGAGTTTGTCGAGGGTATTTGTACATCTTTACGCGAGGGCTTCAAGACACTGGAATGATCAACCCTGTTGCTTAGATAGAATGATGCAGAAGAGTGGTAAGTAGTATTGCCTTTACATATATTTTTTTTAATTTAGATTCACCTGCCTTTCTCTTGTCCTCACGAATCTAATTATCAGCAAATTCTTCGGCTCAAATACACACAATCCCAGGTTTAGGCCGAGTCTTCGGAATGACCAACAGCACCTTCCAGCTCTTTTAATGGCCCACACAGAATCCCATCCTCATCCCACCTAATCGCATCCGCCCTCGTGGTTGTCTCCTGCTTGCCACCTCTCTTCCGCTTCTCCGTTCAATAGATCCTCTACGCTCCTCCCTACCTGAAAAAACCCCCGAGTAAGGACCTTAGATGGAAAACCGCGGGTTTGAAACCCCGCTTTACCATTGTGTGCGGGCTAAGGGCGTTCTTTTTAGGTCGTCTGCTTCTGTTCTTATTTTCCATCTGTGTTTTCTCTAAATCATGTTTTCGTATCTTCTGAATAGTACTATATATATACAAATATTCTATTTCTCCTATAACTCTAAAATTTTATCGTAATCAATTGGTTTGCAGTGTTTGCAATGCCATAATCGGCTCTGTTGTGTCGACTAGGAACAGGAACTTACATAACTTTAATGCTTCTATTTTCTAAATTAATCTCTTAATATTTTCTATTTTTTTTTTTGATAAAAAATTCTTTCCTATCTCTACTTCTTAAGTTTATGTAAATATCAAGAGGTGAAATGAAAAATCGATATGGCGGGATAATACAATACATTTGCATTTCTTGCAAACAATAACTCGAAATTCGGGCAAATGAATAAATTGTCTAGTGGAATAAAGGTAAACATTACTATGAAGAGTATAATTTTACAGGCTGAGTCTTATCCTTGTTTCTCGCTTTCTACTATATCTGAGTTAATGCTTCCTTACTATTATCATTATAATCGCTTTCCTTACCATTTGCCCAAGAAACAGCTTTCTGCTTAAACGGCAAGTTTAGAAACTCGTTTACTAAGGCTTCCGTTTAGTTGAAGGAGTATCTGAATAATCAGATCGACCAACACCATTTGGCTTACTACCAAGATATAAAGCAAACCCAAGTAAGGAATGCCACTCTCGGCTGATCTGGCGGTACTCTGCCCGCGCTGAAGCAACATGCCTCGGTTCCTCCTCAATTCCGCGCGCGTAGATAGAGCCTGCAAGACTAGCAGTGTGTCCCGCCTGCTCATCATTCCAGGTCCCGCCAATACCGTGATACTTCTTGAACCTGGCCTGTTGTAAGTGCCACCGTGAGGCAGCGTGGCGCCAGATTGTAGTTTTATTTATAATTAGTACATTCTAGAAATATCTATATACTACTATAGCATACTATTAGTAATACTAGAAACCTCTAGATATTTCTAAGCAGCAAAGTTATATAACTTTGCTACTATTATAAAAGCTTCTAGATATATTATAATTAGTATATATAAAGAACTTTTATCCCTTTCTAGATAGTCTTTAAGTTCTTTATAATATATTATATTATTATATTACTATAGTTTATTCAACTATAGACCTATCAACTAAAAAGGCTCGTCTAGATTGCCTGACTTTCCCCCCTTTCTCAACCACACAAATCTGAATGATTGCTTCCGTGGCTAGGTGTGTCCGAAACTCGCGCCTGATTGTGTCGCTAAGCAGCCCGCTTGGCCAAGAACTACACTCCCCTTGCTTATTTTCCTTCTCACATGGCAGTGCCTATAGGAATAGAGAAATCTTGATTGCAATTCCATCTAAGGAAAGCAGATACAACTGCCGGGTAAAGGTTAAGACTAAGCAGAGATAATAGATGATTAACTTACTGACCTCCTTAAGAAGGTAGCGGTAGATGACCTCAGCATAGATCTGGATGTTGTACCCCTTGTGATGGAAGGTGACAGAACTAACCAGCCCATTCTCGACAAAAGGATTCCTCCTCAGCCTATTTACTGTATTGCAATGCTGTAGGCTAATGATCTCTGTGCGACATGCAGGTTGGCGGCCTGTAATTTTTGCAAGAAGTAGGACTCATTGCAGGAATGTATCAACTTGCTGCAGGTAATGCTCTACGCCACTTCGCTGATCCTGATTCTGTAGAGAACTCCTCTTGTAACTAGTCTGTATTAGCAACATGATTAAGCAACCAGCGTTCATGGCTTTATAATATCGCATTGTAGAAATCTTTAAAAATGCTCTACCCAGGTTAGCTAATTAGTAGGTAATCCTTGAGATACACAGGCTGATAGTAGGGAGAACAGCCTCTCGTGCCTCGTCTAGACGAACTAGGAGAAGCTCATGCAGTTGTGACTACGCCCTCTCTAGCTGTTACGGTGCGAAGAGCCTCAACTGGGCTATTTTTTGTTCCAGCCCTTTGAAGTTAAGTCCCTGACCGTTGTCCGTCCAGATAATGTGGCCCAAGATTGGTGGTATCCTGGATTTTCTTGCCGTATTTTCGTAGCTTCTGTACAGTTAGGGGATGAGCTCTGCATAGATGGGATTTTCGTCTGCCATTCTGGTTATATAGGATTTAATGAGTTTGGTGGGAGTTAGGGGTTTTGTGGTTAAGCCAGTTGACGTCCAACCGGGCGGCTTTACGATGGTTAACTTCAGGATCTATTATATAACCCCTTGGTCTCGTGACCCCCGTCTCAGGACTTTCTGTACAAGTCTTATTTTGCCAAGTTTCAAGCTCTGCACTGTCACATATTCGTAACAGTCTCTTACATTTACCCCTCAATATATCTATTTATTAAGGTATACTACAGTTGTGATACATAGATCTAGATGTTAAAATCATAAAGAATTGATCTGAACTCATAAATCAATTACATTCTATACTGTTATCAATTAAAGTAGGATCGCTTGTTGTCTAAACTCTCCTTTCTTCCCTTTTTCCCTTTCCTCTGTTCCATCACGTGACTTACCGATTAAGCCGATGCATCCTGATACTCCTAAAACCGTCACAAAAGAGTGGGTACCGCTTCTCGCTTTCTGAGCGGCGGCACGCAAATTTCAAGTCCACTGGAATTGTTGAGTCTTTCCCCCAGAATTCGGGCTTTCAAGTCGTATATTTCCATAAGATACACGTCAAAAAACCAATAACGTCAGAACAAACTTCTCGGACACGGACCGCGTGTCGCGAAATTAGATATCCGAACTTTACCACCCAATTCAGTTCTTCTGTTTATTTTGGACTTCTGAACCGCTAGAGCCGCAGATACTTGATTGGTCAGGCTGACAAGTTTTCCTTCCACCTTTAGTCACGAGGTAGGTAACGTTCTACTATTTCTCGTCACCTCTTGAAAAGTGGTTGAAATCTCCTTTACTTTCCTGGGTCTAAAGGACTTGTAGCATTTTTTGCGCATCGGATTCAAGACGTAATGACCCATGACAGGGAGAGCGAGGCTTATTCCATGCCAGAAGAGTACAGGGCCCCCAAAGAATCAGCAGCAGCTGCATCCGTTGAGCCCTCACAAAGGGGGAAATCGCACAGTAACGAGGCACTCGATCAGGCCCTAAAGACGAATTTAAGTCTAAGTGGAACTAAAAAGTCTGCACATGATGGACGAAAGTCTTCCGATAATTACGACATCCCCGATGATTTTGCCAACCTAGACGAGCTCGCATCACCTTCTCCTGTCCAAAATCCTTATGAAAGACACATATACTTACAAGAATATCTGGAAGAACAACGCTCGCAGGAAGAAGGTTACGAAAGGAACACAGAGCAAGAGATTGGTGAAGGGAGTCACCGCCAGACTCCTGTTGACGAGGCGGAGACGAACACACGAACTCCACGAGCTTTCCAAGTTTCAAGATTCGCGACTGAGTTATATGTTATATCGTATCTTATCTCCTTCTCGATTTTGGGCACTCTCGCAAGACTCGGTCTTCAAGCACTGACGGCATATCCTGGGAGTCCGGTCATCACCAGCGAACTTTGGGCAAACTTTGGCGGAAGCATATTCATGGGATTTTTGAGTGAAGATCGAAGGTTATTCAGGGATTATAGAGGGAACGTGAACGATGAAACAGATGAGGAGAAACGAGATGATTCTGATGATAGTCCGGAAACGGTCGGGACAATGTTCCAAATTAACAATCAGAGCTCTGAAGATCCTGAAAGGGGGGCGATCGAAGGGCGGAAAAGCCACAACGCTATGAAGAAAACCATCCCTCTATACATAGGGCTCACGACTGGCTTCTGTGGGTCATTCACGTCGTTTTCTTCGTTCATTCGTGATGCCTTCCTCCAGCTCGCCAACCAGCCTCCAGAAATTCCTTTTAGGTCTGGATCAGTGTCTGTCAATCCTCGTAATGGCGGTTACAGTTTCATGGCCGTACTTGCTGTCATCATTCTCACGGTCTGTCTCTGCCTCTCTGGATTAAAGGGAGGGGCACACTTGGGCATTGCCCTCAAAAAGTTCACCCCTTCTCTTCCGAAATTCCTCACAAGCAAAATCTTTGATCGGTGTGCTGTAATATTTGCATGGACCTTTTGGATTGGGGGCATTTCTATGGCGATCTGGCCACCCGACCGTCCATTGGGACCTGCAGCATCTCTGAGCACTAACTGGGCTCAGGAAACGTGGCGCGGCCGAGTTCTATTCTCCCTTGTCTTTGCTCCTTTGGGCTGTATTCTGCGTTTCTACGCTTCAATACGTCTGAACGGCCTCATCTCGAGTTTTCCCCTCGGAACTTTCACTGTCAACATCGCTGGAACCGCAATCTTGGGTATCTGCTGGGACTTACAACACTCACCTCTAGGTGTTGCTGATGGGAGCATCGGGGGAGGCTTGGTAGGTTGTCAAGTTCTACAGGGTGTGCAAGATGGATTTTGCGGATGCTTGACCACAATAAGTACTTGGGTCCTGGAAACGATGGGATTGAAGAGGAACCACGCATATATTTATAGTGGAGTTAGCATGATTGTTGGCCTTGCATTTTTGGTGGTTATAATGGGAAGTTTGGTGTGGTCATCGGGAATCTCGGCAGCCGCCTGTTCTTAGAACATAACATAGGACTGTAGACAGCCCCATTAATAACACTAGATGACCTCTACTGTAGTAGAGTCGCAACTACTTTGGAGCTAAGTATAGTATAACAGAATTTCTGGTTACAACCCTTTTTGGAAATTCAGAAATGCTATGTATTTATTCTAATAGTTAGGGAAAGCACTATCCGCCTCTGTATTTAAATTTAAGGAACTAGCTGTGTATCCTATTTTTATAAATCATACGAGGGAGGCAAAAAATAAACATCAGAAGCCATAAAATCTTGCTGAAGATTAGATAGAGGAGATAGAAGTTGATCTCGAGCTTCAGTTACTTCCCTCAAAGGCATTTCAAGTATTTCGGCCAGCCCAGGATAGTAAATGACTTGCACCGGTAATACTAGCTCTAGTATCCCATGAAAAAGTCCTTTGATGCTCAATTGGACCACCACAGCATACTGACGTGCTGAGAGCTGGTTGAGAAAGGTTGGCAGCAATTTCTTCATGGACCTGATAGGAACTTTTAGACTAGTCGTCCATTGACATACGTCGTCGTTTTTCCAAGAGATTTCGGAATATTCTCGAACTTCTGGAGCCGTCTTCATTTCATGAATTCTCAGCAATGGATCTATTTTTGTCGCTGAGAGGGTTGGCATTTGGTCCATCCTCTGAGTCGAATAGAAGGTTCTGATCCGCAAATAGTGCTTCACAAGACAGTTCCACTCACATGGCCATATATCAAGATCACAAGGTCGATTTGCTGCAAAAGTAAGGCTTAAGGTTGCAGTAGTCGAAGGACCGGAGCTTAAATCCAGAATATTTATTGGTGAAGGCTCTGCAGCTGACAATTTTATGGTTCCGAGTGATCGCGTCCATCTATGATGCCTCATCAATCTCATCGTGGAAGGCTTATATTCCCGTGGGAAGGCCTCTAATGCCAGAGGTGGAGCTGGAGGTGTGTAAGGCATGATAGATATCTCACGCTGATAAGTAGACCTCATAAAGGTTTCCACGACTTTATCAGTTCTAATGCGCTTGATCTGGATCGTATAGACGATCATCGGCTGCCGAAACATCTTTCCAGTCGTTTGACTCCAGAATGCCGGACCTTGTTTGGACGATGGACACAACTTGAGGAAGTCTGAGTGGACATCTGAACGAGCCGAGATGAGCTGGTGAGGCACGACGAATTGGAATGGTAGTTGATGTATGCACAATTGGTCTTTAAAACTTCTGGTAGACAGATTTGAAGATAACTTCTGGTTCTCCTGCAGAAACTTCTATGTATAAGCTCTTGGAAATTCAACAGTGGGACAAGGACTCCCTTACTTGGAACTCAGCAGTGGGTGGTAGATGACAAGGGTCACTGTGATTTTGACACCCAACCCACGTCCGAACTAGACCTAGATCAGACTTAATAATTGCTAAAAAAAAGACAGAAAACTAGAAACCAAACCTTCAAAAGAGATGCTGACTTCAAATTCGAAGTTACCACAGGTCATAACTTCTAAATGGCCTCGAATTTCATCGCCACTATGCCGCACCGTGGGCTCTCCTTTCGATTTTGTTGCGAATGCGTCCTCTGGGAGAACTATCCGAATACTTATCGCTGGCTGAAATATTTGGTCCATTCTTTGTAGTTTCCCTTGCCATCTTTGTAACCATTTTGCTGTATGATGCATTTGAAAGAGTGATTCTTTGGCAATTGGCATCAGATTTCGGTTCGGGGAAGTGGGGGAAATGAAAGCGGGCGCTAAAAGAATTGTCGGTACTTAAAAGCACAATCAATTACTACCAAAAGCTCGAATGGCAGAAAAGTCATGCTCGAACTTTAAGTTTCACTGTGGCGGTTCGTGCATCACCACAGAGGCTTGTGACTATGAATCATAGCCTATGCGCGGCTGTTCAGGCTAGGAAGTCAAGGTGGGTTCCGGACTTTGTGTAGCACTCTGAAGGGGTCAGCAATGTATATGCATGAGCGGCTATCGTCGCCTCAGAGGATGGCTGGACGTGACGAGTTGGAAGTGGCTTCCGGCATTTGTTCCGGGCTCACAGTCTGATATCCCTGGATAGCCGGCTTTTCCGTAACACCCGGATGAAGCTCATCCCCTTCTCAAGAATTGATCCAGGATTTAACCCTAACATATCGTGCTGGAAATAATATGCTTGTGATGAGTTCATAAAATAAATCGATATTGCCGATCCTACCCCGCTCCAGAGCGGGTGCTGAGAGATCTACGCACCAGGGAGATGCCAACGCACGTTCCGGAAAGATGCCGATTTTATATCCTAATATATCTTGTTGGAGATCATGGTATCGTGATGAGCTTATACCAAATAAACCACCGCGGAACCTACCCTACTCAAGAGCAAATATTCAATGACTAGTGGACTCAAGAAGAAATCTCCGCACTCGGCTGTACTGATTGAAGAACTAAGGTTTTATTTGTAAGACTGCCTTTTTCTTCCAGATTCCTTCAAACCTCTGGGCAGCATTTTCCCAACCTTAATCTCGTATTCATTTTCAAATTCTCGAGAAGTACTGTACTAAGTACAAAAGCAAACACTAAACTTGCGACATGGACACACAAGATGAGACACAATCCTCCGCCGTCAAGATGCAGGATATGCACGGCAGCCATCAGATCAATGGAGAGAATCTGAAAGCTGACGTGCACAAGCACACAGCTATGGTTTCTCAGGTCCCTGTCCCACCATTTGGAAAACTTGCAAACCCTGGACCTTTGGGTCTCATTGGTTTCGCACTCACTACCTTTGTCCTTGGCCTGTATCAATGTGGAGCAGGGTGAGTAGCTGCGAGCATATATATAAAACCGTATTATTCGATTTTCAAAGTGTGGCCAACTAGATTACCGAATTCCAATCCAGAGGGCACTGTTGGGCCCGACCAGGCTGTGTTCGGGCTTGCTATCTTCATGGGTGGCTTTGCACAGTTCGTTGCCGGCATCATGGAGTTCCGCGTTGGAAATACATTTGGAACAACTGTACACTGCTGCTACGGAGCCTTTTGGCTTAGCTTTGCTATGTTCTTGATACCATCTCTCGATATCAAGGGTGCTTATTCTGGGGACGCCAGAGCGTATTCCTTCGCCCTAGGAATCTATCTCATTCTTTGGTGCTTCCTCACACTACTTTTTCTCATCGCCGCTTTGAGGACAAACTGGACCATTATTGGCGTTTTCTTCTTCCTCTTCCTGGCATTCTTGTTCCTCTCCATCGCCCAATTTATCTCGACCGAACATCCCCAAGCGAGCAGAAATGTTAACAAGACGGGCGGCGCATTCACAGTCATTTGCGCGCTCATAGCTTTCTATGCTGGAGGCTCAGGATTGATGATTGAAGAAACAACTTTCGTGCGATTTCCACTTGGGATCATTCCCCGCGGCGAGGCCTGAGGCTTCAACTTTGTCTTGGTATACTGCAGGACGATGATGAGGAGGATTTGAAGGAGGTAGCCTTTTGTATTTAGTTTCTCGATAAGACCTTTGTTTTGGTGAGTATAGCTCCGCAAGTTCCAGGAACGAGGTTGGGTTAAGGGGTGGCGGGTAATGTAGTTTTGATTTCTACTTGCTTTCGCCCTTTTATCGAATGGGAAATACACCTTACTAGTTACATACATAGCTGTTCACTTGGTCTTCATTCCATTCTAAATACTTCATATCAGTATTTATTCAAATGTCGTATCTTCAGCTATTCAGTCACTTGAGGCGAAATACTTTCAGGAAACCAGTCTTCACTTATGGACGTCTCGGTCCAAACACCGTAGCTTGGTGAGGATGAATTTTCATCCAGTCTCACAAGGCTGGCATGAAATCCATGCAATAACGGAGATAGCTTGTCGTCGGATAGAGAGGGAACTTGAGGTAGGTCTTGCTAAGGAATCGTGCACCAAACCCGCCAGCTCTGTCAGTTCTGGGTATAGGCACTCATTTTCGTATGTTGAAACTATATCATGTGCTCACAGCTCAATAGACAGCTAAAAGCAATGATACATTTCAGAGCTGAGTAGATATAACAGATTTAGAGTTTCAAGATATATAAATACTCCCCAGGGTGTTCGCAGTCACTTGCATACTTGTAGTTTGGTACCACCCGCAGGTACTAGTCGCTTTATGGCGTGAAAGTCTGTAGTGTCCTTTTCTATTCGACGAGAGACATTGTTCCCTCCCCCGAAAGACAGAACCACTTGTAAATAAATTGCGACATCAGAGTAAAAGATAAAACATCCTATTGGGTACCTCTAGATCACTCAGCTATCACCACCTAAGATGGTTGACCAGAGACTTGATTATGACTTGGATCGTTACGATGGCTTGAGTCTGGCTGCTTCTAGAACATTTGCCCAGTATAGATTTCAGCAAGCTCTATTAGTCAAATGCTTGTGCACACTCTCTTATGCCTCTAATAAATATTCCTTACGATATTTAGCTAATAATATAGTGTTGCCTACCAATTCCGCCAACTTGATTAACAGTATTTTGGCCCCTAGTAGCATTAGCAACTTCAGGAATGATAACAGTTGACTGCGTAACTTGCGATTCATCTTTTTCGATGGCATCTGGACAGCCGCATTCAAATATTCGCGCTACTGCAGGATCATGGATACCAGAATAGGCAGGCAGAAGTGTATTTGACAGTGTTGCATAGCAGGATAATATCTGGATTGGGGAATCGATTGATATGTCGAAGCATTGGCGCTCGGTCTCAGTTGGGCCATCGGGTCCCGATTTGTGCAGGCTCAGTACCACCTGTATATCACCGTCAGATAGGTTGAGGATGAAATTGAAACCCAAAAGTTTACATTTATCCAATGGCTCACATTAGCACTGTCCCATTGTGTGTCGATGTTTATCCGCTGTGCTGGTCTAGATTTGCGCATATTGTGGCAAGAAGGTAATTGTACTTGTAGCTCAATCTTGCCTGAGCCATGTTTTGAACCAGATCCTTTGGTGTCTCCCGGACTAATAGCCATACTTCTCTTTTCTGACTCAATCTTCTCCGCCGTTTCCAGTGCCCCGATCGACACTTTTGGCTTTTCGACTGGAGTATCCATTCCTATGCCTCCGAAGTCACCCAGATATCGTGACTCCACAGATTTCTCTAACAGCTTGATCTTACGCTGTGGTGCTCTCCTGTAGTTATTTTCTCCGTGCCCGAAGAATTGAATATTTTCAGTCAGATAAACCCGGAGAGAGTGACATCGAATTTTGGACGAAGCCAGCCGAAGTGTTATAGGGATCTTGGAACCTATGGCGAAAGATTTAGAGGACATTGTAAGATTGTAATGTAGTCGATCTTCCCAGTTCTTATCAATCACTATTGGTCCAGCTTGGTCCACTAAATCCAAATCTGGTATGTGCACCAAGATGACATCCTTAGTACTGTAGATATTGGCTGTGAATACTGCTTTTAGCTTGACAAACGCTTCAAGCTGGTAATGAATGTATCTGCCCCCAATCCTCATACTTTCTGGACATGTTCGGGGTATTGGAAACTGGATGAAGAATTGGTAAATGCCTGGCTCAAATAGTTGATAACTCAGTCTCTTTGCGGCAGTAAATTTCAACTGGAAAGGTAGATACTTTTGCGACACAGCGTGCTGATCCGGATTCAAATCTGAATTGCTTGAATCGCTATCCAACTGGGTCGATGATGGCTGGAGAGGTGTATAGACTCCGCAAATAGACGACATTGCCAAAGCAGGTGGTGTTCTGCCATCTTCGTAGATATCTTTCCTAACCCTTTGCGACGGATACGAATGGCGCGTGTCGAAGAAAAGCCAACTGTGCTTAATGAAGTCTTTCTCCTCAAGCTGACTGTAGGTCTCAGGGAGGCTACCTATTAACGATTCAGTAAAGTGCTTGTGTTCATTGGTAGCAGATACGTTATACCATGATATCGTTCAGTCCTTGACTTGCCTGTGAAGTCCAACCTGATGGCCTTAAGCTTGACGGCTTTTGCGATCCTCAAAATGAGTTTTCCTCGGAGGATTGCGCCTTGCTCTTGATCTGCACCCGACTGACAGCCTAGATTGAAGCCTTTCTGGAATAGGACGGGCTCTGCGAGCTCGATCGAGCATTTTATATGATGGCTTGAGGCTTCGTCCCCCATGCTGTAAGGACTTTTCTTTACGCTGATGGTGCAAAGTTCTCGTGGTGTTCTGACATAGGCATTCAAGCAGGTGAAATTCTGCAGAACCATGGAACCGCACTCCTCGCTTTATGGCTACAGAAATGCTCGCATTGGGGGGCCTTATCACCGGGCATAAGAGTACGCCTCACAGCGATCGTGCATCGTTCGCGGTATGGCACACATTGCTGGTTGTGAAGATCTTAACAAATCAATAGCTACAGCTCATTCTACCCGGCCAGAGGAATAAGTTTGCGTGCTCACTTACTAGTTTGCAATACCGGCATCAACATTGTCTACCGTCGGATTTGTCATACCATGCCTTCCGGCTCCGGTTTGCAGAAGCCGAGCGAGCCGATCAAATCCTCTCGTCTCCCCCCACTCCTGAATCTTCACAATAAAATATAGATCAAGAATTATCTATAATAACTTAATACATAAATATTTATAAAGTAAAATATGATTATGAACAGATTTCCAACATCTTTTATTTTTAATTAGTAAAAAGATAAAATGAAAAATTGATTTATAAATTATATTATTGTAGAATTGGGATAGGAGTTTTATTTATATAATGTATAGATATATTCTTGGTATCAAAGACAATTATGTATTTTACTGTTTAGTGGTGATGGTCTGAGCTTTTGTGACGTCACTGTTATGTTGCTGCCCCGTCCACGCCCACTGAAAGTGCGAGAATGGAACCCGACGTCATACATATACTCGTGTTATACGTCACGTGTTCGAGCTCTTTATCGGAGACGTCGTGGCTGTCACTCGACCGTCCCAATACCTCTAGCACAGATGCTGTGAAACGCACGGCACTTTGAGCTTTAATTGACGACCGCAATTTATCCAATTGTCCACCATCACGAACACTCGCGGAACCAAGGGCCTACCTGCTGTGCCACTGTTCCACTAGGAGATGTCTGGATCTGAACGGTCAAATGCGCCGGGCGCTCCCAGTATAGCGCCAGAGCCAGAGCCAGCTCTGCCGACTCTGAAGCGCCGACGCGTCACCACAGCCTGCCAGAGCTGTCGGTCCCAGAAGTCGAAGGTGAGATTCCTTGATCGATTTAAGCGATACTGTGTTGGCGGCCCGGCATGTGACCTTTGCTGAATTAGTGGCAGTGCGATGGAGAGCATCCAATCTGTGGACGTTGCCAAGGCTACGGCCATATTTGCAACTGGCCCAAGGTCAAGAAGGACCGGGGGCAGAGTTCAGACGTTCTTAATCCCAATACTCTCGTTCCAGGAACGTCGTTGCTGCAATTGGCAATCCAGTCCTATGATAACTTAATAGCAAGTGTCTGGTCTAATCTGCCCGAATCTGCTCGTAATTCTGTAGATTCAACGTTATCTCAGATTCGAGGTCGGTTGCCCGCGGACATAATCAGTCTAGCGACCCCTGTGGGTATCTCCACGGCCACTGCGGCAGCATCCCTTCGGTGTCAGTCGTCCGATCAGAACGGGAACAATCCGAGGTATTTAGGGGAGGCGAGTGACGTTCGCTTCTTTCATACCATCAAGAAAATCCTTCGAGAAGATGTTCAATCAGGTGGTCCAATCGAGAATGAAACACAAAGTTATGACCAAGAGGTCCTGCATTTAGAGACGCACGATGGCCGGCAAACCCTTCCCACAAAGGATATCGCAGACGCCTACATCGAAATTTACTTCTTCACAATTCACATCGCGTATCCTTTTCTCAGCAAGCCATCATTTATGGCACGTTACGAGAGCTTTTGGAGAGGGGATATGGAAGTCGACGAGGGCCCCTCATGGCTTCCTCTTTTATGTAAGTCGCTGCTTACCTTAGAATTCATTGAGAAATCCTTATGTAATTTATTAGACACTATCTTCGCTATCGGCGCCTACTATACATCATTCCCCCGATGCGAAAATGTTAACGCTCAAGCACATCTCCACTATTTTGGGCAAGCTATGTCGCTTTCAATCTCTATGATGACGGATTGCACATTAGAGAACATTCAAATGCTGCTTGCCCAGTGCTTCTTTTTACTGGCTATGGGTCAGACTGACAGGTGAGAGGTGATTTTCTCAAGCTATCAAAAGCTAACATCCACATAGATGCTGGAATACTCTCGGTCTTGCAATCCGCGTGGCACAGAGTATTGGCTTCCATGTTGAAGACTCAGTCGAGCAACCTTTGACTGGATTCAATATTATGGAACAGGAGACAATACGGCGTACTTGGTATTCATTGTATGTCTTGGACCGGCTTCTAGCCCTTCAACTAGGCCGCCCCATTGCCATCCATGAAGATGAGTATTATGTCAACCTCCCTTCGGAATTAGAAGGAAATTCAGGCCTCTTTAACGGAGAACCCAATCAATTGTCTTCCATTGATTATTTCATCTCCGTTATTAATTTCTCCAAAATCTTAGGTCAAGTCATCAGCGGTCTTTACCGGCCTTCGCAAGTCGCCATTGAGCCTGAAAAAATGCTATTGAGTACTACGACTTTAGATGAGAAACTTATGAATTGGAAATTGAGTCTTCCACGTCATCTCCGGTTTGATCTAGGTCACACTTTTGAGAAATCAACTATTTTCAAGCGACAGGTAAGGCTCAGTGTGCAACCTCTGAAAATTTTAGCTAAGCATATTTAGCGGAATATGCTTGCTATCAAATTCCACCATCTCCGCACGATTATGCATCGTCCATATCTTTGCTTGGCATGGGTACAGCAACCTAATAGACCCTTAATGACTCTGCTCGAGCGAGCCCAGCATCGCGTTGATAGCTTAGAAAGAATCTGTATCCACGAGGCTCAGCAAACAGCACATCTGTTGCACAATGTGGCCGACGAGAAAAGCTTGGTGCACGACTTCCCCTGGTGGCAGATGATCTCCTGTCTTCTCTGCGCGAGTTCTGTTCTCCTCGTCGCTCGTGCATGTATTGAACCTAATCGAGCGGATTTGTTGGTTCAATCACAAACGCTTGACGAGGATGCTGAAACTTGTCTCAAGGTCTTCGATGCGCTAAGCGTCAATTCTGATGCTGCTCGACGTGCGAGAGATATGACGAAGGGTTTAAAGAGGACACGCATCCTGCCGAGAAGTATTTTCAATATCCCCTTTACTTTATGACGCTAATAATGTAAAGCAGGAAATTTGGGTTCGAGAACTGACTCGTCATCAATAAATGAGGGCTCAAATGACAACGCACCAGAGCCCCAGACTTCCAATTACGGAGTCAGTCATAATGGAATGGATTGGCAGACATGGCCTGGCGAGTTATCAGATCCGATGACGTGGTCAGCGCAGTTCCTCAATTCCTCGCATAGCTTTTCTTTTAATTCCATTCCAATCACTGATGCTGAAATGCCTCAATATATGCAGTTTGAGGGACATGTTTAGTAATCGGTGGACTCGGTCGAGAGAAGCAAAGCATGAATAGAATATCCCTCTTTATATCAGCTGTATTTCTCACTGAGTAGATATCACATATTATAGTACTCGTATAAATGAAGTAAAGTATATGATAATATTCTGTAGAATTAAGTAATGCTTAAATAAAATAAGAGTATTTATAGTCTAAGCTTTCTAAACACTTTACTATATATATCATGTATTCATAACACATGATTTATCCATCCCCCCAGATAAATATAGATCTAGTAAACTAAGAATTCTACTATAGTAAATTACAGATAATATAAACTATAGATTAAATTATATAAATATCAAATATACTATTGATTATTTTGTAATTATATTAAATTAATCTGACTTTATTTAATAAAAGAATTTTAATATAGAACTATAAAAAAGAATTAATCTAATTTTATCTTTATAAAAATTATAGAATCAATAATCAATTCTATTCTTTTTGTATAATACAGTAATTGTAAAATCTACAAATATAAAACTTTGGAATTAATTCTAACTTTTATAAAATCTTATCAAATCTATTAATATATATATAATTAATATA
>Ga0182030_10005578_pt1 | contig 26662 bp, 28 predicted proteins | sample 812S3MmetaG_FD_121299 | JGI IMG/M metagenome (GOLD analysis project Ga0182030, IMG submission 121299) | Permafrost microbial communities from Stordalen Mire, Sweden - 812S3M metaG (Illumina Assembly) | ecosystem: Environmental > Terrestrial > Soil > Wetlands > Permafrost | place: Sweden...
AGCCCTTTTGCAGTTGTGAAAAAACACCCCCCCCCCCCCCATCTTACGCTGACACCGGTTTTCCAAATGCCGAGGTTCAAAATCATGGTGGGAGCATACTCCGTCCCTACCTACGGTAATCCGGGGGAAATCGACGGCGTGAGTTAAGAGGATTCGATTCTTTATCCCCGTGCTTGATTTCCTATTTCCTAAAGCCAATTCACCTTTACTATCATCCTCAACCCTCTACCTATCTCTTCTAGGTACATAATCGAGTATCAAACCTGTGCCACTGAGAATTGCAGCACTCGATCGAGGAAGTAATTAAGGGAAAGAGAGTCAAAATGTCGAAATCCTTCTCCGTCGCCGACGTCGCGGCTCATAAGGATGCGAGCTCGGGAATGTATATTATTGTTGATGAGGGTGTCTATGATGTTACGAGTACGTTTCTTCCCTTCCTTTTCGCTTCCTCTTGCCACTTTCCCCAATTCCTCCCTACTCAAATTAAGCCCCTCGTTTTCCCCTCTTCAATCTTTTCCCCCATCTATCTAAACTTTCACACGCGGTCTGAGCAAGTACTGATGGAAACTGAGTAGATTTCGTAGACGAACACCCCGGCGGCGCGAAGATACTCAAAAGAGTTGCAGGCAAAGACGCAACGAAACAGTTCTGGAAATATCATAATGAGAGTGTGTTGAAGAAATATGCGGCGAAGTTGAGGGTGGGGACGGTGGGGGAGAAGGCTAAGCTTTAGGGGATGGGGAATTGTTGGAAGGGAAGGGAGGTAGGACTGGGAGATGGGGATTCGGATGGGGATAGGGAGAGCTGACATTCGGGAAGGAGGGAGAGGAGGGGCTTGTATACAAATAGATGATTAGATGATGGGAGAAAGGCAATTGAGATGGGCATTTTGGCACCAATGCGAGATACAGGGTGTTGATATTGAGATGTGCGAGCGCATGAAACGATTTCATTATTCTACAAAGATAGATGTACTCTAGATCTATTAAACTCTAATCCCAGATTCGTTCGAGGTATTCATTACATATAACAGTCCCAAAGTACTATTTCCATCTAAAACAACAACCCGCCCAATAAAAATCCCGTCCCCAACCCCAACAACGGCGCCCCATACCCCAATCCCCCACCGTACCCAGAGCCATACGGCCTCTGATATGGCATCTCCGGCCTCACGAACCTCGCATTCGGATTCGCATACGGCCCTTGCGCATAAGGATTATACCCTACTTGCCCCGCACCATATCCCCCCGCCGGTCCCGTCCCATACGGACTCTCAATATACACTTCCTTTCCCTCCCTATCTCTCCCCAAGTACTGCGGTACCCCTGTGTCTTCGGCTTTTTGCATTGCTTGGCGGAATTTGAGATGTTGTTCGTAGACGCGGCGTTCTTCTTCTTCGCGTTGAAGGCGGCGCGCTGCGCGTTGTTCGTGGGTTGAGGATGTGAGTTTGTCTTTGACTTTGCGGCCGAGTTTGGTTGCGCCGTTGAGGTGGTGTTCTCCTCCATGCCCCGTACCCACTCCAGTACCGTGTGGATGATGGGAATCATCTTCGCTAGACTCAGCTTCGATATCTGCGTGGCTAGGCGTCTTTTTTATTTCTTGTATTCGAGAACGCTCTGAGGGTGGGAGAGTAGAGAGGTAGGTCTCGTCGTCGTAGGGATGGTGCCAGATTGAGCGAGGGGGAGAGGAGGTCGTGTCGACGAAGAATTGGTGGTTGGATTTGGAGTCATATTGGCGGACCCAGCCTGCCGGAAGTTCTCGTGCCTCGTCTTCCATGCTGCGCCGGCGAGAAGGGGGTATGCCATTGCGGGTTTTGTGGTGGGTGGTGGGTTTGGGCGTTGTGCTGGAGGTTGCGGCTTCGTAGGTTGGGGGTGCGTCTTTGGGTTCCATTTTGCTGGTTTGATTTGAGGTCATTATGATTACGATTATCGGGTGTTGCGAAAGTTGTAACGAGAATAAATAATAGAGATATCGAAACATTGCCATCGAGGCTTAGTAGCTGTCATGACGTCAAGTAGAATGAACCATATGGAATCTTTGGAATTACTTCAATTCCAAATTTCCATTAACCACTCGGGCTGTTCCTGCCGGTTGCATAGCCATTAAAACTGTGGTATGTATTGATTTCTCATCAGCAAGTTCGGCGTAGAAGTCCTCGTCTTGAGTAATCGCATCTCTGACTCGGGATAGCATTGAGCCCCATGGATGAGCGGTAATCCGCATTGCGAATGCGAAGGTAAATGCCAGTATTGTGAAGAGGATTAGAAATTGCATTTTGTCGTGTCTGAGGGAAATGAGGAGGATCAGGAGAATTGGAAAGAAATAGGGTAGATTTGGGATCGGGAAGGATTCGATGACAACGTCGGCGTATCCGAAGTGGCTTCACTGAAGGATCGGAGGCGCGGGTAGGTACTGGGATAAGTAACGATTGAACACAGAAAAGAGTTCCTAGATTTGATGAGATCGAGGAGAAAGGTTGAGTTCGATGAGACTGGATAGTCCTTACCCCTCATCAGTGTCGAGCCTAGACATACCTAAAACATCCCACCTTTTCTCACGCACTGGTCAAGTGCGAAATGCGATAACTGCAGGCCGTTTGGGCGCCTCCAGAGCTCAAGGATGCGTTGAGTACACATGTCGTGAAAACGTGCTCGATACAACGATGCAAGTGGTGAAGCTTCAAACCCTGACCAACTGAGAGCGGGCTAACCACGTGACATCTATCTTTGAAGATCTTGGCAGTTTTATAATGTAACCTTGAGACGAAGGCGGGACTGCGGAGGCAAAGACAAAGAGAAAAGGAAACAAGAGGATGCCTGTGGAGATCTATCTTGCATTCTGATATTGGTGGAGATGTTGACTTAGAACATTCTTAGCAACCAATATGGTCTTTGCTGCAAGAGATAAACGCTTTGGGTTGCTTACGTACTTGTGAGCGTTGTCTGCATGTTAACAGCATGCCAAGTATGTTTGGTGAAACGAGTAAAGCATAGACGAATGGGAGACGGAGTTGGTTTTTGGACGAGGAAATCAATGCATTGTTGAACATCGGGTGAACTTCTATCAGTCCCCTATCGTAGACAAAATCCAGTCATTAATTTTGACCAAGTAAGCCTCGCCAAAGCCCTTCTATCCAGATATTTGCCTGTTCAAATACCAGGGCCTGAGAGTTGAGATCCCGACCAAATCCAACGCCTTGAAATTCGTAAATCATTGCAACACATCCCCAACTTCTATCACAGCGCAAAGCTCTCCATCGTCCATCAATGCCAAAATAGCATCATCAGTAATCGGTCTAGTTGTTTGCATACGCAATATCTCCTTCTTGGCATCGGGCAAGCTGGTTTCAGCCGCTATCGATATCCACTCTTTCCTCGGCACCATCAACCCCTTGATCTCAGCGGCTGGCTCATCCATATCCTCAGACTGCAATCTCCTAATTCGACGAGGAGGCACCACAACATCATCTCCATTTCTGACCCATCCTGTTTCTGATCTATACGCCGACATCAAAACCTGAACACCAGTGAAAGTCTTCCCCACTTCGGGGATATCCGTGAATTGGACCGCAATATCGCAAAGTTTTGCTGGCCCTTTGTAAGAATCCCCTATTGCACCTCCGGGGTGGTTTCGGCCGAATACTGCGGCGGGGTTGACATGTAGTTCTTGGGAGATGACGACGGCGAGCGCGTCGCCGAGGGCGAGAGCCATGGTGGTAGATATAGTAGGGGCTGAGAATCCAAAACATTCGGTCTCGGATTTGTGGATCGGAGCTGGAAGGAGGATTGCATCGGGACGACGCTTCACGATTTCGCATGTCGAAGGGTGCGTATGAGATGTCATAACAATGATGGGTAAGTCACCATTGAAATGTGGTAAGAGTGAAAGTAGCTCGGGAGTCTTTCCAGAAAATGTGATCAGCAAGATGGTATCATGTTTTCCGACCTTGCCTAAATCTCCGTGGAGGGCTTCGGTGGGATGTAGGTATGTGGCGTGTATCTTGAGACTGTTCATCGTGGCGACCAACTTCTTGGCAATATGCCCACTCTTGCCCACACCAGAGATAACGAGTTTGCCCTTTTCATCTTCATACCGAGTGATTGCTTCGACGGCTGCATTGAAACCTCGTTGGGCAGTTTGGTCGGTCTCGTATAATCGCGTCAAAAATGATAACGCTGTAGCTTCTGTTCCGAGCACGTGGACTGCATTGGATATCCTTTGGGCGAAGGACGGATGTGATTCGAGGATTTCGGGAGGGGTCATAGACATTAAGTCAGGTACTTCGGAGATTTCTAGTTCGCATGGCGTTGCTGGCGAAGGGGGTGATGGCGGGGGTACAGAGGGAGGATGTGATGAGTTCATGAGGTAAACCTCACTGTTCTGAACCGGTCCGTGGTCGACCGCCATTGTGTACGGCAGGGTGGTTGAGCTTGGCAAAAGAAGTTGGAAAAGCGCTGATGATCGATCCAATTCGTACACTCCGCCCAATATGTACTCGAGACAAAGTGCAGGTATGTACTAAGGTGAATAATGCAAGAAGAATCTTTATATGACCGGTCAGTGAGGCTTTCTGCAGAATGGGGATAAAGAAATTCACCTAACACGCTGATTATATCTACAAACGAAATCGCGTTATGCTTATGTTGAATCCAAGTCGGAATTCCACGTAACTTAGAGGTTTCGAGACGAAGCATCAAATAGAACGAAAAGTGAATCTGCGTTTACGGATCATTCTGAAGACATTGCTGGCGCGGGCCATGAAGTTGACCAGGTCTTGTAACAGACCTGTGGTTATACTCGGACGAAGAAATAGTGGTTATCTCCAGGTACATAAGGGATAAAAATCGAGGAATGGGGTTTATCGATGACACTGGGAGGGTCTTTCGGCCGTCGGAGCTTGGCCCTGACCCTGTAGATCTCCAGATTGGCCCTTGTTGAGGCTGGTGTATTTTTATCTAGCACGCAATTCTGCCCCTAGAAGTTCCGTTGCCAGGGATAAACCATGGTACGGTAGCACCTATGGTAGCACTTATTCTGGAACGGTGTTCAACATGGTGTCCAGGAGATTTGTCATTGGTGTTGATGGAGTCTGATGGGGTCTGATGGGGTCTCTGATGGGGTCGGCCAAGCCGTTTGCAGATAGTGATGGAGTCATCATTTCCTTGATGGAAAAGCCGTTTTCGTCCCTTTGTTCCACCATATTTCGTAAAATAGTTACTAATTAACTCCGAGCATGAAGGGTCGGTAAGGGGTACGAAGTTACATACGAAGTTACAGAGCAGGCAGCAAGATTGATAGATTTGGGGTCAGGAAGTGCGTATCAAGAGCAGGTTGGAGGATGTTGAGCTAGACTCTCTCTTGGCAGGTCTGAAAATCCCTGGACAAACGCGCAGGCGGTGTGGGATAGGAACCTTTTGGGAGCGAGTAAAGGGACGCACGTGTGAGTGATTGATAAATGACTTGCATATGTATGTGCTTTATCAGAGTGTGGAGACGATAGTTGAAGATAACTGCCGTTGGTAACTATCTCTATTTATCTCCAGCTGACATTTTGAGCTGAGGAAATGGTCATTTTGAGGAGGGAATGGAAGCGATGTTGGGCTTCGGCAAACCTCATTCTTTACATAGAAAGGTCTTTACACAGAAAGGGATTCCGCTGCTTGCAAAAATGAGCTCGATGACTCTAGGAATCCTTGTACATTCTGCAAGCTGATAAATCCTTGTGGAAAGTTACCTTGTTGTTTCTATGTTTGAAGTTTGGTTATCATATATGGGGTAGAACTAATGAAACATCCCCACATCCTTCACGAATGATTCAGATGACATTACAGTACCCTCTTCGTCTTTGCAGTTTGTGGATTCCATCATGAAGCGCATCTAGAAGTCCGAGATATCGAGTATCACCCGTGACATTGGATCACGTTACTCGGATCAAAACCTAAACCGCTCCTCTCCAGAGTCGGTCAAAAACTCCAATTGACCGTTGAATGCCCGCCAAGCCAAGGGATCCGTCTCTTCTATTGGATTCATAAGTCAGGATCACGAAGAGAACTGTTGGAAAGGGTCCCACCCCAGGCTAGATATGTAATTAACAGCAATAGAGGATGCCATGCAGTTCAATCGCCCTCAGCCCCGCAGACCCACGACTCTCGAATCAAAAAGAACGAACCCATCTTCAAGTTGAACGACTCAGGGGGAATACAAAACAGGTCCCGATCATCCGAAGACAAGACCTGAGCCAATGGTAGCTCTTGTTGATCGGGCATTGACTTTTGGATGAACAAAGCTATGATCAGCGATTGGAATTCTTTAGTGAGAAGTTAAGGCGAGCCTTTCATCAAGAATGAAGTAACATCTCAGTTGCTCCTATCAAAACCAAATCTGGACTGCGACATGAAGATATAAAAATGGCAAAATCAACCAGCACGAATTTGGCGCTCGGGCCAAGATGTCAATAGCCTACGCTAAGCCTTCTGTGGGCAAGCGCGGTGCCCCAAATGACCCTTCTCTAAGGTAGCTGTTGACCTCCATCACTCCATACTCTACCTCCTGCTGCAACTCACAATCAATTCAACTCGGAAATCCTTCAAAATCCTCTGTAAGTACCAATTAATTCCAAACAGCTTTTACCCTTCAAGCTTGCATGACCGAGCGGCAACTAGTGTTTTGTCTATTCCGCGACCCTTGCAAGTAGGGCTTATCGCTCAATCAACACCAGCAAACGTCCGGGCTATGCGGGGAATTGAAACATATCTCTTGGCAAGCTCTACCACGAAAAGAGCACCGTTTCCCTCCTAGCATCAGGTTCATCCAATCTCCCCAACTTCTTGTCATGACTTAGCATAGAAAAGCGCGAAGCTAACAAACATCGTCACTACCTAGGCCGTTCACGAGCAGGCGCCAAGTCAATTGGCTTGTCCCCCTGAAAACCGCGCCACAAAGGTGAGAAGACCCGAAATCCAGGTGGGATGTCGGATACTTGGGCACAATTTGTCTGGCGTGAGAGCCAAGTCGCGTGGGTCTATAAATTACACCCTGCGATTTGGACTTTGGAACAACGCGCGCAGGCGAGCAGACTCCCGGGAACCTCGTCTTTCTCAATCGAGCATTTAATAGAGAAGCCAAACCTTGGCGAGCCCCGCAGTGCTCGTCAGAAAACTTGCTAATTCCTCATCTTCCAGTCTTCAAAATGGCCGCTATCTCCACACTCCAAGCTCGCGATACCTTACACCAACTCTCCAAGCGAAAGAATTGGGCCGGTCACGAAGCTGGGGTCATTGTCGTCTTCTGCGTTGTCTTCATCGTTGCTACCGGTCTTCTCTCTCTATCGATCTCCCGCGCCGTCAGCAGACGCAGAGCCGCTCGCTCAAACGTATAAGTGGGGACTGAAAGCCACAAAAGTCGAGCTGGAGGTTGAGATCCGGGGATAGCAAGATTTGTGATCATTATTTTGGGAGCTGGTTTTCAGGCGTCGCTTTGCACATTGGACTTCGATCGATGGGTTTGCTAAAGATATCCTTGGGAGTTTGTGCTGAAAATGCTGGCTCCAGATTTACTGTATTCTAATTCCTGGGAATTGCATGGTTATTTGGTCTCTGGCAAATATTAAGGGGGGCTGAATACATCAATTTCCCGCAAGTCGGGATTTCTTGACATGATTTCGTATGACTTTTCGTACCTTCTAGGTGTTCGAGATCTAGTTTCAGCTAACGAAAGAATATCACTCAAAGTTGGAATTTTTTTCGAGATAATTATATAGCATTTTCCGCCATTCCTTCGAATTCTCCTCAAGATTCGCAGCTAGCCATCTGCTATTTTCGGGGTCCTCTTCTGGAACACATCAAAGGTAGATCTTGTGCAGCCCACATATGGCACATGTCACTTTTCGAGGCCGATTCTCGAAGGTTTGCCGCACGCTACAAATCCCTCAGCCATTGGCCAATTGGGCAATACAATTCCCGGTCGCTTTTGATGCTGCGAACCACCACACAGAGAAGCTGCCTCGTCACAGCTTCAGACAATTAGTTTAGGATCTCGGTAGCAAAGTCATTTTAAACAGGACTATAATAAACAGGTATGCTGATGAAGATCAGTATATCATCAGTACAGCCCAATGCTAATAATATCTCCACAGGCAACGGCGAGGCAATTAATAACGTGCTTAGCATCAGCACCTTCGTATCCCCTCTGCCTCAACCCAAGTCCTCCTCATAACCAATCAAAATGCAAGGCTCCTGGTACGCGACCCGAACCGTAACAGTCGGGCGTCTAAACCTCACCATCCAGGCACCGGCGCATTGTTCGGTCAAACGAAAAAGCAAAACAGCCTCGAATCAGAAGCTTCTTCCCCTGTCAGTCGCGGTGCCATGCAGCAAGAGAGCTAGGGTTCGGAGGAGTCATCTTGACTCGAAATCTGAGCCAATTCACATTTCGTCTTCTCCATTTATTTTTACTTACCCCACGCGACCCCAAGTGCGTGCTTGCTGACGACTGATCCTTTGGAGTTGAGTCGTTGTATGATTTGCCTTATTTCCAGTGCTATTTATTAAAGTAACGAATTTCCTTCCAGCTTCCTCTTTCGTTTGGTTGTGATAGAAAAGATTGGTGCGTGAATGTCTATCATATGGGGAGTTGTGAATCTGACAATGTCTGGACAGGTCTGCAATGTCACTGATTTAAATCGATTGCGACGCGTCTGCGCACTTTTCGAATACCTACGAATTATTCATCCTCATCGAGTCCGTTCTATCAATGCGAGTCCTGCTGGTCGATGCGATAGCCGCCGACCATCAATCGCATAGTCCTACCTTTCTGCCCTCAATGCCACACCTCCCCTCGAGAGGCCTCCTTCTAGATCTTGCCCATGGCTGCTACGCCCAATGTACCAACAGTTCCAAACACTCCTCTCTTGAATAGATACAATACCGATGGATATACAAATGGGAATAGGCCGCCAAGTGGGCCGTGCAATTATATAAATTTGACCATTGGGGGAAATGTCCCGAAATGTGGTTGTCGTCGATTCACAGACAAGTCGCTGGAACTTGGCTACATTAACGCAAATCCTGGCTGGTGTGTGTGTGAGCACCATTCTTGCTTCCATAATCATGACCCAGTGGATGGACATCGGGTTGTGGGTGATGTCGCAATGGCTGAGGGTTCGTTGACTGCAAGACCGATGAACCCGAGGACGCCGGATCAAAGACATGATCATATTCAAGACTCACCAGAGGTAGGAAGGCCACGGAAGCAAGATCCTTTGCCAGAGACACTTCAGTGGAGCAATTTCATCAAGTCTGGTAGTCAGGGAAGTCTCCCCGCTATTCCATCTCAATGTCTTCTCCCATCGGACAATGGATCTCGAGCCTCGAGCAGCCAAGCAGGATATGCCCGCCCATTTGCAGGTAGAGGAATGCAAACCTTGAGTCACATACCCAAGCCTGGTACTACTGGTCCAGACCCGCCGAACCTAGGAAAGGGCCGAATCGTCGATGCCAACGGAAAAATCATGCAGATGTACGAGGATTCTCATGGTCTCGGGTTTCTGCAGAGCCTGACTGAAGTCGCTACTCCAAGTATGAGGTCTTCGCAGGGTGTAGATGCCGATCTTGCCTTCAACAATAATGTTACAAAAGTCCAAGAGGCTCTGCAAAGAGTTGTCAATGATCTAGGCCAGGCTGAGACGACCGTGGCCCTAAGACCTGACCACGCCGGATCGGAAAATGCAGTGCAATCCGTCACAATGGGGAACGACAGTAATGATGACAACCTTTTGCCTCGGATCAGACATATCATCGATCATGTGGCCGATTATCCTGAGACTAAACGCAATCATGAACGCCGACTAGATCAACTGGAAAATGCTTCCTTCTCGAACGATGCCGTCGAAGAATTGAGGGACCAGAATGACCAATTGGACATTCGGATTACGGATCTTGAGGGACGAATGGGCCATGTCGAGAATGCACAGATGCTACCTGATGCAAGCAGCATAAATGATTCGATTGTTACTAGGACATCTTCGGCGCTCATCGCATCTGCCATTGACCGCATCGATTCTTCACGAATCGAGGCGCTTGAGGCCCAAATAGCTGAACTACAGGCTATCGCTCCTCCTTCCCACTCACGGCCATGGGAAGTTGAGGTGGTATTCCTACCCTTTGGTCCTCGATTGCTGGGGATCTGGTCTGCACAGCATTCAATGACTCAACTCTCAAGGATGAATAGTATGTCGGGCGATGAACGCACCCAAACTCAGAACAACTCCATAGCTGCTGCTCAAGCTCGTCTTACAGCTCATGATCATGCTATCGACTGGGAGAATTCTGTCGCCGATCTCAGTGACCAAGACGCACCATGGTTGATGGCAAAGGCGTGTGGTGTCGGGCAGAGGGTGGACGAGCGGTTGAGAAGTAGAGGGCTGGTAAAGACGATTCAAGTCACAGGTCCAGATGCGAGGGATGTGCAGGCTGCCATGTTGGCTGCTTTTGGTGATCTACCTACCACGCTTGCTGAGGATCCTTACAGTCACCGTGACCACAAGATTACAGTACCGCATTCTTTAAGCCAGTACCTTGGGCTCCGAGCACCTTGGATTCCACTTCGGAAGTTGCACAAGAACTCTTGTCTCCGATTCCTCAACACTTCAGAGATGATCACGCCAGCACTCTGGACAGTACACTTTCTCTCATCAAGTGTGGCTATGCGATCCTCTGGAGTCAGGCGTCTTTACGTCACCCAACCTGATAGTTATATTCAGCATCTCAGTCCAACAGCTTCATGGACATGGCAAAAACTACGACAGTTGGATCGAGTCTACTCAGAATCAAGCTTCAATCATACTCCCGAAGCAGATGCCAACGAACCCTGCTGGGAGACAGATAACCGTCTTGATCCACCTCCAAGTCTCAACTCTTCGATCGTATCTCAATCCTTGACTATACGTCCGGTTTCTCGTGAAGAGATTGAGCCTAGCTCTCCATCTGATCATTTCTCATCCGCTGCGATCTCTCGTCAAATTTCCACGACACCTACCTCATTGCCGCTACCCCTAGGACGCCAGTTCTCACCTCTGAAAGAACGTCATCCATTTCGTCCAATCCACACCCGCACCACTTCTATGCCTTCCCTTATCCCCATCAAGACCTCCTCTTCCCAGCCCACCAAACGTCGAATCGGGTCTTTCGAGCACGAGCCCCGCTCATCGCCCACGCCGGGGCCCTCAGCTCTCAGCCTCAAACGCCGCCGTACCCGCTCCCCAAGCCGTCCCCTCGATACCCCCCGCTGGAGCGTCGGTCCGCCAAGTCCCTACACCTACGTCGAGGACTTCAAGCGAGGCACCACACCATTCGCCTACGCTACGCCCCACAGTAACGCACCATACATTGAGCGTCACCTTAGCGGAGATATGATCGACGATGAGTCTGATCCTGAACGCGGCAGTCCCACAGATAATTCATCCATCGGCGGTGGGGAGCGTAACGCGCTAAGCGATTATGAGGAAGAGGCTGTCGATGGTGCGGATGATCATGGGCATCAGGTGGAGGATGAGTGGGAGGGTGTGCAGGACGAGGAGGCGCGTGAGTCATTTGGGAGTTCGGGCTTTGCGGTTAGCCTGAGGCATGATGGACAGGCTGAGGAGCTCGACAGGGAGAGTGATAGTTGTCCGAGTGAGTATCCGAGTACGCAGCAACCTCATGATCAATCGAAGGAGGCGTTTTCATCTGGGTCAAGGGATGGTGAGACAAAGGCAGGATTTAGGATCCATGTTGATGAAGAGGTGGAGTCTGTGGAGTGATGGAAAGGGTAAGATTGTAAGATGATTCGATGGGATATGATATGTTACACGCAACGGAATTTCTTTGGGCATATATTTGGCTTTACTTGGCATCTGGAGCACGGCGTCGGATTCATATACCAGCAGCGTTGGCGTTCGGGATCGGGTTTACCATGTTCCTTTCATTCGGCTTGGTCTTTCCTTATTTTGTCTAATACCTTTCCTTCCCACATTCTGGTAATATGTAGGAAGGGTCTCGTGCCTAGTTAGGGACTGGATAAGGGCAGAGAAGGCAGATTGGAAAAGGAGCATGCTGTACTCACTAGACTGGTTTCTGCATTGAGATTTATAGCACAGCTTCTCCCCTTATTGTATACTTAGATGGTATACGCCAGGATATATACTATCAGAATATCTCAACATTGAAGACTTTGATATCTTTTAATCATCCTTCCCATCGCGTTTCTGTGAAAAATATAACTTCACTGTCATTCATAACTTCACCGTCAATCTAGTTGTTGTTGTCAAAGGGGATTACCCTCTTGATGTAATCTATTGAAAAGTTGCAGGCAAAGAATTGTGAATGTGGGAGTTGTATATTTAGCGAAATGTACAGAGATGGAGGGTAGTTATAAAGGGTACGTCGCGCTCTCATATCATCTCCACATAGACAAAATCTATCCACCAAATTATTTCTGTTGCAATTTAGAGATGTAGAGGGAGTGCTTTTATAGGTAGAGGTTTCGCTTGTTGGGAGGGAGGGGAGGGATGGGTGGTATTCACTTGGATTGAAAGTTGGATGGTGTTGGGATAAGCATGAGGCAGGTTTTCAGTATTCACCTTGAGTGTTTGGGGATATGCCTTGTGAGAAGGTGTGTAGGAGAGGGGTATATAAATTGGTGGATGAGAGGGTGGGTATTTTATAGAAAGAAAGGAATTACTACATCCAAAATATTTGGGGGAAATGTTGAGATTAGAAGGAGTTGTGATAGTGATTTGGTGTTGGAGATTGGTGAAAGATTTATTGTTGGTGCATCTTATGGGCTTGATTTGGAAGGAGTTGGGGTTCTGTTGTCATCTGTGAGACTGTTGTCAGGGATTGGAGTATTGTTGGTTTTTATATACCTGAGTTATTACGTATCTAAAGAACTAAAAATGCGGAATCTATATACATAAAATACATATGGGTTTTCCGCTATGATGAAATAATGGAATCGGTTGTTATAGAATACTTCCAGGCACTTCCCTGGTCCTGTTTTTTTGATAGATTTTCTTTTGCGATGTTGAGTGTGTCTAGTGCTACTTTTATAATTGATTGGTTGGGTTTGGGTAGAGCGTTGAGGTTTGGTGTGTTGGTTTTGATGGGAATTTGGGGAGGTGGGCAGTGAATGAAACTAGGTTGGAGTGAGGTGGGAGGGATTCGCTTAGATTCATTCTGGGGTTGGTAGAGCTGGTGGGGTTGGTGGGGTATATAAGGCTTTTGGATGGAATAGTTAGAGCTTCAAATCTAATCATTGAAGTCTTGCTTGACCGATGAAATTCTGTGATCTTCATTGAGGACTTGGATGTTTCAATACAAGGATAAGTCTACTCTAGGTGCTTGGCTGTGATTCAAGTTAAACCCCTATTTTATTAGAAAATTTAATCTGATAATTTATTAGGTATTATAGTTGTCATTTAAACCTCTTCCGTGATATTTACCATCATCCTCAACCTTGAAGAATCGCGAGGGAAGCGTAATATTATACTTTTCTGTATGTATAGCGGTTATGTCCACATTCTTCTCACAGTAAAGTTTCAGTTTACCTGGAAATCGCCTCTTGCTTTCCTTCCACTCTTAAACTTTCTGTCTGATTTTGACTGCAGGCTTGGTAAGGTTCAATCCTCAGGTTGGGGGTTGAGTTTTTATTGCATTTCTCTATGCTTAGGAGTCATATAGAATGTTGGGAGGAGTGGCTAGAGGTGAACTCGAAATGAATTATCAAGAGTTGTTCACCTATTGTTTTGATTTTCTTGATCTAAAAAGAACGTTAGAGAGGTATACAAATATGTCGCTAATCAAGTCAAACAGTATATCACCCTGTACTGTTGGTCAATGAGCTTTGAGGATGAACCTATTGTTATTGGAGAGTAAGTCTTCTTGAAAGACGGAGCTTTAGACTTATTCAACTCAAAAATAAAAAATTGGTTTTTGTCTAAAGGATTTTTTTCTTCAGAAAATATCAGATAGTTGGTTGTATTGTCATTTGCACTTCCACTGTTAATTATCATGTGCTGTTGTCAAATACTAATGCCATGAATCAATTCAGGTTAGAAGGGGGCGATATATATGATTATTCATCTTATATACCAGTGTTTTTCTACATAATTTAAGTTACGATTGTGTGGAATCAGTATATACCTCCATAATTGGATCCATCTGCTTTGTTATATTCAAAATAGTTTGGTATCAGTTGAAATGTGGAGAACATATGTTGATAATGATTTTATAGATATGTCTTAAGATTTCTGGCTGGTGTTCAATATTCACTTGGACCAAAAGCTTGCTCAAGAGCCAGGTAATGATTTGAGGTGGGACATGTACTCTCACTTCCTTTATTTGGAAGCCCCTGTTTATCAGATAATTCGGAGGAGTATGTAAGCAGGAGATAAATGCTGGAGAAGGGTATGTACATCTAACATTCAAAGGCATGAGATATTCAAGCCTGCACAAACATACCCCGAGTTTAAGGTGGCAAAGCTCGCGCAGTATATCTGAATGCCAATTTCGTCAATGCTGGCGTTTTGTTGCTTTCTTGAAGTTGCGGGGCATTTTCTTAGTGTAGCTTGCAATTTGACGGGATATATCTCAAGCTCCTCCACTGCAATCTTATTTCTTAACAATAGATTACCCTGGATCGGAGCTACTCCCGCTTTCACATGTGCCGAAGGCGACTACTTTATACCAAAGTTGATATAGTCTACACTATTTAAAGGGATCTTCAAACTTTAAATGGGATTTTCCATATTATTGATATTCACCATCCCAAACCAGGATTACGGATTGCCCCGCTGGTGTTTCCCCACAACCCACATGGACACAAACCTCGGCACAACCAATGACTGGAAATCAAACGAAGACGCGTACGACGCGTATGAAAGCATTTATTTGACCAAGCTTTACCCCTTCTCTTCTTTCTTGATTGCTACAATTTAATTCTAGGGAGCCTCGCTCACAAAATCTGTCAAAATGAATGCCATTACTCAAGCCATTGTCAATCAGTCGACGCTTGACATAACCCATATCAAAATCACAAATGCTACCAAAGAGTAAGTTACTCAAGTAACATTAAATTCTTCGATCATTCACTAAATATTCAAGTTCCTTCACCATGTCAATGGAATCCCGGGTGGCCAACACGGGTCCAGTTGGCGCGACCATGTCGCCTATGACCGTCGATATGTGTGGAACTGCTGGTTGCTTTGGCCGTCTCGACCTTCCTGAAATTAAGACTAGCTCTTCAGGGACCACTGTGAAAGTTACGGATCAGCTGATCAAGATTGTGGATATGGAGGCTTTCAAGGCGTTCAACAAATCGAGTGAGTTTTAGATGGCCTTCTTTATTCTTCGAGTCAACATACTCCCTGGTCACATCGAAACAGTACATGAGATACTCATAAATCTGTGTATAATATTCCAAATTCTCCAAATCCATCCTGAAGCTTTTCTACCAGGATTTAAACTAATAATTATAGTCATGTCCGAGGAGTCCCTCGTCCTCCGCCTTGACAATGGTCAGGCCACCATCAAAGCCATGTTCATGTCCGCCAAAATCATCTACAAAAAAGAAGTCACCCTCAAAGGCATGAATGGTCCCAAAACTAAAATCACTACTACCTCACCTACCGAGTCTGGATTCAAAAACACTCAAATATCCATCAATCCGTCGCCATTGGAAATTGATCTTGGGACTCTCAAGCAAGAGATTAGGAATGCAAAGGGAGAGAAAATTGCGGAGCAGCAGGGTGAAGTCTATTTTATGAGAGGGGAGAACTCATATCAAATGACAGGGACGGTGACAGGGGGCAAAGCTGAGGGGGAAATGAAGGTGGTGGGATTGGGTGTTGTGGAGGATAATTGGCATAATGAGACAATCACGAGTTTCATTGTGCCAGTTGAAGTTACCAATGAGTTTGCAGCCTTGTGCAATGGAACAGTGAGCAGTTAGGAGATATTAAAACTTGAAAGTGCAAGAGAGGTAAATCTTTATAGTACTGAGGAAGCACTCAATTTGTGTTTCTTATCAAAACACCTTAAATGGTGATAAATTTTTACTAGGTTGAGTAAAAGATTATCTCTCTCGGTAGGTTTGAATCTGCATAAAAATCCTTCTGGCCATCAAACTTACAATTTAAATCCACTACCAGACCTGGTTTCAGTATGGGGAAGATTGCAAGCCTATGATATTCACTGGCTTGATCTAGAGTATCGTCGGTCTTGCTGTAATTCACCGAGTTCTCCTTATCTAAGGCTATCTTATAAATCGGGTCGATCTAGGGAGTAAATCAAGTGGACATTCGGGTGTCTTACTACTCACATCATCGTTCAAAGATTGAACCATAAAGTTTCGAATTCGGTCCTTTGCAAGTGTTCATCCTTGAGTATCGAGAATTGACTCTTGAGTCGCGAATCCAATTGAGCGACTGGAGTGGTAAATCGGTACTAATCATTCCCTACATCCACCCAACGGTCAAATTCTGATTATTCCACAGGCTTTTTTGGCATACGAAGCTGTTCGCTTAGAATAAACACCGAAATAGCCAGTTTGGCGCTCCTTCCGAACACTTTTTCATACAAAGAAAGATATCACGGGAAAGAGGTCTGCCTCTTTTCAAGCGTCCACTGATGACATATAATTTCTCTTCAAGCCTCGACCCAAAAAATCATGCTGCTTGAAAACCCATGTACCAAGGAGCCTTCAAATGGACGCCGATTCTTTGGCCATCTTCGAGAGACTAATGCCAAGGTCTGGAGGGTCGTAGCTATGATGGAGACGTCTACGATCCGGATTTTGATGATGATGAAGAGGATGATGATGATAGTTCATCTGGAAGTGAGGAGGAGGTGGATGAGGAAGTGCAACCCAGCATGAAATATGACAATCAACGCGAACTACTTTGCGCAGCTTCTCTGTCACATCCCATCTATCACGATCTTCTAAAAGATATTCCAGAAGATGATATAGAAAATATTTGCAGCGGCATGACGCCACGACAGCGCGAAAAGCGCGAAAAGATCCTAGACTACCTGCGATGGGTACCAATGGGACTCCTCATTATTGTTGGAGCAGCAGGAACCGGAAAACCAACCTGGATATCTAGGCTTGCTTTGTTGTTTATTGCCTCCAGAAAAGCAAGGGTAATGGTATCTCCCACCACCACGGCTGCGACGAACCTCACTTGTTCTGCAGATGACCTCGACAAGTTGACAACGAGGGTAGGCTTGACAACGAGGGTAGGCTTGACAACGAGGGTAAGCTTGACAACGAGGGTAGAGTGTTGATTCGACTCTAATCGGAGCGTCTGGAAGAAGAAGCCTTGCTGAGATACGACGATGATTTCCCCGACCTCTGGAAAATATACGTGAAGAACGTTTTGGTCTGGTCACGAGTTGTGGGAGCACCGATTATCGACAGCCGGATGGATATTAAAGGTGGCGGGTATCATACCCACCAATAATCCATCCATCCTGAAACTCAGAGAATCTGGTGATTATGACGAGCTCATCCAGATACTTTACATGTATCAGAGTCTACGTACCGAGGAGCAGAGCAATGCCCTCCGATCCCTTGCTCGGAAGGCATATAGGGATGTTATCAGGTTTGCAGCGGACGCGATTTCTGTCACATCAGTTGGAGGCACAAACGATTGGGCAAAACCCTTCGTTAATAATGCAGATATTTGCATGAATGACGAAGCGTGTGCTGCGGTTCCTGCGGAAATTGTCAACGGCTGGCGCGGTGATAAAGTTATCCCAGTATTTCGGGTGATTTTTGTTCAGTATCATTTATAACAACAGTATCATTTATAACAACAGCATTATTTATAATAATAGTATTATTTATAACAACAGCATCATTTTAACAACGGCATCTGCAATGCGCCTAACATATTTGTTTTGGATTTCCTCGTTGCTTCTGCGATAGAGTCAGCTATGCTGTCATCAATATGAGCAAAGTGGGTACGACAATCTCCCGATCTGAAGCATAAGCCTGATTGTAAAATCTCGAACACAAAATCTCAATCCCGCCTACAAAATTCCTTCTAGATCATCCCAAATGATATCTGTCATCTACTCATGACGAAGAATCAATCTTTTTGTCTCAGTATTGTTATTGTAGTCATCGGTGCAACTGTTGTCAGCGTCTATGTAGACAAAGATCCTGCCGTGATCGCAAATATTTATCGCATTTCTCCAAGTCACGCTTTTAGAACTCTTAGACTGTGGATCTTCTCCAGGTGGTTGGTTAATTGAAATGTATTGTCTCTTACGAAACCTGGGCTGGTATTCAATGCCACAACCATATCATTGAAGCCAAGAAGGAGGGAGAAGTATATTTATACAGACTTCTGGCTCAAAATCATTCAACTTGAACTGTTTTTAGACTTTCCACCTGTCTTCAATTCATTTTTAAGCAGTGCCACTTTTAAGCCTGACTAGTCTTGAATTGAATTGCTTTGTGTCCAAAACTTTTGGCTTACAGACCAAATCTGTGATTCTCTCTCCAGTGATTGAAAAGACCTTGTGAAGAGTAAATAATTACTGCCTGGTATTGGACAGGAACAACCTATAGGGTATTTGTGCTTATCATAGAGGTGGTATTAAAATTCAAGATAAAGCACCTAAATCAAAGTACGCTTCTGCGAAAGACAGTTTCAATTTCTATCCTCAATTGTTGCTTATCAAGTAAAATTTAGCACAGCGCAGCTAAATAACTCCCATCTTGCTACTTGTGGTAAATTCGATACAGCCTCTGACCCAAATTCTTTCAGCCAACTCACAGAACCAAACTGGAGTACCTGATATAAAATGATCGCGCATAGATAGACAGCATCATGTCTGGGAATTCCGACATGATGCATGAGGATTGTGACTGAGCGGACGAGATAAGAGTTGGATGTGATGAACACCTTGGTGGCGCGAACCTGTTCATACCGTTTTTGTAACAGCGGCCGAGATCAGACCAGAACAAGCAAACAGTTCCATAGTTTTTCTTTTGCACTAGGCGTAATGTGCTCACAGATAGTAGTTTTAGAGCTGAAAAATGGCCAGTTTTGATAAGTTTGCGTCTATCTCTGACCCCGCACACCGTTAAACGCGGCACCTGGCCCACTGTGGAGCTAGAGGTTACTGCACGTTGGACCAAGTTAGTGATTGAACCCTGTATTTAGTGCTGGCCGAGAACCCGCCACCACGCCCTCGGTTCTGAATTTACAACGCCAACATTCCGAACCCAGAAATCAATATCCGGCCATATATTCACCGCTGTGTTCACCACGCACTTTATTTGATGAGAAGACTCGGATGCGCGGCTGCCATTGTAGCGTCTTCGTTTAGAAACTGTCATATCGGAGTCCAGCCAAAAACGTGGGTGTAACCGAGTGTCACCAGGGTACTTTTCGGTCTCTCACGTAAGTTTGTAGCAGGGATACGTAGATCGTCCTTCTACCACGTTGCTGGGCTTGATCCGAGATTGACTTACCAATGGATGATCATTTCATTCGGAGATAAATCTGCCTGTGCAGGGTTACCCTGTAGATTATATATTCTCCTCCACGACTCCCACTTTCCATGATTCATCCTCTCATCACTTCTCAATATGTTGCGCAAATATCTAGGAGCAGACTACCTGGGAGCGGCAATTGTGTCAGTTTTGGTCTTCGGTGAAGCAGCTGCCAATGGGTGTAAATGCGTTTGTGCTTCTCTCCGTAACTTAAGGTTAATTTATTGACCTCTATCCAGGCCCCAAATGATAATTGTTGGCCATCCGTTTCCACCTGGAATCAGTTGAACTCTTCGGTATCTGGCAGACTTATCAAGGATTCTCCACCTGCGATTGTTTGTTACCCAGGTCCACAAGAAAATCTTGCTGCTTGCGCCACCGTTCTGACCGGATTGACGAATTCGACCTGGATCGCAAACAATCCAATTGCTCTCGATTACCCTGTTGTAGATTCATGCCCAGCAGTGAACTATGCTGCTGGTGCTGTTCCAGGGAATTGCTCACTTGGACCTGTGCCCGTTTATACCGTGGATGCTACCTGTCCCGCCGATGTTGTGCAAGGCGTCAACTTTGCAAGAAATCACAACATCAGACTGGTTATCAGAAATACTGGGCATGATATCACTGGAAGGTAATTCTCTTCTCAGTCCCTGCGCCCCAAAACGTAACTAATAATTTTCGCCCTCAGATCAACAGGTTATGGAAGCTTAGAAGTCTGGATCAGACATCTTAGACAAGGGATTACTTTTCAACAAACCTACGTCGCATCTAATAAATGCAAAAGCTCCGGATGGACTGGAAGTGCATTTACAATTGCTGGTGGCTACGTATGGGGAGATGTTTACGCTGAGGCAACCAAACGAAATGTGGTTGTGGTTGGTGGTGGCGACCCGGTATGTTATTTTCCGTACACAATTAATAATTGTAACTAACCAATTCTCAGAGCGTTGGATGTATTGGAGGATGGGCTCAAGGTGGAGGACACTCGCCAGCCTCTCATAACTACGGCCTTGGTGCAGATCAAATCCTTGAAGCTCAAGTTGTTACGGCTAGTGGCCAGCTTGTGACAGCAAACGCGTGTCAGAACAGTGATCTGTTCTTCGCTATTCGAGGTGGTGGAGGAGGAACCTACGGGGTTGTAGTCTCTACCACTGTCAAGGTCCATCCTTCTACTCCGGTGGTGGCACAAACTCTCGCTATAGCTCCCTTTACGGATGCCCAAATTCCTCAATTTTTGGACGCCCTCACCATATTATATGGTGCCTTTCCAGATCTCAGTGATGCAGGTTACTCGGGTTATGGGAGCTGGTATGTTCAGAATTATCAACCAGTTTTTGCAACCTTCACCACTGGTTATCAACATGCTATCGCCGTCTTCAATCAATCTTTGGCTGCAGCCCAGGCAACTTTTGCACCTACCGCTACCAAATTGGCAGCTTTCAATGGCACCAGTCTCGTCGTATCAATATCCTACTACAGCTTCCCATCTTATGCTTCTTATTATGCGACCTTATCTGGAGCTCAAAGTGCAGTTGGGGTAAGTACCGGGGTCGGGGTAATAGGATCACATTTCTTAGATCGTGCGGCACTCACGAACTCGGCCGCAAATCTCAACAAGACGCTCAATGTTTTAGCCGGTTCAGCAGGTCAATTTACAGGCAACAACATGTGCCTTGTTAGCGGCGGACAAGTCTTCAAAGATGCCAGCGACCCAAATTCCGGTGTCAACCCCGCTTGGCGTCGTTCATATGTTCACGAGATCGTTTCTCGTGGGTACACAGAGGGAACCGACCCTGCGACCATAAAGGCAATTCAGAATGATATCACGTATACGAAGGTCGGGGCCATGCGAGCCATAGCTCCTAATACAGGAGCTTATATGAACGAGGCTGATGTACGGGATCCTACTTACTTGCAGGACTTTTATGGTGCCAGTTTGACCAAGTTGCAAGCTGTCAAGTGCAAATACGACCCAACGAGTTTGTTTTATTGTCCTACTTGTGTTGGTAGCAATGAATGGTATGAGGATGCGACTGGCAGATTATGCCCAACATGAGAAGCTCGTGGCACGATTTATGAAAAAACAGGAATAGATGCATTAAGCTCTTCCTCGTTAATACGAAAGATAATATTCTAGAAATCCCGCTTTCAAAACTTAATTCGTTTGCGATACTGCAGCCAAGTCTCCACTTTCTCCTTCATTTAGACCCCCGCACTATTTGTGTTGAGTAGAGAACTAAACAATGCTTGCATTCCAAACCCTTGTGGCTTTACCGGCTCCATGGCCCTAGGAGGGCAGGTGATTCCTGTGGCCCATGCTTGCAGATTAACCCGCCCACTTTGACCGCAAACTGCTCTTTGTGGCGTTTATAGTTCTCAAAACTGCTCTCCGGAACCGAATCTTCGCATTTCCGATTCGCTTATATTGTCCCAATTTCACCTTCCCAAGGTCCTGGGTAGGAGACTTTGTTGCACAGCATATGTCGAGTTGAATGCCTTGGAAACCGCGGACCTCTTTGATCCATGCGAAAGAATATTGGAAGGATTCAGATCCTAGCAATATTGGTCCAATATCCTCTTCGGGGGAGTGTTCACAGATAAGCGGGGTCTCGCGGAGTGCAACCTAACCATGCAGCTGGTTCTGGGGATTGAAACTTCAGGAACATTGCCAATCACTGCCGGCTTCGCTAACCCAATCGCGATACTACCAAGTTTTACAATGTTGTCTGGGATGGTGTAATCCCAGTGCGCGGGATATCCCTCTGAATCTGGAAGGTGGCGTGATGTCTCTGCCTTATTTATGGATTTGGAACAAAACACCCTGGAGCTGTTCCGGCCCGGTGCCGCTAACACCTTGTTTAAGTGGAAGCTAATAAGAGGGGCTGGAAGTAAGCTTCCGTTCACTAGTACGGTGGACAAATTGTCCACCCTCAATTGTGCAAAAGTGAAGACCCCAATTTTTTTTGGATCGCTAGAAAGTCGAAGCAAAAAACTGTCATGATTTTATTCAGAGTAACCTGTAATCAACCCTGGCCCCTTTGCTGAAATGCCCAAATATACTTCCATATTGACCTGATAACTAATGTGCTCTGTACTGTACACCACAACCCTGAGTCCTGTGATACCCCAAGCTCCCATCTATACATCGCTATCTGATCTGATGCTCTGGGTCGAGCGTAAGCCACGACAGGTTGGTGTTCGGTTCGGATCCGGAATGACTCACCACCTCTTTTCGCACCATGATATCCTTCTGTGGATAATCGTCTGGGTACGGACCGACAATTCCTTCTCGCGACTCGCTCCTTTCTTCCCAAGCCCCTCGTGAGCCGTTGATTTTAGTGGATGTGGGAGTGTATGGATCAAGTGGGATACTGCCGTTTCTTCTCGGAGTACCGCTGTTGTTGTACCGATTGCCATAGCTTCCACCTGAGTAGGCGTTTGTGTTTCCTCGTGCGGCGAAGAGGGTCTTGTAAGGTGGGAGGCATCCAACCACGACGGCTGTACAATTCATTAGCTCAATATTAACTGTGTTTATATAGTGAAAGGTAAAGCAAAATTTGTCTAACTTACACACTGAAGATTCAAGAATGCCCCAAAGTGAAAGTAAGACTGCATCTGTTCGTGCAGTGAAGGTGATTTGGACTGCTCGTATCTAATCGGAAAGTCAGTACACCATAATATGCGAATCTTCTCCAGTCGCTATGCCAGGAAGTAAGTGGCCGCCAGCGGTACATACAACTGCAAATACTATGATAATGACACCGACACTGAAAACAGCGGCCAGTCCCATCTTTTCTCTTCTCGTTATCTTGACTGTCCAGATGAGATTCAAAGGCATCGCCATGACTATTTTAGGAATTAGTGAGGGCCTTTCTACTACGTCTACTTGATTTACTTACTCATCACGTCAGTCAAGATGTCAACAGTGGTGCTATAAGAGATAGCAATGACAGAACCCCGCAAATCAATTGGTTTGTTGCAGGCACCTAGCATTGTCAGCCAAGTGAACCGAAGCTAGATTATTACTTACCAAAGATAAAGTAATCGTGTGCCGGATGACAGTTATTGATCGATGCAATCCAACAACCACTGTATGCCAGAAATGCAAATACCACAACACCCCACCAGATCCTCCGATACTTTGGCAGTCCATCAAATAAATGGTAAAAGAATGCCAAAAACGAAGCTTTCACGAGCCATAACACTGTCCAAAACAGGCCAATGATCGTGAATTCATACTTCAAATACCGAGTCCCAGCTACTATAAGCTTTTCGTCTACTGGTATCAGTCCTGCTTGAACCTTGGCGATATCGTAGGCGTCCGGTGTTTGCTTGGTCTGAAGTCCAGCATTGATTACCAGTACAGCGAAAGCTGCATATATGAGGTAGTCATCGACTCGCAAACTACCGGCTCTCGTGAGTCGAATTACGGTTCGTCCGATGAGAAATATCGTGGCGAGCGCGACTCCTGCCCAAGTGATGGCAATCAATCCGTATTGTGGAAGCGTTCCTGCGATTCCTTCTGTCGGCATTTTCGATGTCTTTTTGGAGGTCGATAATCTTCGGCCGAGGTCGATGTCAGCAGTATATGTGGAAGGCCAGATCAGAGGGCCCGTGGTTAAGGAACGTATTCATAAAACTTGTTCAAATTGAAGAATCCTTCACATCATGTATGGTACTTTATCGTATGACTTGACCTCTCAGAGATGATGTTGGACGTAGGTACAAGAAGAAATATATCCCGCGCAAAGTGAAGAAGGCACAGCCCGTTGATAGCAATATCAGCTCATGATTGGGAGACTCGGTAACGCATCAGCCACCATACCATTTTCGTCTGTTGCAACTTAGGAACTTGCCGTACGCATAAAAGCATAATTCAAGGTATAAGTGAGGCAAAGCATTGGTTTGAACAGGGCACGTCATCTCTGAGAAAAGAAGAGCCGTTACATGACAAGGAGGCTGATATGGGATACGGCAATTGATTCATCCAAATTGTGTGACGCTGAAAGCATGACGGCAACCAAAGGCACAAAAAGCAAAATTGCGACGTTGCGTGATAGCGGAAATTGAAGGCGCTGACAGGGATTGCCTGTGGTGAGCGTAAGAGTGGAGAAAGTGTGGGAGAAAAGCTACGTTGAGACAAGGTCTGATGACCGGGATAGCCATGCTGAACTTCAGGGGTAAATTAACGAGGCTTTTTTAACCGTCTCTTTCGGAGGCTCTGCTAGCTCCTCATTCAACGTGAAACTTGAAATGCATTGGCCGGAACGAAACCATTCGATACCGGGCAGGAGAAAAGGCAAAGCGAGAAGCTTTTGGGAGAGCTATTCTTGAGCGCAACGGCGAGGTGCAGCGGGTCCTGGCCTTTCTTGCATTCGTGCTCAGCTGTCTGGGGCTGGATATCCTTGACGATTAGATCTTTGCGGGTGAAGACGCATCCAGTCTTCCAGACCAGCTGAGGCTTATATCAAAACAAGCTTTGAAGTGGCGGGGACCTACCTCTATTGGAGGTTGATTTCAGAAAATTGTTCCCTGGGTTGATGAAATTCTCTCAATCAACAAGGTTGCTTCGATCCTCTCATATCTATCTTCCTGAAAGTAACGGGCCTTGTCTAATTCTCTTTGAATCAAAGCATGGGGTTCTCACGTCCCTCTCAACATTCCACTTTGCTTTGCCAAATTTGGAATCTCTATGCCAGTCTTTTTAGAGCCTACTTTCTTTTACATTTGGCCCCTTATTTGGTAGTGAAATCAACACAATGCTCATCTCGCCACCCTTTTTTTTTCTTCATATTATTCATTGGGCCTCTTCCTTCTGCATTTTCCCTGTTAGACTTCCATTGTTACGAATCTAGCATCTGAATCTTCAGGGAACTATCGCTCAATCAGACGAAGCCTTTGCTGAATTATACAATGTAGGTTACGGTGAACTGTGAATTAGACTGATATGGGGCCTGGATCTTGGCTTTGGTTTTTTGAGCGAATTTCGGAAATAAAATACGGGTCCTCCAGGAATACTTTGACTCTGTTTGTTTCGGTGGCGTTCAGACAATCAAGTAGGATTTCTCTCAGAATATCCAGAACTTCCTCAAAAGAAACAAAGTACAAGGCGATATCTGCCTCAAGATCGTTTGCTCAAGATAATGGTGCTTCGTCCTTCTCCTCTTCAAGCCGCGGGGATCGACGAGAATTGGCCATAACTTGCACCTCTCGAAGACAATAGGTGCTATGCGATTTAACCCTTGGGATAATCCTTGATTTTCTCCTGTGGATAGATCACATCACCGGCGAGGTCAAATGCACTTGGTACCATACGGTCGAGAACGAGGACGGGCCAGCCTACTGTAATGTACTTCTCCAACGAGGATATCGACTGAAGGTGTACGAACGAGCCTACCGGCGATCTTCATTAGTTCCACATTTGAGGGAGGCATAGGACTGTCGGGTAGTGGATATTGAAGGGTTGATCGACGGAGTGTGGATCGGCCGGAGTTAGAGCTGGAGGTGGGTGGTTCATACAAGACTGCGGGTGGAAGCTTGTTATAATCATCCTTGATTGCAACCTGCTTGTAATCTCCGCGCCATGCATTGAGGAGCTTTGAAGTCACGCCTTCGACTCGACTGCATCCGACTTATTCGTAAACGCCATAAAACATGTCCACGAGGCTTTGTTCGGTTGTAGGGAAGAAGGTGTCCGCCAACGCAAATATATCATTGCCGGCGTGTTAAATAATGTTAGGCAATTCCCAAAGGACTCGGCGTCACGTTTGAGAAGCTGATATTCTAGCAGTGATAGCTGATAGCTTTTAAGGATGTTGGACCATATTGTGTGGTGTTGAGAACATAGGACGAAGTGAACCATGATTCATGAGCAACTTGGCTCAATTGCATCTGTCAATTACTCACTATACTGATACAATTGTATCCATTATGTAATCTTACTACCACGATAGCGAATTTCTCTACAAAATCTAACCTCTCATTGATATATTGAATGGTTTAGGGAGAAAGTCATCAAAGACAAAGGTCGGCACCCAGTACAATTTGTACTCTTGTAAACTTCTTCCCATATTTGGGACTGGGAGCGAACAGAATTAAAGCTTGTATTAGTTATGAATGAAAG
>Ga0182030_10005579_pt1 | contig 26662 bp, 26 predicted proteins | sample 812S3MmetaG_FD_121299 | JGI IMG/M metagenome (GOLD analysis project Ga0182030, IMG submission 121299) | Permafrost microbial communities from Stordalen Mire, Sweden - 812S3M metaG (Illumina Assembly) | ecosystem: Environmental > Terrestrial > Soil > Wetlands > Permafrost | place: Sweden...
CGCCGAGCGAGTCCACGCGGACGTCCGTCAGCTCGACCGCCAGCGGCCACACCCGCAGCGCCACCGCGTACCGCGCGACGATGCCCTGCGCGCGGAGCGCGTGCTCGGTCTCGCGCGCCGCCCACGTCCGGACCCACGTCGAGCGGACGGCGAGGGTCGTCGCGAACGGGAGGAGCCCCACCAGCGCGAGCACGATGCACAGCGCCCGCGCCAGCCCACGACCCCAGTCGCGACGCTTGCGACGACGGCGCACCGCGGGGAGCGCCGTCTCGCGCGCGTCGACGCGCGGGGTCTCGGTGTGGGTCGTCGTCATGAAAAGCGAGGGGGGTCGTAGGTTTGACGGAGCAGGCCTCCTGCCCACTCTAGCCCGCGGGATTCCAGCGGTCAGGCTTCCGGCCGCCGACGGGCAATCTGCCCCGCCCGGCCCAGCCGCTACTTCCCGGACCCCTGCAGAACGTCGAGCAGGGCGGGCCGACCCGGGTCCACCGCCTGGCACGTGCCGCCCTTCTGCACGAGCCCCGGGCCACAGGCCGCGGCGGTCGCGGGGAACACGATGGCCGCGACCTCGACGCGCAGCAGGGCGCCACACTCGTACGGAGGGGCCGCGGCTCCGGAGGACGTCTTCGCGCACGCGTCCTTCTTGCCGTCGCGATCGAGCACCTCCTTGCTCGCGTCGCGTCGCGCCTCGACTCCCGCGCCCAGCATGGTCGCGCTCGCGCCCGCCGAGGTCTCGGCGCTGGCCGACAGCTCGAACGCGCCCACGGTGAGCGCGGCGATCACGTGGGTCGCCCCCGCGCAATCTCCCGTCAGGTCCGCCGCTCGCCAGGCGCGGGCATCGCTCTCGTACATCCCGACGATGGTCATCGCCACCTCGAGCTTCTGCTTCTGCTCGATGCGTGCATCGAGCCTGGCCGCGTGGATGGGCATCGCTGCCGCCAGCTCGGCGCCGCTCCGCATCACCACGTCCTCCTCCTTCGGCGTCAGCGCCACGTAGTGATACGTCGCGGCGGCGCGACAGCCGCGCATCACCTCCATCTCGCGACCGCCGTACCGGACGACGACGACTCCACCGGCGCGCTGCGACTCCAGCGCCGCGCGATCGGCGGCGGGCCACTCGAGGATGAGCGGGTGGGTCGCGCTCTGGGCGGCATGCGCGGTCGTCTGATCCGCCGGCGCGTACCGCGGTACCTGCGGATCGGCCCCGGGCATGCTCGCGCACCCGACGCCGAGGACCGCCGCGATGGCGCTCGTCCCGATCCGCCGCGTGCCCATCACCGCGTCCTCCACACGATGAACTGGAAGAAGCGCGGACCCGACGCGTTCAGGCTCACCACGTCGCCGCCCATCTTGCAGGCGGCTCGCTCCACGTCGTGCTTCATCGGGTCGGTGAACTCGTCCGAGCTCGCGCCCGTCAGCGAGACCATGCCAAGGTTCTCGTACTTCGAGGAGGCCTCGAGGAAGGTGAGGTTCTCGAAGCGCGCGGCGCAGGCGTCGCCCTTGCTCGGATAGAGGGCGCCGACGCGGGTCGGCGTCAGGGTGTAGCCGCCGAGGCCACCCCCTGCGCAGGAGGCCATCGTCATCGCCGCGAGGAGAGCGCAGAGGGATCGCATGCCGGTGCGCTACTGTACCCCCAGGAACGTTCATGCGTCGCTCCACCCCGGGCGTTGTCGGCGCCGAAGAGCTGATGGACGCGCGCATCGCACGGGCGGAGGCGCACGATCCCGCGCGGATCGTGCGGGTGCTGGAGCCGCTCGTCGGCGACGTGCGCCGCGCGCGCATGCTCGAGGTCATCGGCCGGCGGCTGGCGAGCGTCGCGGTGGTCTTCGATGGCCCTTACGACCCGCACAACGGAGCGGCCGTGCTGCGCTCGTGCGAGGCGTTCGGCGTGCAGCGGCTCCACATCGTCGAGCGCCCAGGGGCTCCTTTCACCGTGGCGCGCACCGTCGCGCGCGGGGCGCAGAACTGGCTCGACGTCACGTGCCACGCCGCCGCGCCGACGCTCCTCGAGTGGTCCCGCGAGGCCGCGATGCCGCTCGTCGGGGCACACCCGGAAGGGGAGCTCTTGCCGGAGGCGCTGGCGGACCTGCCGCGCGTCGCCATCGTCCTCGGCAACGAGCGCGAAGGCATGCGAGAAGCCATCGCGGCGGCGTGCGCGCACCGCGTTCGCGTTCCCATGCGCGGCTTCGTCGAGAGCCTCAACGTCAGCGTCACGGCGGCCATCCTCCTCCACGCGGCCACGCGAGGTCGCGCCGGCGATCTCGACGCCGGCGCGCGTCTCCGGCTCTACGCCCGTGGGCTCTATCTGACGGTCCCGCGCGCCGAGCACATCCTCGATGCGGCCAGGTAATCGAAGCTCGTTGCGACGGGGCGCCGCCCGACTTACCGTCGCGGGAGACGATGGCAGACGATCTCTACTCCGTCCTCGGCGTCGCCAAGACCGCCGAAGCGGACGTCATCAAGAAGGCGTACCGCAAGCTCGCGGGCAAGCTCCACCCCGACAAGAACCCCGGCAACAAGAAGGCCGAGGACACGTTCAAGAAGGTCAACCACGCGTACGACGTCCTCGGAGACGCCAAGAAGCGAAAGCTCTACGACGAGTTCGGCGAGGACGGGCTTCGCGAGGGCTTCGACCCCGAGCGCGTCCGCAACTACCGCGACTGGTCGTCGCGCCAGGGACCGGGCGGGCAAGGCGGGCGGGGTGCGCAGGGAGGCTTCCCTGGCGGCCAGACGGTCGACCTGGAAGACCTCTTCGGCCAGGCGGGGAGCGGCCAGGCGGGCGGCTTCGGCGACCTCTTCGGTGACATCATGAGTCGCTCGCGGCGTCAGCGCGGGCCCGTGAAGGGCTCCGACCTGGAGAGCGAGGTGACCATCGACTTCGCCTCGGCGATGCGCGGCGCGACGCTCGAGCTGCATCCCCAGGGTACCGGGGGCTCCCCCGTAACCGTGCGCACCCCCGCCGGCGCCGACGAGGGGAGCCGGGTTCGCATCCCGGGGCAGGGCGCACCGTCGCCCAACGGCGGCGCCAAGGGCGACCTGATGCTCACCATCCATGTGACGCCCCACAAGTACTTTCGCCGCGAGGGGGACGACCTGCACCTCGACCTTCCGCTGACGGTCAGCGAGGCCTACCACGGTGCGCGCATCAAGGTGCCCACGCTGGATGGGTCGGTCACTCTCAAGGTCCCCGAGCGCACGCAGAGCGGCGGGAGGCTACGTCTGCGCGGCAAGGGCGTGAGCAAGAAGGGGCGGCCCGCGGGAGACCTCTACGTGCACTTTCTCGTGCAGATCCCCAAAGACGCGAGCCCCGAGGTGGGCAAGCTCGTGGACGAGCTGGCAAAGTTTCAGCCCGACGATCCGCGGGTGGACATCCAGCTCTGAGCCGGTCACTCTGGTCGCGTCACGAGGCGACCAGCCGCCAGCGCGGCATGGGCGTCCGGTCGATGCGCAGCAGCATGCCCTCATCGACGAGCTGCCATGGCTCGTCGGTCATCTTCTCCGAGGCGACGAACACCCCGGTGCGCCGCTGGGACCAGGGCGTCTCGACCACGGTCCCGTCGCGGCTCGTCCGTCGTGTCCGGACGGCGTCGTGCGGGCCGCGCTCGAGCAGGTGCATCGTGCGACCGAAGCGGTGGGCGTACAGCGTGCCGCCGTCCGACAGGAGGAAGTTGAACGCCCCGAACCCGGGGCGCCCGCGCGCCGCACCGACGGCGGCGCCGAGGGCCCGATCCGTGTCCGGTGACGCGGCGGTGTGGGCCGCCCCGGCGTCGTCGAGTCGCGTGAGCAGCCAGGCGAAGAGGAGCTCGCTGTCGGTCTCGCCGCGAACCTCCGCGAGTCGCTCGCGCGAGGCTTGCGAGCGCAGCCAGGTCACGTCCTCGACGGTGCCGTTGTGAGCGAACACCCAGCGCCCTCGCTCGAAGGGGTGGGTATTCACGAGCGACGTCTCGCCGACGGTCTTGCGCCTCACGTGCGAGACGAGCACCTCGCCCCGGCTCCCCATGGCCAGCTGGTGGAAACGCTCGTCCTCGCTGGCGCAGGCGACGCCCTTGTCGAGGCGCCATGCGCTGGCTTCCTCGTCGAAGATGGCGAGGCCCCAGCCGTCACGGTGCTCACGCGAGAGGGTCGCGAGCGACCGCGGGGCTTCGCGCAGGACAATCTTGAAATCGGTGGGTTCGCTGGTGGCGATCCCGAGCAGGCGGCACATCGGACGGCCCTCGAACCATAGCAACGCCCGGCGCCACGAGGAAAACTACCCGTGGTAGGCTGCCTTCGTCGTGGGCAAGCTCCTCGTCCTCGCTGGTGGCGTCGTGAACGCGCCCAAGGGCGGCCCGCGCGCGGTGAGCGCCTACGTCGTGCTGAGCGCGGGCCCGCAGAGCCGCGTATTCCGTGTGCACGGTCCAGCCAGTGGGCCCGCCGTGGATGAGCTGCCCTCCGCCACGACGCTCGACATCAAGCACTTCCAGATCGAGCTCCAGGATGAGCTTCAGCCCGCGCTCGACGAAGTCCGCGCCGAAGGGCACCCCGCGCACATCGAGACGGCGCGTCTCGAGTGGGTGACGGCCTTCGTCAGCAAGCACCTGAAGGCGACCGAAGGCCTCGATATCGACTGATCCGGGGCCCCCGCCGGGCGCTTTCGCGACTACCTGCGGCGCCCTTTCTTGCCCTTCACGCCCTTCTTGTCGCGGCTTCCCGGGCGTTCCGGCTTGCCGCCCTTGCCCTTGTCGCCCCGCTTGTCGCCAGGACGACCTTTCTGCCCTGGGCGGCCCTGGCCCGGACCGCCCTGGCCCGGACGGCCCTTTCCCTGAGGCATGTCGCGCTTGGTCGGGCGTCGCTTGCCGTCCCCGGACTCGCCCCCGACGCGCCGCGCGTAGACGGTGCGCCGCAGGATCGCCGCGTCGATGACCTCCACGAGCAGCCGGTCGCCGAGCGCGATGACGTCGCCCGAGCGGGTCGCCACCACACGCAGCGCGTCGTCGTCGACCTCGTACCGGTCCTGACCGAGGTCTTCCAATCGCACCATCACGTCGACGAACGGCTTGTCGAGCTGCACGAAGAGACCCGAGCCCACGACGGCGGTCACCGTGCCCTCGAACCGCTCGCCGATGTGGTCCTTCATCATGAACGTGCAGTAGAGGTCGACGATCGCGCGCTCGACCTCCATCGAACGACGCTCGGCGATGCTCGACGCGAGCGCGGCCTCGGCCAGCTTCTCCTTCGCCTCGCCGTCGCGGCGGACGGCCCGGCCCTCGAGCACGTCGTGCACCGTGCGGTGGACGACGAGATCGGGATAGCGACGGATGGGCGAGGTGAAGTGGAGGTACGCCTTGGAGGCGAGACCGAAGTGGCCGACGTTGGCGATGTCGTAGGTTGCCTGCTTCATCGACCGCAGAAGCAGCGAGTTGAGCACCGGGGCGAGCGGGTGGTCGCTGAACGACTTGAGGAGATCCCCCAGCTTCCGGGGATCGCGCGTGTCCTCGACGTCGAAGTCGATGCCGAGCGCGTCGCACATGGCGGCGAACCGGTCGAGCTTCTGCTCGTCGGGCGGCTGGTGCACGCGGTAGATGGTGGGGATGTCGCGCTCCTGGCACCAGCGGGCGACCGTCTCGTTGGCGAGGAGCATCAGCTCCTCGATGAGCTGGTAGGCCTTCTTCACGCCGGGATCGGTCGCGCGGCGCACGACGTCGATCGGCTCGCGCGTCTTCTCGTCGAGGACGACCTTCGCCTCCGGAAGCTCGAAGTCCAGCGCTCCCCGCTTCATCCGGTGCGCGCGCAGGTGACGCGACAGCTCGAGCGCGACGCGCAGCCCCTCGACCATCGCGTCGGCCGCGGGCTCCTGCGTCGCCTCGCTGGAGAGCCCGAGCGCACGCGCGACGCCGCCGTAGGTGAGCTTGGCCGCCGAGCGCATCACGCCGCGGATCAAGCGGCTCTTGATGACGTGCCCCGTACCGTCGAGCTCCACCTCGGCGCACAGGCAAAGACGATCGACGTCGGGCAGGAGCGAGCAGAGATTCGACGACAGCGCCCGGGGGAGCATCGGGATGGCGCGGTCGGGCAAGTACACGCTGCAGCCGCGGGCCTTCGCCTCGTCGTCGATCGCCGTCCCCGGCGTGACATACGTGCTCACGTCCGCGATGGCGATCCACACGCGGTAGCCGCCGCGGTCCGTCCGCTCGACCCAGACCGCGTCGTCGTGGTCGCGCGCGTCCTCCGGATCGATGGTGGGAAGGGGGATGTGCCGTAGATCTTCGCGCCCCTCCTTCATCGGCAGGGGCACCTCGGTGCCGAAGCTCTCGGACTCGCGCACCGCCTCTTCGGAGTGCACTTCGTCGATGCCCTGGAGGACCAGGATCTTCGCCGCCTCGACGCCGAGCTCGCCGGGTCGGCCGAGGACGGTCTCGATGGCCCCTTCCGGGTTCTCGCCCGGAATCTCTGGCCACCGCGTGATGCGCACGACGACCGCGTCGCCGTCGTTGCCGCTGTTGCCCTCGGAGCCGCCCACGTCGATGGCGCGCGGAAGGACGATGGGGCCGCGGACGCGGTTGTCGTCGGGCTCGAGCCACGCGCTCTTGCCCTTGCGCCTCAGCGTGCCCGCCACGCGCTTCATGCCCCGGTCGACAACCGACACGACCTCGCCCTCGGCGCCGCGGGCCGTCCGCGAGCGCACGCGCACGCGCACCCGGTCGCCGTGCATGGCGCCGCCCATCGACTCGGGCGGGATGAAGACGTCGTCGCCCGCCGCGTCGAGGCTGGCCACGAATCCGAAGCCGCGAGGGTGCACCGTCAGCAGCCCGTCGCGCTCGGCACCGCGCGACGCGGCCGTCTTCTGCGAGAGGTGAAACTTCTGGCCGGGGCGCGCCGAGAGGACCCCTTCGAAGCTCAGATCGTCGAGCAGCCGCTGGAGGCCCAGGTAGTCGGCCTCGGAGACCTTGAGCCGGGAGGCAATTTCACGGGTATGCAGCGGGCGTGAATCACCGCCGAACACATCGAGCACATCGGTGCGGGAAGGGAGGCGCGTGGCCATCGGGCCGCCATCCGTAGCACGTCCGTGTGAAACATTTGACGGTGGGCCCGTGTTCGGTCGAGAGAGGGACATGGCGAACGAACGAAGGGCTGGTGCCCTGGGCCTCGCAGGGTCCCTTCTTCCCGTCGTGGCGGGGCTCGTGGCGAGCGCGATGCTCGTCGTCGACTACCTGCGCCCCACCCCGGTCTTCTGCGTCGAGGGGGGCGGGTGCGACGCCCTCCGGCACACCGCGATCGCGACGCCTCTGGGCATCCCGCTGCCCCTCTTCGGCGTCGTCGGGTTCCTGGCCATCGGCGTCGCGTCGCTTCTCCGTGGTCCGCGTCCACGTCTGGCGCAGCTCGGGCTCTCCGTCATCGCCGGGATGGTCGGGTTCTCGCTCCTCGTCGTGCAGTTCCGCCTGGGCAAGCTCTGTCCCTTCTGCTGCGTCGCCGATGGCAGTGGCATCCTCGCCGCCGTCGTCGCTTCGGCGCGCGTCTGGCTCGCCTCCGAGGCGCCGGCGCCGCGGGTGCTCACGTACGTGGGCGCAGTGGTCATGGTCATCGCGCCGGTCGCGCCGCTCGTGGCGGGGTTCCGCGCCAGCCCGGTGCCGCAGGTGATCCGCGACGAGCTGGCCCAGAGCCCGCCCGGGGTGGTCACCGTCATCGACTTCGTCGACTTCGAGTGCCCCTTCTGTCGCATGACCCACCCGGAGCTCCAGGCCGTGCTGGCGGCCCACCCCGGGCACGTGAAGCTCGTGCGGCGACAGGTCCCGTTGAAGATGCACCCCCACGCGATGGATGCGGCGCGCGGGGCGTGCTGCGGCGAGAAGCTCGGGAAGGGCGAGGCGATGGCGGACGCGCTCTTCACCGCCCCCGAGGAAGAGCTGACCCCCGGCGGATGCGAGAAGATCGCGGAGCGGGTGGGGCTCTCGCTCGAGTCGTACCGCGCCTGCGTCGCCGATCCGGCAACCGACGCGCTCATCGCAGCGGACAAGGCGGAGTTCCAGGCGGCCGGTGGCTTTGCGCTGCCGACGCTGTGGATCGGCGAGGTGCAGATCGTCGGCGCCCAGCCGAAGGAGCGCATCGAGGAGGCCCTGGAGGGAGCGATGGCCCGGGCGGGATCGTAGCCGCCGAGCGGAACCGCCTTCAGCGTGGAATTGCGCGGCGAATGAACCACGTTGACGGGCCCAAGGCGGCGCGACAATCTCCGCGCAGATGGCCGTTTTTTCCACGCGTCTCGCGAGCATTCTTCTTCGCGGCTCTCTCCTGGCCGTCGTCCTCGCTGCCGCGGGCGCCAGCGCCTCGCTGACGGCGTGCGGTGACGACACGGTCGTCCCCCTCTCCGACGCCGCTGCGGGGCAAGACTCGACTCTGAGCGGCGACGCCGTCGTGGTCGACGTGGCCGTCGACACACTGGGACCCGTGGACGCGGGCGGGGAAGGGGCTGCCGGCGATGCCGGTCCGGACGCCGCCACGGAGGCCAGTACCGACGCTGCCACCGAGGCCGGTGCCGACGCTGCCACCGAGGCTGGTGACGCGGGAGGCGCCGGCGACGGCGGCGACGCCACGGACGCTCCCGGCGACTGATAGCCTCGCCGTCGATGTTCCTCGTGCCGATGGTGCCGGTGGTCGCGACGGCCGTCGAGGCGCCTCCGCCCGACAAGCCGCTCGACGTCCGGGAGCCACCCTTCGGCGAATACGACTTCGCCTGGATGAACGGGAGCAACACGCAGCCGGCGTCGCTGCTCGGGATGGGGCCCATGACGTGGTCGCTCTACGTCGACACGTACTACGCCTGGCAGTTTCACCAGCCCGTCGACCACACCATCTTCCCCACGACGGTCGCGCCCCGTCACAACGAGATCTCCCTCAACCTGGCGCACCTCGGCGTCGATCTCACCGGCCTCGACGGGCCCACCGGGCGCCTCTACATCCAGTACGGTTCCACCGTCGAGACCATCGCCGGACAGGACACGACGACCACGCGCGGCTTCTACCTCACCAATCGCCTGCTGCAGTACGTCCAGCAGGCCGCCGCGGGGTGGCACTTCCACTGGCTGCACGGCGTCAACACCGAGCTCGGGATCTTCCCCTCGTACATCGGCCTGGAGAGCTACCTCCCCGAAGAGAACTGGGCCTACACCCACGCGTTCCTCGCCGACGCCACGCCCTACTACTTCTTCGGCTTTCGCGGCCAGGCGTACACGTCGCAGGACGTGAAGATCGAGCTGTGGGTCGTCAACGGCTGGCAGACGTTCGGCCAGTGGCACGAGGGGCGCGCGGGCGGCTACCTGTGGAACTGGCGGCCCCACGAGTGGCTCTCGCTCGTCAACTCGGTCTACGTGGGCCAGGAGGCGCAGGGCGACCCCGACTCGCTCCGCGTCTACTCGGACAACGACGTGCAGGCCCGCTACTACCACGCGCCGGGGAGCCGTCTCTTGCGGTCGATGGCCTTCTCGCTCGTCGGCGACGTCGGCTACGAGCACCGGGGCAACGCGCCGTCGGGGCCGATGGGCGGCATCACGCTGACGCACCACTGGGAATGGACCGACCGGTGGAAGAGCGCTCTCCGCGGCGACTTCATCTACGACCAGACGCAGGCCATCACCCCCAAGTTTCCGGTGGGCTCGCCGTACCCCTGGCAGGGGACCGACCCCTTCATGGCGGCGGGCGTGAGCGCAACGCTCGATAGCGCAGGTCCGGCGTGAACGGTTGTGAGCGCCCGCGGCTGGGGCGCGGTGCCCCACACGATCCTGCTGGCGCGGCGCCGATGACTTTCTATGATCCCGCACCGTCGAACACCGGGGACACCCACCATGAAACTTCATCCTTCTTCTTTCTTCGCCCTGCTCGCCCTGGCCGCCACGCTCCCCGTCAGCAACCTGGGATGCGCGAGCCGGGAGTACGTGCGCGGGGCCGACGATCCGACCGTGGACGCGCCGGCCATGAGCACGAGCCTCGACAGGGACGACATCCAGCGCACCCTGATGACGCTCCTCAATCAGCTGCGTGATTCACCGGTGATGACCGAGTGGCGCGTCCGCGCCGGTCAGAACGACCGGCAGACCGTGGCCATCGCGCCGTTCTTCAACGAGACCACCGAGCACATCGATCCGCAGCTCGACGCGATGCTGTCGGAGACCGAGACGTGGCTCGTCAACAGCGGCATCGCGCGCGTCATCAGCCACGAGCGGCAGGAGGACACCATCCGCCAGGTCGAAGGCGCGCAACGCCCCATCTTCGATCCGCGGCACATCCCCCAGTACGGCAAGCAGATGGGCGTGAAGTACTTCATCACGGGCAAGGTGGGCGCGTCCGACGAGCGCACCGCCGACGCGCGACGCGTGCAGTACTTCATCTTCATGCAGGTCATCGACAGCGAGACGAGCGAGATCCGGTGGCAACAAAGAGCGTTTGTGACCAAAGCCGTCCGCTAGCCCTGGCGGCCGCGCTGGGTGCGGTGGCACTCGTTCTGCTCGAAGGGTGCGCGAGCCACTCCGAGCAGATGCTGCCCGTGCGCGTTGCGCTCGATCAGGGCAACCCGCGCGGCGCGATAGCCCTCCTGGGCGAGAACATGGGCGTCAAGAGCGACGCCGAGCTTCCCGTCGACATGCAGAGCGACAAGGCGCTCTTCGTCCTCGACCGCGGGAGCATCCAGCAGTCCATCGGGGGTTACGATCGGTCGAAGGTCGACCTCGAGGCGGCCGACAAGTCCATCGACATGCTCGATCTCGCGCACGACGCGAAGGACACCATCGGCGAGTACGTCTTCTCCGGCTCCAGCGGCAAGTACCAGGCGCCCCCGTACGAGAAGCTCCTCGTCAACACGCTCGACATGCTGAACTACCTCGAGCTCCGCGATCTCGACGGCGCGCGCGTCGAGGCGAGGCGACTCGCCGTGATGCAGAAGTACATCGGCGACGAGCTCCACGAGGGCGACAACCCCGTCCTCGGCCTCGGGGGCCTTCTGGCCGGGCTCACCTTCGAGGAGAGCGGGCAGGGTGACGAGGCGCTCCGCTGGTACGACCAGACGCTGGCCTTCACGGGTTTCCGCGCGCTCGGGGGGCCGGTCCGGCGGCTGATGCAGCACAGCGCCTACCGCTCGCCGCGCCTGAAGGAGCTCGAGGCGGGTGGACCGCCGCCGCCGGACCCGGCGCAGGCGGGCGAAGGGGAGATTGTCTTCGTCGTCGGCTACGGGCGGGTGCCCCACAAGATCGCCCAGCGCGTCCCCATCGGCCTGGCGCTCACCTGGTCCGCCGGCGCGATCTCGCCCGACAACGTGCGCAAGGCCAACGAGCTCGCCGCGCAAGGACTCGTCACGTGGATCAACTTCCCGACGCTGGGGCCGGAGCGCGGCGGCTACACGATCCCGGCGTGCGTGCTCGACGGCAACTTCGTACAGCTCGAAGAGGCGGTCGACGTGACGACGCAGGTTCGCGCCGAGTGGAAGAAGATCGAGGGGAAGATCATCGTCAGCGCCATCACGCGGATGATCTCGCGCCTCGCCGTGGGCGCGGTGGCGAAGGCGGCTGCCGGCAAGAACGGACTCGTGGGCGAGCTGGTGTCGCTCGGCGCGCAGGCGACGCTGACCGTCCTCGACACTCCGGACACGCGAAGCTGGGAGACGCTGCCCGCGCGCGTCGCCATCGCACGAGTGCGCGTACCGGCGGGGAAGCACACCGTGCACATCGACGCGCGAGGTGTGCTGCGTGACACCACGGTGGACGTCGAGAAGGGCGGCTGGGCGGTGGTCTCGCTGATGGCGCTCCGCTGACCCTCAGTCGAACGTCCTTCGCGCCGCGAAGGACCCGCTTCGCGGAGCCCCTCTTGGCGAAGTGAGGCTGGGTGGCACACCCCAGCGCACCTCGACCTCGACCTGGCCGCAAACGGAACAACCGACCCGGTGAAACGCCCGGATGACGAGGTCACCGCGCGCCCCGCGGGCCACGTGATGCTTCCCGAGCGACTCCGACGAGCCGCGGAGGATCATCCCGCAGCGTGTGCACACCGCGTAGTGCAGCTCGCTAGCCATCCTTCCCACCCGGTGTGTGGCAGACGGGAAAAAGGATCACGAACCCCGCCTGAGCCCGGCAAAAAGAGGGCGTCGCTGGCCGTAGCGCGAGGGTTCGGATCCGTGCCAACGTAGAGGGATCATGAGCCAAGCGGGAGCTCGCGGACCTGCATCGCCGCCGAAGCCGCCGCCGCCTACCCCAGCGAAGGCGGCCTCGCCTCCGGCACCCCTGGTCGCACCGAAAGGAGTCGCAGCCCCCAAGGCGCCGGTGGCCCCTCCCCCCGCTCGTGCGGGGAAGGCGACGATGCTCGGGGTGCAGGCCCCGAAGGTAGCCTCCCAGGAACCAGAGGCCGACGACAGCTGGGACGTCGCGCCGACGCGTGTGGAGGAGAGGGCGCAACCCGCGGCCCCGCTCGCGCCGACGCCTGCCCCTGCGGCGGTGACCCCGGTGGTCCCGCCCGTGGCTTCGCCGGCAGCCCCGGTGACAGCGCCGGTCGCGGCGCCCGTCGCAGCCCAGTGGGCACACTCCGCCCCATCCGCCTCCTCCGGCATCACCTCCGCCGACGTGCGCCTCATCGTCCGCACCATCGTGGAAGATGCCTTGCTCCCCCTCCAGCGCGCCCTCGTCGAGGCGCAGCAGCGCATCGCGGACCTCGAGCGTCGACCCGCGTCGGCGGCAGCCACGGTGGTCCTCTCGGCGACCCCGTCGCCAGCGGCCATCGCGCCGGCCACGTACACGAGCGCCATGGCGGCCTCCGTGCCCGCCGCCATCGCGAAGTACTCGATGCCGCCCGCTCCGCTGCTCGACGTCGCGGCGATCGAGCGCGACGTCCCGCTGGACTTCAACAACCCGTTCGACGGGGCTCGCCGTCGTCGTCGCATGGCCTGGTCCGTGGCCCTGGTCCTGCTCGCCATCTTCGGCGGCCTCTTCGCTCTCGTGGCGCAGAGCTACACCCCTCACCCCTAGGCGGCGGCGCGGAGAGACGGGCGACCTTCACTTTGGCCGGATGACGCGGAAGTTCACGCCGTAGTACGGCGAGAGAGGTCCCTCTCCCGCATCGGCGCCCGGGAGTGGAAGCACGTTCTGGTTGAAGATGATCGATTCGTCGGTCGTCGCCGTCGTCGGCTGGGGCCAGCTCACGATGATGGGCTGAGAGAAGAAATACTGATCCGTCGCGCCGTTGTAGAGGTTCTCGGGCGGTGGGCACACGCTGCACTGGGGCTGCCAGGCCGACCCCGACATGGGCCCCGGCGTCGCGAACGTCCAGCCTGACGTATTGAGGGCCATCATCGTCGGAAGGTTCAGCGTGTTCGGGAGGAACGTGCCTGCCGGGGCGGCTCCGGCGTCCGGGGAGACGCCCACGCTCGCGTGCCAGTCACCCACGACGATGGCAGGATTGCTGCCGCTCTTCGTCTGCACCCACTTGACGAGCTGCTGTGCTTCGTAGAGCTGCTCGTTGTCCCACCCGGTCTGGGAGTCGGTGGCGCCGTTTCCGTAGTTGCCGGCATACGGCAGCGCCGACGAGTTCTCCGTCGTCATCAGAAACCCGCAGTAGAAGTCGACGGCCTGGTCCTCGAGCTGCAACGACGCGTAAAGGACCATTCGCCGGTAATCCGTGGACGGAAGAATGAGCGCGTCGGTCTTCATCAGCGGGTAGCGCGAGAGAATGAGCGAGTTACCCGCCCCGTTGAACCCGAGGGGCGGCGCCGTGTTGATGGTGCACGTGCTCTCGGTCGACGCGAAGGTCTGATCCGAGGCGATGTTGACGACGAGGCAGTCGTAGCAGGAGACGCTGGCGCCCTGGACGTTGATGAAATCGGCCGCGCACTCGGAGACGAGGCAGTCGGTCGACCCGTTCAGCACGCCCGTTCCATCCCCCGGGGGTTGTGTGGAGCAAGACTGCTCTCCGCAGCCGACGGCGGCGTCGATGAGAGAGGACTGGACTCCGTAGCAAGGAGGCTCGGTAGGCGCGGGGGGAATCATGCCGTTCTGATCGGCGGGATTCGTGAACGGCGTCGTGAGGGACGTGGTGACCGTGTAGCTGTAGGCGTAGCCAGCGCCCATCGCCGCCGTGATGATGTCGGTCTGGTCGTTGGCCGTGTCCACCTCGACCACGCACATGACGTCCGAGCTTCGCTGGGCTATCGCCGCGGGTATCGGGCCGGTCGTCCCGGCCGGGTCCCGGATGCTCGGGTACGGCGAGTTCGGCCCGTAGAGCCCGGGATTGAACATGTCGACCGAGATGCTCGACAGCTGGCTCGTGGCGCACTTCTGCACCATCGGATTCGTCGGATTGGTCACGCTCGCGTCGTCGGAGCACACGAGCGCGCGGAGTGGGTAGCTATTGTTCCCCTGGATGCCAATCGCGTACATCGTGTACGTGGCCGACGCTCCTTGCGCCTGGTAGACGAAGAGCCCCTTCTTGGATGCATCGCCGTCGGACGCGGCACCGATCTCGAACGTCCCGTCCAGGATCGCGACGTAGCCGTTGTCCTGCAGAGTGGCCGAAGGGAAGGTCGACATCGCGCCGCTCGGCACCGAGCTACCAAACGGGATGGGAGCGGACAGAAACGGAATGATGAGAGTGGTCGGAAGCTGCGACTGCGCCATCTCGCCGAAGTCGAGAGACCCGCTACCGGGGGCCGCGTTGACGAGGCGGAAGCGCTGGAAGGTCGCGTCCGCGATGTCGCTCTCGGGCAGCGCCACCACCGTCTCGGCCACGTTGTTGCCGCCGATGAGGAGCAGCGTCGTCACCGCGTTGGTCGCGAGCGTCAGCCCGTCACCCTCGCCGAGGGCGGACGCATCGCAGGTGCTACCCCCCGGGACCATCTTCACGTCGACGCCCGCAGAAGGCGCCGAGAAGGGGATGCTGACCTGCCCGTATGCGAAGCCAGCCGCGCCGAGATACGCGGGCGCCGCGCAGTCGGTTCCTCCGTCGAGGAGGATGGGCCGGCCCCAGCTCGCGCTTCCGGTGATCCGGATGCAGACATCGACGAGGTCGCCGGTCGGTACGAAGTTCGCGACGCGCACCTGCGGCCCCGACCCGGAGGGCAGCAGACAGCCCGCGTTGATGGGGTCGAGCTTGCGCGTCTGGATGCCCGCCACGAGCTGACAGCCCACGAGCGCCAGCAGCACGGCCGCGAAGGCGAAGAGCAAGTTGTCACGTCGGCCTAGCCGCGTCGTCCCAAGCATGGAAAGCCTCGTCCCGTGCAGATCAGAACCTTCGCGTCAGTGTCCCCATCGCGCTGCCGGGGCCCCCGCCCACCGTCCACGACCAGGGCGTCGATGCCGTGGTCGGTGGCGGCTCATTCGCCCCCCCCGAGAAGAACAGGTACGAGCCGAGCCCCGCGCCGACCACCGCGAGACCGAAGCCGATGTTGGACGCCCATGCCTCGGTGTTGGCCTTGCTCATGGCGTCGACGCCCTGCTGCTGGCAGCGGATCTCGCCGGCATAGGCAGGGCAGCCGCTGTCGCTCTTCTTCTTGTCGTTCATGGCCAGGACGCCGAACCCCGACGCGACACCAGCCGCCGCGACTCCCGCCACCGCCACGATGAGGCCCACGGTGCGCCTTCCCGTCCAGAACGCGACCGGTGGGCGCTCGATGGGCGCGAGATCGAGCGGCACCGCGGCGAGCGTGGCGTGCTGTTTCGCAGCGACCGTCACGTGCAGGGTCCTCGGCTTGTAGAGCGGCGCGCGCTCGACGACCTCGACCTCGCCCGGGTCGACGGGCAGATCCGTGTCCCACGCCGCGGCCTGGAGCGGCACGCCGTTACGCAGGATCTCGATCCCACGGACGACGCGCACGAGCGGCGGGACGGTGATGGCCAGGTAGGACAGGTCGGGCTCGAGCGTCGCGATATGCTCGGTCGCCAGCTTCTCGCGATCGGGTCGGCTCATGCGGCGAGCGTCGGCCAGGGCGTCCCGGAACTCGCCCCACGCGCTCGCCGTCTTGCCGATCTTCTCGTTGCACACGGCCAGATTGAGGAGCGTCCCGGGCGCCGCATCGAGGCGATAGCTCTCGCTGAGCTTCCCGCAGGCCTCCGAGTAACGGCCGGCCTCCATCAGCCCACGGGCCGTGAAGAACAGCGTCTCGGCAAGGGCGCGCGCATCGGTGGCGCTTGCGGGCGGCGGGACGGGAGCCTGACCCCGCGCGGGGACGACGGAAGCGGACGCGATGGAAAGGAAGGAGGCCGTGAGCAGCGCGAAGCGCGTCCTCATTGGCGGTCTCCCAGAGGGTCGGTCTTCGTCGTCGGGGTCGGGGGAGTCGTCGCCACTGGTTGCGCCGTGGCGGTCGTGGCCGCCGCCGTCGTGGACGGCGGAGCCGCGGTCGCCCGCGTGGGAGGAGGGTGCCAGCCGCCACGCACGACGACGTGCGGGGGAGGCGAGGGAGTGGCCGAGGCCGACGCTGCCGCCGTACTCGTCGCCGCCGTCGTCGCCGCGCTCGCTGTGGCGGTTGCGGTCCCTGTCGCAGTCGCCGGAGGTTGCTCGACGGTGGGCGCCTGCAACGTCGCCGCCGTCCCGGTCCCCTGCGATGGCGTCGGCGACCCGCCACCCCTTCCGGACACCGCGAGGAAGATGGCGCCGCCTGCCGCGAGCATGCCGAGCGGCACGAGCCACAGCGCCCAGCGCCGCGGCTCGGGTTGCGCCAGCGCGCCGGACACCGACGTCGGCGACGCCCCGGTGGACTCCGGGCCCGAGGTGCCCTGGAGCTGCGCGGCACGAGCGGCCCCGGACTGAGTGAGAATCGAGCCGTACGAGCCGGTCTGCATCACCCGGCCCCCGCTGGTTCCCATGGGGTCGCGTGAGCTCTTCGGGTCGAGCGTGAATGCGATCTTCGCCCGCACGGCCTCGGCGAACGGAGCCTGCACGGCGTCGAGAATGCTGCCGGCGAGCTCGGCCACGTCGTGGATGCGCAGATCCGGTGTTCGTTCGAAGCACCGCATCACCACGGCCTCGAGCTCCGGCGAGATTTCGGGCCGCCTCGCGACGAGCGACGGAGGGGGCCGGTCCGTCGACAGCTCGGCGCAGATCTTCGTGAACGATGCCAGGTCGAAGGGCGGCCGCCCGCAGAGCATCTCGTAGAGGATGGCGCCCACGGACCAGACGTCGGCCCGGGCGTCCACCTCCGACGACCCGAAGAGCTGCTCGGGGGCCATGTACTTGGGCGACCCGAGCACGACGCCCGTCTGCGTCAGCTCGTCGACCCCCGCTTCGCCGACGCTCCACTTGGAGATCCCGAAGTCGAGGATCTTGAGGAGCTCGGAGCCGTCGGGCCGGCTCGTCACGAACAGGTTCGACGGCTTCAGGTCGCGATGAACGATGCCGAGCGCGTGTGCCTCGGCGATGCCCTCGCACATCTGCACGGTGAAATCGATCGCCGTGCCGATCGGCATCGGGCCTGCCGCCTTGATGACGTCGCGAAGGTCCGTGCCAGCCAGATAATCCATGACCATGTAGGGCACGTGATCGCGCCAGACACCGACGTCGATGACCCGGGTGATGTGCTCGTTCCGCAGCTTGGCGCTGACGCGCGCCTCTCGCTTGAAGCGGCTCGCGAAGTCGTCGTTCACGCCGCTCTTGGCGCGGTATCGCAGAAACTTGAGCGCCACCCGCTCGCCGAGCTCGAGGTGCGTGGCCGCGACCACGACCCCCATCGCCCCACGACCCAGCACCTGGTCCACGCGGTACTTGCCGTCGACCACCGACCCGACGGTCAGCTCACCGAGCAGCGCGCGTCCCTCGTCTTCCGGGTCGACCGGGATGGCGGGCTCCTTCTTCTCGTCGGAAGAATCGCGCGAGCCGTCGCGCGCGTTCGACGAGTCCGAAGCCATGATCGAAGCATATTGCTCCGCAGGCCTGCCGCCTAGCGCCAGCGAGTCCCGGATGGGACGTCCTTCCGTCATGTGCCGCCCGAGCGCCGCGTGGTACCGGCCTCGCGGGTCTCCCGGTAGGCGGTCCAGCACTTGGGGCAACGCCACTCCAGCATCGCCGTGCCGTCGTCTGCCACCGTCCGGGTCAGGCGCCAGCCGTACTTGATGCTGATCAGCGCCGACTCGTCGTCCTGCGGGGGGACGCGGGTGCCGCAGTCCACGCAACTATGTGGGTGCATGACCATCCATCACGGATTCTCTCCAACTCACCCTGGGCTCGCGCTGACCGCGTAGGTAGAGGCGAGGTAGCGCACGATGTCCGCGCTCTCGAATATACCGCGTGCCGCGGGTCCGTCGGAGCTGGGATCGACAAGATAGGGCACGCGCATCTTGCCCGAGCGCGCGACGAACGCGTCACGATGTCGGCTCCCTTTGGCCACATTGTGCAGCACGTAGGGAAGCTCCAGCTCGCACAGCGTCTCGCGAACCAGGCGACAGAAGGGGGAGCCCTCGAAACTCCACAGTTCCAGCGGTTTGCCCGGAAGGCGCGACGCAACGGCGGCCCGCCCGTGACCTGCTCGCACCCCCGCGGCCATCCCCGCGGCCATCACCGAGATGGGCCCGAGCCACACCGGCGCGCTCGGTCCACCGTAGGTCTCGCGAAGGTAGCGGACGATGTCGGCGGACTCGTACATCGATCGAGGTCCCTCCGCCGGGTTCGGGTCGACGAGGTAGGGAAAGCGCGCGCTGCCACCCATCGCGACGACCTTCGGCCGGTACCGGGTCCCGCCGCGCGGACAGGGGTAGATCATGGCGTCGAGGTCGAACTCGCTCATCGCCTCGCGCACGCGCCGGCAGAAGGGACACGCTTCGAACTCGTAGAGCTCCAGCAGCTTCTCCGGCTGCCGCGCCCCCGGCCGTGCCTTCAGCCCCGCGCCGAGACGCAAGGCCGTCGCCATGACGGACGACGCGACATCGAACCCGCGTGACATCGCCTACTCGGCCTCGGTCCCGCCCTCGAGCCGGGGTCTCGCTTCGCCGCGCTCGCCCTCGCCCGGGCGCTGGTAGGGTTGCCCCATGAGGCGCTTGTAGGCCGTCACGGCCTTCCAGCTCAGGTACGCCTTGTTGAAGCGCAGCGACTCGCCCGGCACGAAGAACGGGTTTTTACACCCGGTGAGGAACACCAGCGCCAGCACCTGCTCGGCGACGCTCACCGGACAGCCCTCGAAGCGCACGTACGTCGCGCCCTTCGCGCTCTTCACCTTCGCGCGCACGCTGGCGAGCTTGGCGTAGATGTCGTCGTGCTTGGCGTGGTGCGGGTCCTTCGTCGACCGGTCTTTGTACTTGCTGCCGATCTGCACGAGCTCTCCGGCGAGCTTGCCCTCCCACTTCACGCAATCGCCCATGAAGACGACCATCTCCCCGGGCTTGGCGTCGACCGGACCGTCGTACGCGCCGAAGACGACGTGCACGTTCGGCGACTTCTCGTCGAACTGGTCGTCGATCTGGCGGAGGATCTCCACGGCCTCCTCGATGGCGCCGGGGCACCCTCCCCAGCAGTAGTTCGTGTGCTCCACTTCGGGCGGGGGGCCGGAGTACGCCGTGATGTGCGTCCCCTCGAAGTACTTCTCGACGCGGATGAGCCCCACCTCGAAGCCCTTCGCGCGCTCCTTGGCCTTCTCGAGCGTCACGTCGCCCGAGATCTGGATCTTCGACAGGTCCGTCGTGCCGAAGCCGCGCTCGGCCGCGAACCGGATGTGGTCCACGGTGTTCGGGTCGACGCCGATGATGGCGCAGCACACGGCGTCGAAGGCGACCTGGTTGTTGCCCATGACGATGAGCTTCAGGTCGAAGGGCTTGGGCGTCAGCATGCGCCCCTCGCCGGCGATGATGCCGTCGATGCAGATGAACTGCGGCTGGATGATGTACTGGAGATCGGCGATCTTCTCGTTCAGGCGGTGATCGTGATCGATGAGTCGGTGCCGGTCGTCCTGGATCCCGATGTAGTTCTTCATCGAGAAGGTCACAGTCGTCCACGGATGCGCCTTGAACTTGGGGCAGTTGACGAAGAAGTCGGCCTTGGCGACGGGCTCGGGCGTGAACACGTAGTCCCGCAGGCGTTTGTCGTGCTTGTAGGCGATCTCGACCTGCGCCTCTTCCTCGAAGCAGTAGCGCTTCACCCCTTTGACGCGGTGGAGCATCTCGTCCCAGCCGCTCTGCTCGTACGAGAGGCGCGTGGGGATGGTGATGCCGCAGCGCTCGCCCACCGCCAGCTCGCTCATCTGATCGCCGCCCACGTCCTTGAGGGCGCGGAGGACGCCCTCGCCGAACTCGGGGCGCGTGTAGGCGTGGGGGAACTGGTCGCCCGCGGCCACCAGGTTGGGTTTGACGAGCGTGCGTCCCTTGGGGGAAAGACCGAGCTCCCGCAGCCCCTCGCGCACGATGGTGCGGACGCGCTCCGGATCGTACGAGTCACACTGGCGGATGATGACCCGGGGCGGAGCGGCGTTGGGATTCACCCAGCGAGGCTAGCGCGACGCAGGGCGTTGTCGACGGTCGCGGCGCCGACTAGAAGGGCTGTGCAGTGAAGCGGTTCGTTCTCGCCGGATGCGTGCTCCTCGGACTGGCGGCCTGCCAGGTCGAGTCGGCGCCGCGTGGTCTCGAGGGGACGTGCGCCAAGAGCTGCGAGGTGCGTGCGTCCCAGTGCTCCCCGCACGAGTGCCACCGGGGGTGCAACCTCGTGATGGACCGCCTCGCGGAGAACCAGGGCGACAACGTGCTCGCGTGCGTCGTGCGCGACAAGAAGGCCTGCGACGACCACACGTGGGCCCGCTGCGCGACGCTCATCGGGATCCACGCCGACGGCGGCCCTCCTGCGCCCCCGCCCGCGCCGGACGTGGTGGACACCGACTCCGACTAGGGGCGCCGTGACCATACGCATCTTCGACGATCGGGGGCGAATGCTCGACTTCCCGTCGGCTCCACGTCGCGTGGTCTCGCTGGTGCCGAGCGACACGCTCAACGTGGCCGCGCTGGGCTGCGCCGGGGCTCTCGTCGGTCGCACGGACTACTGCGAGCTACCGGTCGACGTGGTGGCGGGTCTTCCCAGCGTCGGCGGGACCAAGAACCCGCGGGTCGACGACATCTGCGCCCTCCAGCCGGATCTCGTCCTCACGAACCAGGAAGAGAACACACGGGGCGATCTCGAGGAGCTGGCCCGGCGCGGGGTCCGTGTCTACGTGGCGTTCCCTCGGCGCGTGGTGCAAGGGCTGGCGCACCTGGCACGGCTGGCGAAGGTCTTCGGCGTCGGGCGGGACGCGGGGGTGCGGGAGCTCCTCGGCGCGGGGTATCACGCGCTCCGCGCTGCGGACGACGCGAGATCGCGGACGGCGCCGGTGCGCGCCTTCTGTCCCATCTGGATGAAGCCGCTCATGACGGTGCACGGCGACACGTTCATCAGCGACATGCTCGATCTCTGCGGAGCGCAGAACGTCTTCGCGGACCGGGAGCGCCGCTATCCCCTGGCTGCCGATGTCGGGGATGCCGTGCCGCTATCGCCGGAGAAGGTGGGCGAGCGCGACGTGCGCTACCCGCGGGTCACGCTGGAAGAGGTGGTGGCGCGCAGGCCCGAGCTCGTGCTGCTGCCGGACGAGCCGCATCCGTTCACCGAGGAAGACGCGGCGGTGTTCCGGGGCTTGGACATCCCGGCGGCGAAGACGGGGGCTGTCGTGCGCACGGGGGGCAAGGATCTCTGCTGGCCCGGGGCGCGGAGTGTGGAGGGGATCGGGAGGGTGAGGGAGCTGGTGGGGCGGGTTCACGCCGTCTGAAGCGCATCCGTCGCGAGCAGCGCGAAGAGCGCATGGTCCAGCCACCGCCCCTGGCACCGCTCCGCTTCGCGCGCGATCCCCTCGAAGCGGAACCCGAGCCGCCGGACCACACCGAGGGACGCGAAGTTGTCCGTCGCCGCCGCGACGCGCACGCGATGCGCGTTGAGCCGCTTGAAGGCCCACACCACCGTGGCTCGCGCCGCCTCCGTCATGTACCCGCGTCGCGCCCCGTCGGCGCGCAGCCAGTAACCCAGCTCCGCGCTCTGGTGCAGGTGCGCCAGCGACTCGAGCCCCACGACGCCGAGGAAGCGTCGCGTCCCGCGCTCCCGGATGGTGAAGCGCAGCGCACGCGCGTGATCCCAGTCGCTCGCCGAGGCCTCGCAGTAGCGCCACGACGCGTCGAGGTCCGTGTTGAACGGCACCCACGGGAGCCACCGCTCCAGGTGCGCGCGCGACGTATCCACCGCGTTCCACAGGTCCGACGCATCGGCGGGCTCGACGGGAGTGAGCACGAGGCGCTGCGTGTCGAGGGGGCGATGGCGGACCTCGGCGCGCGGCGGGACGACCAGCATGCGACGACGAAGTTACGCCGAACCGGAGCCTTTCGCACGGCTTGCCGGGATACGATGGGCTCATTGCGAGCCCCCGAGCTGTTCGTGCCCTTCCGGCATCCGGCGGGACGGGCGCCCCCCGTGTCGGAGATCCGGAGCACCCTCGTGGTGTCGTCGCTGCAGTCCCTGCGGACGCACGGTCTCCTCGAGCGGTACGAGTCGGAGCTCGCCGAGAAGGACCGCGAGGATCTGTTCGCGCTCATCGCTGGAACTGGATCCCCGTCGAGCTCGGCGACCGCCGCTACCGCGCGGGGCACCGCGTGTCCGCCTAGAGCGCGAGCAGATCCTTCAGCTCCGCCGTCGTGAACATCCTGTGCTCCACCTGCTTGCCGCCGCACGTCGGGCATCCGGCGGGCTGGAACTGGTCGTCGGTCCCCGGGACCTTCGGCCGCTCGGGGAGCTTGCCGGTTCCTCCGCACGCTCGACAGGGCCGCACCGCCTCGAAGCTCCAGTCGTGTTCCATGTGCGCAGGGTAGCGCGCAAGCCTCACTCCGCGTGCGTCATGAACACCATGATGAACTCGTCGTCGCTCGTCACGAGGAGCTCGTGGCAGATGATGTGCTGCACCTTGTCGGCGGCCTCGCCCATCTTCTTCTCGAGGGTCGCCATCTCCGGCGCGCCGAGCTTCGCCACGTGACCCAGCGACACGCCGTGCAGCTTGATCGCGTACGGCGTCTCGTCGTCGCGGTAGCCGAGCGACACGATGACCTGCTTGGTGTGCTCGAGGTACTCGACGCCGATGCTCTTCGGCGCGGCCTTCGCGCTCGCGGCGAAGTGCTCGACGTCGGTCGCGAGCTTGCCGAGGGCGCCGCCCGGGCCGAGGGTTCCGGTGAAGAGCTTGAACTTGGAGTGGACCTGCGCTTTGACGCTCATGGGTCCGAGGAGGCTCGCTCCGTTCGGGAGTCCTGTCCACCCGCAGCCGGACCCTCGCCGAGGGCCCACGGGATCGGGGTTTGACGGGGGCCTGAAGCGAACCGTACCCTCGCCCCGTGGCAAAAGTCAGGCTGACCCTCACCGCGAAGCTCTTCATCGCCGCCGTCATCGTCGGCGTCGCCGTCCTCATCTTCTACCTGAACCCGGGCTTGCTCGGAAAGGTCGCGCCCAGCGGGCAGAAGGTCACGTCGAACATCCCGCCTGTGGCCAGCCTCCCGGGCGATCCACAGTCGTCGACGTTCCCCACGGTGCCCGACGCTCCCGGCGGATGCACGACGCTGCCCGAGGTGCGCTTCCAGGTGTGGGCGTGGAACGCGCAGATGGGAATGATGCTCGCGAACGGCGGCAAGCAAGCCGTCGCCGGCAGCGCGATGTGCAAGCAAGGCGTCAACCTGAAGCTCATTCGCGAGGACAACACCGACAACATGCAGGCGGCCCTCGTGTCGTTCGCGGAGGCGCTCAGCAAGGGGGACGCGAACCCGAAGGACGGCGTGCACTTCGTCGGCATCATGGGCGACGGCTCCGCGACGTTCCTCAAGGGCCTCAACGACAAGCTCGTCAAGCTCGGGCCCGACTACATCGCCCAGGTCGTCGGCTCCGACGGTTACAGCCGCGGCGAGGACAAGCTCATGGGCCCCCCCGCGTGGAAGGCGAACCCGCAGGCCGCGCGCGGCGGCCTCGTCTCCGGCGTGCTCCGCGACGGCGACTGGAACATCGCCCTCAAGTGGCTGGGCGACAACAAGATCCCCAACAACCCCGACGAGACGACCTACGATCCCGACGCGCTCAACTGGGTCAACGCCAGCGACTACATCGAGGCCGCGCAGAAGTACGTCAGCGGGTTCTGCACGGACCTGAAGAACGTCAAGACCGGCCAGAAGGAGAAGCACTGCGTCGACGCCATCGTGACGTGGACCCCGGGCGACGTGACGGCCGCCGAGCAGAAGGGCGGCATCGTCTCCATCGTGTCGACCAAGGAGTACCGCTCGCAGATGCCGCACGTCATCATCGGCATCAAGAAGTGGATGCTGGCCAATAGAAAGATCGTCGAAGGGATGCTCTCGGCCACCCTCGACGCGGGCGACAAGATCAAGACGAGCGACGACGCGCTCCGCCAGGCGGCCGCCGTGAGCGCTCTCGTCTACAAGGAGAAGGACGCGGCGTACTGGTACAAGTACTTCAAGCCGCAGATCCAGAAGGACAAGAAGGGCATCGACGTCGACCTCGGCGGCTCCGCGGTCAATAACCTCGCCGACAACCAGCAGCTCTTCGGTCTGGCCTCGGGGTCGACCGACGCGTTCGCGGCGACGTACACGGTGTTCGGCAACATCGTGAAGTCGCAGTACCCGAGCCTCGTGCCGTCGTTCTACCCGGTCGACCAGATCGAAGACCTGTCGTACCTGAAGGACGTCGCCTCGCAGGCGCCGGCGACGACGGCCGCCGATCTGCCGAAGTTCGCGTCGACGCAGAAGGTGACCAACGTCGTCAGCCGCCGGACGTGGGACATCCAGTTCGCGACGGGCAAGGCGGACTTCACGCCGGCGACGGCGGCGGCGCTGAAGCAGCTGCTCGCCGATCTCGTCGTCGCGAGCGGCACGCTCGTGGAGATCCACGGCCACACGGACAACCAGGGCTCGGCCGACGCGAACATGAAGCTGTCGGAGGATCGCGCCTTCGCCGTGAAGCTGTGGCTCGAGAAGCAGGCACCGACGAGCTTCCCGGAGGGCCGCATCAAGGTGGTCGCGCACGGGCAGACGGAGCCGGTGGCGCCGAACTCGAGCGAAGAAGGACGGACGAAGAACCGCCGGGTGGTCATCGTCCTCGGCACGAGCGACTAGGAGGCGGGCCCCATGACCCGCTTCACCGCGGCGTTCCTCCCCAATCGCGTCGTCGACAGGACGACGACGAGCCTCATCGTCGTCTTCTGGGTGGGCGCGGCGCTGCTCGTCTGGGTGACGTCGCCGTTCAAGACGCTGCCCACGCCGGGGGAGATCTGGCGCGCGTTCGGGGAGCTGTGGTGGCAGGGCGGCCTCGGGCCCGAGACGTTCACGACGATGCGGCTCATCGCGCACGCGACGCTGCTCACCGTCGTCATCTCGCTGCTCCTCTCGTACGCCACGGTGATCGCGTTCCTGCGTCCGGTCGTGCAGGCCGTGTCGAAGCTGCGGTTCCTCGGCATCACGGGCCTCGTATTTCCCTTCACGCTGCTCACCGGCGGCGGCTACTCGCTGAAGGTCGCGCTCCTCACGTTCGGGATGACCACGTTCTTCGTCACGTCGATGGCGCAGGTGGTGCTCGAGATCCCGCAGTCGGAGTTCGACTACATGCGGGTCCTCGGCGCGAGCGAGATTCGCATCCTCTGGGAGGTGGTCGTCCGGGGGACGCTCGACAAGGCGCTCGACGTCCTCCGGCAGAACGTCGCCATGGGCTGGGCGATGATCACGATGGTGGAGGGGATCTCGCGCGCCGAGGGCGGCATTGGTGCCCTCATCCTCAACGAGAACAAGCATTTCTTGCTGGCCGAGGTCTACGCGATCCTCTTCGTCATCCTCATCCTCGGCCTCGGGATGGACTACGCGATGGGCGCGCTGACCAACATCCTCTGCCCGTACGTCGCGCTCCGCCGGGTGAAGCGATGAGCAAGGACGAGGTGCTGCTCGACGTCGCGGGCGTGTGCCTCCAGCTCGGCGAGTCCCTCATCCTCGAGGACCTGAGCTTCCAGGTCGTCGACCGGGTGCGTGAAGGGACGGTCACCGGGCAGGTGGTGGGCCTGCTCGGACCGTCGGGGGTCGGCAAGACGCGGCTCCTCCGCATCATCGCGGGCCTCGACCAGCCGGACAAAGGCACGGTGCGCGGGCAGAACGGCGCCGAGCTCGAGCCCGGGTCCGTCGGCTTCGTGTTCCAGGATTACCCGCTCCTCCACCACCGCACCGTGCGCAGCAACCTCGAGCTCGCGGGTCGCATCGGAGGCATGACGGCGGAGAAGGCGCACAAGCGGGCGAGCGAGCTGCTGGAGACCTTCAAGCTCACCGATCGCGGCAGCTTCTATCCGGCGCAGCTCTCGGGCGGGCAGCGCCAGCGCGTCGCCATCGCCCAGCAGATCATGCAGCCCTGTCGCCTCCTGCTGATGGACGAGCCGTTCAGCGGCCTCGATCCGGAGGCGCTCGACCACGTGATGCGCCTCATCGTGGAGGTCGCCAACATGGACGAGCTCAACACCATCGTCCTCGTGACGCACGACATCCGCGCCGCCATGGTCGTCAGCGATACGCTCCACATGCTGGGTCGCGAGCGAAAAGAGGGCAAGCCCGCCGGCGGCGCGCACATCGTGTGGTCGTACGACATGGTCGAGCGCGGCCTCGCGTGGCACGAGGACGTCGTTCAGATGCCGGCGTTCGCGGACCTGGAGAAG
>Ga0182030_10005580_pt1 | contig 26662 bp, 25 predicted proteins | sample 812S3MmetaG_FD_121299 | JGI IMG/M metagenome (GOLD analysis project Ga0182030, IMG submission 121299) | Permafrost microbial communities from Stordalen Mire, Sweden - 812S3M metaG (Illumina Assembly) | ecosystem: Environmental > Terrestrial > Soil > Wetlands > Permafrost | place: Sweden...
TTTTGGGGCGTGAAACGAGAGCGCTCCGGAACCTTCCTGGCGCACGGCGAGCAGGTACGCAGTTCCGGCTTCGATGGGAATGGTCACGTCGAGGGGAGGAAGCGGCTCGGCTCCGCGCCGCTGAGGACTCGTGGCGCGGAATTCCTTCTCGACTTCGAACCGATCCCCAACGATCGCCGCCAGGTGCGGATCCATGGTCGCGGATGAGACGGATCTTCTACCCAGTGGAGGCGAAGAAATGGAATCCAGTTGCCATCGGATACTTATTACGGGAGTATCGGTCATAGCGCACCCGTGTTCCTAATTGAATTCTTGCGGATTTCATTATATGTGAATCGGCAAGAGCGTACCGCTGATGGACCAGTCCTAAGGTTCTTCGTGGAACTCCTGGTAGGCCGCCCGATCACCATCGCCTCCGCGACGAGACTTACCGCCGTCGGGAGGAACGCATCGCGTGCGATTCGACATCGGAGGACGCTGCGACTCTCAGGCGCGGGGCGGAATGTGCCGATTTTCCGGTACTGGTACCGCCGCCATTACTGCGGGAGTACTTCCATGACTCGCACCGCCCAAAGATATCGCGCATGATTGGAGTCACAGGAAGGAATTCTATGGCATACTCACTCATCGTACTGACGGTTTCGGCCTTCATGATGCTGGTTGCGGGCTTCGGGCTCGATGCGGCGCGCCGCCAATTCACCAGGAAGCGGAACGATCACCGCATGAGCCAGGCGCTGCGCCGCGGCCTCGCCCGGCCGGAAGGTCCCTGGACCCGGCAACCGCAGGTGATCGAGTGGTAGTCAGACTGCCTGCGGCAAACGCCGGCGGCGCCGGGTCCACTCCTCGCTGACGAACAGGCGCGGACCGGCTTCGATCATGCGCGGCAGCAGGTTGAAAAGCGCCGCCGGAGTCCACGCCTTTCCCTCGCGCGTGCGATGCCCTTGGCGGTTCAATTCCTCGGCCACTTGCGATAGCGGGCGGTCTTCGACGATCCCATCGAGCGCCAGAATCACGATCTGCCGCTCGTGAGGATTCTCCACCAGGCGCAGACCATCCGGGGATACCTGCAAACCGTAGGGAATCTCCTCCGCTGCCTCCTGCGCGGGCACTTCGCCCTCGGCCGGCTTTTCCCATTCCAGGGCAACCAATTTCCAACCGGCGGCCATGCGCTCGTTCAGGTATTCCAGAGTGGGGGAATCGGAAAGGGGTTCCCGGATACGGACGTTGTTGGCCACGAGTACCTCCAGTCGGCGGGATACAGTGCACGCCGCGGGCCGCTGGAAACAAAGCGGTTGGCCACCGCTAGCGTGCTCTGATCTGCCCGCCCGTGGGACGCCTCCGTCCGCCTCTGGGATTAGCGCGGGTCTCAGCGCCCCACCATCAAACGGTCCGCCAAAATAGGCGGCAAGCCGGCGTCGCGGATCTTCTTCTGCGCGGTCGCCACGTCGTAGGGCGCGCGGTGATAGGTCACCGCGTGCACGCTGGAATCGTACACCACATAGGCGGCGCGCGGGTCGCCGTCGCGCGGCTGGCCCACCGAGCCGGGATTGATCAGATACGCGCAGTCGGGGTCGATATCCAGGCTCTCGCTGCCGTTGCGCGCCGCGACGCGCGCGATGGTTTCCACCCGCGAGTGGTTCCAGATAAAGCCGCCCTGCACGTGGGTGTGTCCGAAAAATGCCAGGCGGCTTTCCAGGTAGGTGAAGGCTTGCCCCGCCTCGCCGGTAGCCAGCACGTATTCGTCTTCGTCGTAAGGCGAGCCGTGCACCACTTCGAAATCGTCCAGCAGCACCGGGCCTTTGGAAAGCGTCGAGGTATAGTCAACATTCTCGCGGGTGAGGTGTTCCTGGGTCCAGAGCGCGGCCTGCCGGGCCACCGGATTGAACCACTGCAGGTCGTCGAGGCCGGTGCAGGCGCGGTCGTGGTTGCCGCGCACCACTACGGCGCAATTGGCGCGCACCCATTCCACCACCCGGTTCGGATCGGCGGCGTAGCCCACCAGGTCGCCGCAGCAGATGGCTTTGTCGTAGTGTCCGGTGGTCTCGCGGGTGACGGCTTCAAGGGCTTCCCAATTGGCATGCAGGTCGCTGAGGATGAGGTAGCGCACGGCGGGGAGTTTATGCCTTTCTCAATCGCAGGAGGGAGATTTCGGGAGGCGCCCCGATGCGCGCCGGAATACCGATGGTGCCGATGCCGCGGGTCACATACGCCGCCGCCGGGCCGAGGCGGTAGAGCCCGTACACGTAAGGCGTGAGAAAACGCGCCGGATTGATGGCGTGGTCCAGAATCTCCACCGATACCTGTCCGCCATGCGTATGGCCTGCCAGCACCAGATTATAGCCCTGCCGCGCGGCCACCGGGAAGACGTCGGGATTGTGGGAGAGCAGGATGTTGGTTTCGCCGGGCATCACCAGGCGGTCCGCGCCGCGCAGGTATTTGTCGCGGTGGAACAGCGGCTGATAGTCCACGCCGGCCACGTACAGCCTGGACTTGCCGAAAAAAACAGGCAGCGATTCGCCGCGCAGAAAGGTGATGCCCGCGCGCGCCGCGGCAGCCTGGGTATAGTCTTCCACCTCGGCGTAGCGTTCGTGATTGCCCATGCAGGCGAGCACGCTGGCATCGGTCTTGAGACGCGCGAGTTGGCGGATGCAGGCGTCTATCGGGTCGCCAAATTCGGAGATCAGGTCGCCGGTGACGACCGCGAGATGCGGGCGCAAACCGTTGGCGGCGTCGATCACGCGGGCCAGTTCGCGCTCGCTCAGAAACGCGCTCAGATGAATGTCGCTGAGGTGCAGCAGGCGCAGGCCATCGAGGCCGGCGGGAAGTCCGGGAACCGGCACGTCGACCTCGCGCACACGGAAATCCAGCCGGCCGATCAGCGCGCCGTACGAGAGCGCCGCGAAGGGCGTGGCCAATACCAGGTTGGCGGCGGCGTTGAGCGCGCGCCGTCGGCCGGGATCGAACGTCGCTGCCCCGGTGAGCTTTCGCAAGGGCTGGAGCACGGTCCGCAAGACCATAAAGGCGGTGGCTGGCAGACTGTAGGCCATGCTGCACGTGCGCAGCACCAGGGCCACGGTTCCGGGAGGCGATGGGTCTTTCCCCGGCGGGAGAAGCGCCAGCAGCCAACCGGCGGCCAGGAGCACATCGAAGAGGATCACCGCGCTCCGCATGGCGATAGCCGCGCGGCCGGAGCGCCGTCGCGCGGCGCGCAGCCAGAGCAGCGTGATCGACCACTGCGCCGGGACAAAGAGGAAGAATATGATGAGGTTCAACGACTGAATCAAAACCCAGGTCCCTATCTCAGTCTTCTATTGTAGTGACATTCGGCTGGCGGGGCATTGCCGACGTCATCCACGCGTTGCCGATCACCGCCAGCGCCGCCGCCGCCGCGGTTTCCGCGCGCAGCACCAGCGGCCCCAAAGATACCGGCAGCCAGCCTGCCGCGCTCGCCAGGCTCCGTTCCCCGGCGGTCCAGCCGCCCTCGGGCCCGAGCATCAGGGCCACATGGTCCGTAGCCGTGCGGTGCTCCGGCAGGACAGCCAGCAGGGGCGGCGCGCTGCCCTCCTCCAGAAAATAACGGTAGCCCGCAGGCCCGGCCAGACACCGTTCGAAAGGCGCCGGCGGCAGGATCTCGGGGACGCTCACGCGGCGCGCCTGCTGGCTGCTCTCGCGCGCGATCCGCCGCCACCGTTCGACGCGTTTGCGGGCGGCTTCGAAGAGGCCTTTTTCGGTGCGCGCGGTTTCCATGGGAAGAATCCGTTCGACGGCGAGCTCGGTAGCCTTTTCGACGATCCACTCGAAGCGGTCGAATTTGACGATGGCGGCGGCCAGCGTGAGGCGCACCGGCGCGGCGGGCGATTCGATCGGCTCGATCACGCGGAAGACCACGCGCTCGCCGCGCGCTTCCTGGACTTCGGCGAGCCACGCCGCGCGATTGTCGGAAATCTCGAAGCGCTGGCCCGCCTCCACGCGCAGGACGCGGGTAAGGTGGCGGGCCTCCTCGCCGAGCAGTTCGGCGGCGCCGCCGCGGATTTCGTCTACGAAGAATCGTCGCCGGGCCAAGCATCTATTGTGGGACTTTTTTCCCGTCCGGTGCAGGCGCGGCGGACAGGTGGTTCCACACCTACCCCTTCGCCGCCCGCCCCATCGCCATGCGCGCGGCCAGGCGCATGGCCTGCTTCATACTGCTCGCGTCCGCTCGATTCTTGCCGGCGATATCGAAGGCCGTGCCGTGATCCACCGACGTGCGGATGATCGGAATCCCCAGCGAAACGTTCACCGTGCGCTCGAAATCGATCAGCTTCATGGGAATGTGGCCCTGGTCGTGGTACATCGCCACCACCAGGTCGTACGCCCCGCGCACGGCCTGCAGGAACACCGTGTCTCCGGCGTGCGGACCGCTGCATTCGATGCCCTGCGCGCGCGCCGCCTGCACGGCCGGCAGGATGGCGCGCTGGTCTTCCGTGCCGAACAGGCCATGCTCGCCGGCGTGCGGGTTGAGGCCGCAGACGGCGATGCGCGGCCGCGCGAACCCCATCAGCTTCATGGCCTGGTCGCCTAGCTCGATGGTGCGCAGGATGCGGCCCTGGTCGAGATCGCAGGCGTCGCGTAGCGGCACGTGGGTGCTGACGTGTATCGTCGACAGGCGGTCGCTCGCCAGCAGCATGCGCGACTCGCTGGCGCCGCACAGTTCGGCGATATATTCGGTGTGTCCCGAGAACGGCCGCCCGGAAAGCGTCACGGCTTCCTTGTTGAGCGGCGCGGTCACCATGGCGCCGGCCTCGCCGCGCAGGCACATCTGGGTGGCGACCCGCACGTAGGCCACTCCGGCCGTTCCGCAGCGCGCGTCCAGCTTGCCGAAGTTGAAGCCCGCGAGATCTTCCAGGCCCTCACGAACGTCGCGCAGGGTGGCGTTGCTCAGCCGGCATCCGCAGCACGCCTCCGCCATGGCGAGGATGCGGGCGTCGCCGACGACGATCCAGTGAGCCAGCGGGGCGATTTCCGGGTCGGCCAGCGCTTGAAGGACGATTTCCGGCCCGATACCGGCGGGGTCGCCCGTGGTCAGTGCAATGGTGGGGAGCATGTGAAAAAATCCGCTACTTCGATTAGAGCATCCGGACGGCCGAATCCGCCGGACTTGGTGACTACCGGGAGCGCGTCGAACGGTCCGCCCTGGATGATTCCGCAGGGGATGCCGGGAGCGACCTCGCGCCGCAGTTCGATGGCGTTGACGGCGAGCGCGCAGCAGACCAGCGACGCGGTATCGCCCCCGCAGAGCGCCAGCGGGCCGGCAATGCCCATCAGCAATTGGCGGACGCGCGCGGCGGACGTATGGCCGCGCGAGATACGCAGAACCACGTGCCGGCGCCGCTCGAGCGCGTCTAAAATTGCTTCGTTCGGCGCGTGGCCGGCGGCAAAAAGGGCCGCGGCGCGGTGCCGCAACAAGCGCTCTTGCTGCGCCAGAGTGACGGCGTGGTCCGACCCCAGGCAGAAGATCCCCGGCCCGGGAGAGAAGGCCATCTCCGCCGCCGATCCGGCCCCCGTGGCGCGCGCCAGGGCGGCGGCCAGGCCCGCGGAACCGGCCCAGAGAATCCGTCGTCCGCCGGCGAGTTCCTCGCGGACGATGGCGTCGAGGTGCGCGTCGCAGGCGGCGTCGCGCAGGGCGATCCGCGCCCGTACAGCGGCCGGCAAATCGCGGAAGCAGCCGGCCACTTCCCGCGGGACGAAGCCGGAATCGCCCACGACGCGCAGGTACCCGGCCTCCACCGCGCGGCCCATAGCGGGAAACGCGGGCGTCACCACGGCGCGGTCGCAGCCGAAGACGGCCAGCGTGGCGGCCACTTCCTGCCCTATATTGCCGCGCAGGGTGGAATCGATCTTCTTGAAGAGGATCCGCGGCCGGAGAGGAGGCAGGCGCTCCAGGGCTTGGCGGAACGAAGCCAAATCGCCGCCCCGGCTCTCGGTGCTGATGGCCAGCACGCCGGTGGCGCCAGCCTCGCTGCCGGGATCGAGCGAGACCCTTGCGGCGAGACCGCGCAGGGCAAATTGCACCGAGGCGTCACAGGCGCCGGTGAGGTCGTCGGCGATCAGCAGGCATGCAAGGTCCAACCCCCAGCTTACTCCCGCGCGCCGGAACGAACACTGTGCGAGGGGTGCTGGGCGCCGCTATCCAACAGCCACAGCGGCGCGCCGGTCCGCTCGGTCAGGCGAAATACGTTGCCCATGGGCGGGTGCCGGCGGACAGATTGCAGGCGGCCACCGGCCAGGCGGTGGCGCTGCCCCCGTAGCCCGGATGTCTCATCGCCGTTCAACCGACACTGCGCAAGCTGTTCGTGGCGCAGCCTCTTAGGCGCCTCTTAGGCTGCCGTCTCGGCACTCGTGCCGAGACATGCTGTTGTAGCGACTCCCGGTCCATGCGTCGGCTTGAGAGCCGACGCGGCCGGCTGAAGAGCCGGCTGAAGAGCCGGCTGAAGAGCCTGCGCCACAAAGCAACACGCAAGGTCCCATGAGAAATGCAGGGTAGAGAGCTTACTCCCCGCGCGCCGGAACGAACACGGTGCGAGGGGTGCTGGCGCCGCTATCCAACAGCCACAGCGGTGCGCCGGTCAGCTCGGTCAGGCGAAATACGTTGCCCATGGGGACCAGGGTAGCGGGGGTGCAGGCGCATCCGATGGCGGTGCGGCTGCCGGCGGCCAGATTGAAGACCGCCACCGATTGAGCGGTGGCGCTGGCCACGTAGAGCGTCTTCCCGTCCTGCGAAAACGCCAGCCCGGCGGGGCCGGCCAAGCCATCGTCCGGAGTCGCCAGCACTTGCGTGCCGGCCGTGCCGGCGGCATCGCGGACGAGCGTCAGACCGGTGACGGAATCCATCACTGCGGCGTCGTACCCGCCGGCGGCGAAAGCCACCAATGCGCCGGCCTGCGCCGGCAGCAGACTGCGGTTCTGGCCCTGGATGCTCAGCAGCCGGGCGGAACCGCCGAAAACCGTCAGCAGATACGTTCCGTCATCGCTCAGTGCCCAGGACTGGGCCGGCGCCGCCGCCGTGCGCGAGCGCGCCGGCGCCTGAGCGGCCATCGGAACGGCGATCGCGCCGGCCAGCGTGGGAGCGTTCGGCAGGCCGGTCAACACTTGCGCCGTTCCGGCGGTGAGGAGCGCCGCGGCAGTCCCCGACTGGCTGAATACCACCTGTTGCGGCGCGCCGGCGATGCCACCCAGGCTCAGTTCGGTGGGAGCGCCCGCATTCAGGCGGAACAGGTGCAGGGACTGGTCGGCGCCCACCACGAAGGCCGTGTCCTGGTGCGGGGAGACGTAGACCGCGGCCAAATCGAAGCCGAAACTCACGGGATCTCCCAGCAGCGACGCACCGGGGACGCCCTGAACGGGCCGCAACACACGCCCCGCGCCGTCGAAAACGAAACCCGCCAGGGGGCCGGTGAGACTGCCTTGCTGTCCGGAGAGCAGACCGGAAGCCGCCAAAACCATGCCGCAGACCGGCCAAGAGAGAATCTTCATAGCCTGTTACCTCTATCCTGCTTACTTCGGCGGACCGACCGTGCCGGTGCCGGCGGTAATGCTGGTGCCCGGCACTGCCGCGTTGCCGCTGCCTCCGGAGTGGGTGGCGTAAAGCGCGCCTCCAGCCGCGGCAGCCGCGGCTACTGCCAGGATGACAATCAGCTTGGTGGAAATGCCGGCCCCCGCGGCCGCTGCCCCGGCCGCACCTGCCGCGACGCTCTGCGAAATGGTCGTGGTAGCCGTCAGACCGTTATAGCTAGCCGTTACCTGGATCTGGAATTGACCCTGGACGTTGTTCAGATGGATCCCATGGGCTACGGCGCGCCCCTGCGCATTGGTGACTACCGAGAGGCTGTGGGAGCCATCGGCAAAGGCCCCGCCCGCACCGCGTTCGGGCAGCAGGAAGAGCACCGCGGCGCCGGCCACGGGCTTATGGTTTTCGTCTTCCACCTGCACGATCGGCTCGCGCGCCGTGCGTTGCCGGATATTGTTGATGGCGCCCTCGCCCTCGACGATCACCAGGTTCAGTTTATGCACCGGTTCCTGGGCAAACGCCGGCGGGCCAGGTAGGGCGATTAACCCCGCCAACAAGACACACACGCTACGCATTCGACCCTCCGCGGCTTTCATTATGGCTGTTCAGGGGCGGAAACTCAAACCGGAATCTCGCCCGAAGGGTACGCGGGAGACCAGTTTTGGGCAATAGGGCGGTTTGCGGTGTCCGCCATCGGCGTGCCGGCCCCCAAAACGAAGCGCCATTACGCAAGCCCGTCATTCCGTAGCCGCCGCCACCGTGGGATAGAGCGACATCAGCGAGACTACGCCGGTCATCTGGAATAGCCGAAGCATACGGGGATTGGCGCCGGCCATCCGCAGGTCGCCACCGGTCTTCTTGATGTCGGTCAGGCAGGCTAGCAGAGTTCCAATTCCGGAACTGTCGGCGTAATCGAGCGCCGAGATGTCGAACACGAATTTTTTCTGCCCCTGTTGGAGCAATTCCCCGGTTACCCCTTCCAACTGCTGCTCGTCCTTCCCGAGCACCAGCCTGCCCGAAACCGTCACCACGGCTATTCCGGAATCCAACTGCTTCGTCGCGATCGGCATGTTAAAGGATACATCACGATTGCGAGCTGCGCGAGCCGATTTATGAGTCACCGGCGCAGCTCCCACTACACGCGCGGATCAGATCGCGTTCGACTTCCACGGCCACCGCGCGGTTGAGCAACTCCATATTGACGACCACCCGGCATGTGGATTTCTCTCGGGCCAGAATCCCTTCCAGCCCCTCCAGCGAGCCGGCGCAGACGCGAACGCGCTGCCCGACGCCCACGTAGGGCCATGGCCGGATGGGCCGGCCGGAAGCGCACATCGCCTGGATCCGCTCGATTTCCCGGTGGTCCACCGGACAGGGCTTGCCGCCGAAGCTCACGATGGATCGCACGCTGAGGGTTTGCATCACTTTCAGCCGGTCCTCGAAGGTAAATCGACAGAAAATGTACTGCGGAAACAGGGGAAGTTCCACCTCGGCGATGCGGTCGGACCATCGGCGGCGCGACCGGTAACAGGGTAGATACTCCTCCAGAGACCTGGCTCGCAGTTGCCCGGCGACCGCCTTTTCATGTTGCGGTTTCACCGTCAGCACATACCAGGGCCGGGCGGCTTGCGAAAGGCTTTCCGTTGGTCGGTTCACGATTCCCCCTTACGCTGGAGGAGCACGGTTCTCCATTCCAGGACCCGGCGCTCCATAAAGCGCCAGGAAAGCGCGGCCAGCACAAACGACAACACAACCGCCGCGGCCAGCCCGCCCAAACTTTGGGCTTTCCTGCTGACCGCGCCGAACACAAATGGATGGATCATGTAGAGTCCGTAACTGATCTTCCCGGCGTAGCGCAGCGGGCCAGCGGCGAGAACCGCGCCTGCCCATGTGCCCGCCGAGGTCAGGGCCACGCACAGGCTGCTTCCGGAAACCAGCGCCAAAAACAGATACACCGGTAAACTGCCGAAACTCCCAGGCGATTGGCGCCAAAACCAAATCAGTGCGGGAGCGCTCACGGCGAGAACGGCCGTTCCAGCACTCCTGAGCCGGGCCGGGCTGCACCGCCGCGGCTCGGCTTGTCGCAGACAGGCGAGTAAGCTGCCTAGGGCGATGGAATCCAGCCGGTATTGGCTGGCGGTGTAAATCAGTTTCGCGCTCACTCCATGCTGCACGGCCGCCCAGCGCAGCGCCGGGCATCCTGCCAGGACCGATAGCAGGAGCCACGGCAGACTGGCGCGGGGCAGAAAGAGCACCAGAATCGGCCAAACCAGGTAAATATGCTCTTCCACGCAGAGAGACCATGTCTGGTCGAAATTATGCGGGTAGACAAACTGCGGCAGGTAATTCTGAACGAACACCGCGCATCGAAAAACGGGATACGGCGCGCGGGTCCAAACCAGTTCGCAGCAAAACAACGCCAGCAGGCAATAATAGAGCGGCCAGATGCGCAGCGCCCGCTTGATATAGAAGTTGCGCAAACCTCCGGCATCACGCTCGCAGCGCAGCAGGATCCGGGTAATCAGGAACCCCGAGAGGGCAAAGAAGATGTCGACGCCCATCCAGCCCATGGACGCCACCCCGGCGAAGAAGTGCATCCGTCCCGGCCAATGGACCTGCAGGTGGTAGAGAATCACCCACAGGACGGCCAACCCTCTCAGTCCGTCGAGTTCCGGGATGTGCAGCGAGCCGCGGCCCGATGGCGAGCGGACGGCCGACAACCGCACGCGAAAGAGACCCCGTGCCTGCCAGTCACCGCCGCCATCCGCGGAAATGAGCAAGGGAAAAGACTGTTTACCGGTCATAACGGAGACTCTTCGCCCGAACTGCGCGCTCCCAGGGTCAGCAGTCTTATAGTGTTGGTCCACTCCGCAAGTTCTCGAAAAATTGCGACGGCGCGGGGCAAGACATTTGAGCCGCCGAGGAACGCCGATGAACGCAGATAAGACAGAACTCTGGTTTTATCGGCGTTCCTCAACGTTCCTCGGAGGCCAAGAATGTACTCGCCGAGACGCCAGGAGTTCCTACGCCGTATCACCGCACTGGACCGTCGGTATTCTCGATGTTCGGTCCCCGTGTGCGATGCCTGTCCTGGCCGGCAAGCGTAGTGGCCATCCGGTTCCGCTGGGCAATTTGAGGCGCCGGGATCCAGGGCGCCGTTGCCTTTGCGCCAACCCAGCCTCCCACATCGTGCCCAGGTGCGGTATATTGGGCAAAGAAAAGGCGAAATGGAGGATATCCAGGAACAGCTCGCTGCTTTGCGGCGGCGCATTGCCCGCGTGGACCGCAAATACGCCGCTCCCAGCCCTCCGCCGGCCGCGAACGGAATGGCCCAGGGGGTGCCCCGCCTCGCGTCCGCCGCGTATATCCAGGACATCATGAGTGGCGCGGTGGTCTCCACCCCGCACGGCGAGCACTTCGAAACCGAGAAGCTCTGGGAGCGCCACCGCCGCCACGGCAGCATGGACATTTCCGACCTCGCCGAGCTTCCGGAAGACCTCCTGGAGCAGCTTTCCGATGGCGCCATAAGGCGCGTGCATCCTACCAGGTGGGCCTTCCTCGATACCGAAACCACCGGACTCGCGGGCGGCACCGGGACCTATGCGTTTCTCATCGGCGTGGGCTCCATCGAGCCGGCGGGCTTCCGCCTGCGCCAGTTTTTCATGCGCGACTACGGCGAAGAAGCCTCGCAACTCTACCGCCTCGCCGAGTACCTGGCGCAATTCGACGTGTTAGTCACTTACAACGGCAAGGCTTACGACCAGCCGCTGCTCGAAACGCGCTTCCGCATGGCGCGCGCGCGCCATCCCTTCGACCGCATGGAGCACCTCGACCTGCTCTTCGGCGCGCGTCGCTTATGGAAGCTGCGCCTCGAAAGCTGCCGCCTAGTGGACCTGGAGAACCAGATCCTGGGGGTGGAGCGCGAGGGCGATCTGCCCGGCGAGATGATCCCCTACTGCTACTTCGGATACCTGCGCACCAAGCGCGCCTTCGACCTGGTTCCGATCTTCCACCACAACGCCCTCGATATCCTTTCGCTTGCCTGCCTCACGGCGATTGTGCCGTTCGCCTTCCGCTCGCCCGAGTCGGCGGCGCTGCGCCATGGCGCCGATTTCGTCGGCCTGGCGCGCTGGCTGGAACGCGCCGGCCGGCACGATGAGGCGGTCAACCTGTTGCGCCGCGCCGTCGAGATGGGCCTGCCCGACGCGCTGCTGTTCAGAACCTTATGGGACATTGCCGCCATCGAAAAACGCCTGGGCCGCGAGGACGCCGCGCTGGCCGCCGTGACGGAACTGGCGGCGTCGCCCAATTCCTATCGCGTGCGCGCCCTGGAAGCGCTGGCCAGGCACTACGAGCATCGCGAGCGCAATTACGCCATGGCGCTCGAAATGACCCGTACGGCGCGTCAGTTGGAAGATACCCCGGCTATCCGCCGCCGCGAACTGCGCCTGAAGACGCGCCTGGACCGGCCGCTGCCGCTGCAACTCAGATAACAGCCGCGAATTCCGTCCGCGGGGATATAATCGAGCATGCTTTCGCCACGCGTGCGCGCCGCCGCCTTATGTCTTTCGATGCTGGCCGGATGCTCCAAAAAGTCTCCGCCGCCGGCTTACACGGTCACCGAGACAGGAGTAGCTTACTCGGCCAATGGCTGGACGGCCGCGGAACGGGCCGAGTATTACCATCTCGCCGAAGGCAGCGAGTTAGTGCCTTACGCGCTCCTGGCCAACCTCAAGAGCGTCAAGACCGGGAAGCCATTTCTCGAAGACATGGAGCGCTTCGGCTTCCTGCCGGACGCCAAAGCTCCCGGTAACCCTTATGGATTGCCCGTCGGGATGACCGTGGCGCGCTCGCGCAATGCCTCGGCGAAAGGCATCGAGATGGTGGGTTTCAGTTGCGCCGCCTGTCATTCGGGCGAGATGGCCTATCGCGGCAAGAGCATGCGGATCGACGGCGCGCCTGGAACGATCGACCTGGAGGCCTACCAGGTGGAGTTTCAGGATTCGCTCGATGCCACGTTGAAAGATCCCCGGGCGCTGCTCGATCTGGTCCTGGCGATGGAGCAGGCCCCGTCCGCCGGGAGCACGGCCGAATACGCCGGCGATCCCGCCCTGAAAGGCGCCGGCGACGTGAAGCCGGCGCCTAACGCCGACCCCTCGTTTCATGCCGTCTCCTCCCAGGCCGCCGACGCGGCCCAAGCGCCCGCCCCGCCAACCGGCATGGCGGAGCGGATCAAGACCGGCATCGCCTTCCTGAAGGCGCGCGTGGCCCATCTCCGCAACGGCAAGCTGCTGCTCGATGGCACCGATCCGGGACCGGGCCGTATCGATGCGTTTGGCGCGGCGCGCAATCTGCTGTTCCCGAAATTCGCCATGAAGATGGAATCGCCGGTCAGTTTCCCCTTTATCTGGAACGTGCCGGACACCACCCAGCAGCGCTCCCCGGGCGAGGAGCCGCGCTGGATTCACTACGACGGCAACACCAACTCGATCCTCGAACGGAATATCGGCCAGGCCCTCGGCATGGGCGCGGTGTTCGACCCGATTACTTACGAATCCACCTTGCGGATCGGCAATTTGCACCGTCTGGAAGTGCTCACTCACAAATTGCAGGCGCCGGTGTGGCCCGCCGACATACTCGGCGCCATCGACCAGGCCAAGGCGGAGAAAGGCGCGGCTATCTTTCAGGATAAGTGCCAGAACTGCCACCAGGACAAGTTATACGCGCTGGGCGATGTGGGAACGGACCCCCTGCGAGCCAACAGCTTCGGACAACCGGTGGGCGGAACACCGTTTGCCGCCGCGGTGGCGCCGATCCTCTCGGGCCTGAAGAAGCGGGCCTTTGACGACGACGGAATCAGCGCCGCCGATCAGGCCGGCATGGACGCCAACCCGGTAATCTGGCGGGCCACCGGCATGTACATGGCGCGCAAACTGAACGGCATTTGGGCCACCGCCCCCTACCTGCATAACGGCTCGGTGCCCACGCTGTATCACCTGCTGCATCCGCAGCAGCGCCCGGCGCGGTTCCTGGTGGGGAATCGCGAATACGATCCGGTGAAGCTGGGATTCCAAAGCGAGAGCGCCGGCACCAATGTGAACGTCTGGGTGTACGACACCACCAAGCCGGGCAACAGCAACATCGGCCACAGCGGAGAGCAATTCGGCACAAGCCTCTCGGAAGAGGACAAGGCGGCGCTGATCGAGTATTTGAAGAAGTACTGACGGGGCGGCTCTATCCGGACCGGGACGCTGCCGGGACTACTCCGGTCAAGCCCCGCGTCACAGTTGGCTCGCGTGACGGTGGAACAGGGCGGACGCGTAAGCAGCGAATCCACCTCGGTCAGCGTGGTCCCGTAGCGTGCGGCGGAAACTCCCCAGGCAAACACAAGACAATTTAGCCACGAATGAACACGAATCAACACGAATAAAGCATTCTTCTCCCATTCGTGTTGATTCGTGTTCATTCGTGGCCAATGCCGCCCGCCTTGGCCAGTTGCTTGCGAAAACCGTCCAGCGCCCGCTCGACGATGCCGCGATTGCGCGGCGCGGGCTTGCCCGGCTCGAGCGGCGCGAACAGCGCCAGCGCCTTCTCCTCGGTGTCCACCGCGCGGCGGTAGTCGTGGGTACCGGCGTAGGCCAGCGCCAGGACATGCAGGCATAACGGATCGTTGCCCTTGCCCTGCTTCACCGCCTTAAGGGCGTAGGGAAGGGCGGCGGCCGAATCGCGGAGATCGGCGGGATCGACGGTAACGGCTAACCAGGCGTAGTTGTAAATCTGGTCGCCGGTGGCGCCGGGGCGGTCGGCCACCGCCTTGGCAAGTTGCAGGCCGCGTTGCGCATCGGCGCGCGCCTCCTGCGTATGGCCGTCGTCTATAAGGATGCTGGCGATATCCGTCAGGATCTCCGAGAGATTCTGCTGCCACACGATGTTGCCGGGCTCCGTGCGGGTCTCCGTCTCCAAGAGGTCCGCTGCCCGGCGATAGGAGCGCAAAGCTTGCTGCATATCGCTGATCTGGTAGTAGTACAGATCGCCCAGATTTTTGCTGGTGACCACCAGGTCGGCACGAGCCTTGTCGTTGTTGGGGTCCGCGTTCAAGACGGCGGAGTCGATGTCGGCGGCGCGTTGAAAATCCGCCAGCGCGCCTTTCAGATCGCCCAGGGCGGCCTTGCTGAATGCCAGCTTGTTCAGCAACGCCGTGACCAGGTTTCGCGCGCGCGTGCTGTTGGGGTCGGCTTGCAGAATCGAATCGGCGGTGGCGAGCGAGCTGGTGTACTTCACCACGGTATCGGCGATGTCGGAGGCGCGTTCGATATCCGCCAGCTTCATCAGCTCGATAGCTTTGGCGCGGCGCGCACGCAGGGCGCTGGGATTGCCGGGCGGCAGCTCCGGAATCAGGCTGAGGGCCTTCTGGTAAGCGGCGCGGGCGTCGTCCGTGCGGCCCAGGTTGATGCCGCGAGCGCCCCCGAGAATATCGCCCTGGTCTTCGTAGGCGCGAACCAGGTCGAGGCGCAGTTCGGCATCCCGCGGATCGCTATCGTAGAGGGCTTGCCGCAGCTTCATGGCTTCCTGGTAGTGCGGCAATCCCTCGGCGGCTTTGCCTTGGAAGGCCAGCAGGAGGCCCAAACCCTCGTCGCTTTGCGCCACTACCTGGCGGGCATGGCGATCGGTGGGATGGCGCGCCAATACCGATTGCGCGATGGCCAGCGCTTTGCGATAACTCGCGATAGCGTCGAGCGGTTTGCCCAGATTGGAGCCGGCCGGGTTGCCCTCCACGTCGCCGATCTTGTCGTAGCCTTCGGCCAGCTCGAGTTGGAGCGAAGGATCGCCGCGCGAATCGGCCGCCAGGCGGTCCAGGTATTCGGTGCCCGTTTTGGCGATCAGGGCGCGTGCCGGTGTGCTGCCGGGCAGATCTTGAATGGCGTCGTGGACGTCGAATAGAAACGTGTGGGCCAGGCGGCGCACGTCCTCGAAACGGCGCGCCGCCACGCGCGACTCCCACAGGGTGCTGGCCAGGCCCGCGGCCAGCGTCAGCAGCACCAGCGCGGCGGCGGCTACGGCCAGCTTGTGGCGCTGCAGGAATTTGCGCGCCACGTATGCGGTGGTGTTGCGGCGCGCCAGCACCGGCCGGCCTTCCAGGTGCCGGCGGATGTCCTCCGCCAGTTGGTCCACCGAGCCGTAGCGCTCGTGCGCATCCTTGCGCAGCGCCTTCAGGACGATGGCGTCGAGATCGCCGCGCAGCCGCCGGTGGAGCGATTGCGGATCGCCCTCGCGGCTTTGGCTGACCGTTTCGGGCGTCAGCGTTACGGCGGGCGTGTCCTCATCGGCGGCCATTTCGGTGGTGCGGCGGATCACCGTGCTGGGCGGCTCGGCGTCCTGTTCGCAGACCGACCGGATCCAATCGGCCAGCGAGCCCGAAGTGGCGCGATAGGGGCTGTGACCGGTGAGCAATTCGTACAGCACCACGCCCAGCGCGTAGATATCGGTGGCGGTGGTGACGGCCTCGCCGCGCAGTTGTTCGGGGCTGGCGTAATCCGGCGTGAAAGCCCGCTGGCGGGTGAGCGCGGCCTGCGCGGAGATGCCCATCGAGGTGGGGTCGAGGAGTTTGGCAATGCCGAAATCGAGCAGCAGGGGCGAGCCTTCGGGCGTCACCAGGATGTTGGAAGGTTTCAGATCGCAGTGCACCACCAGGCTTTGATGCGCGTGGTGGACGGCCATGCAGGTTTCGACGAAGAGGTTCAGGCGCTGGCTGATGGAGAGTTTGTGCTGGTCGCAGTAGCGGTCGATGGGGATGCCATCCACGTAATCGACCACCAGGTAGGGCAGGCCATCTTCGGTGGCGCCGCCGTCGACCAGCCGCACGATGTTCGGATGGTTGAGGGCGGCCAGCGTCTGGCGCTCGATGACGAAGCGGCGGACCACCTCCGGATTGGCCATGCCAGGCCGGATTAGCTTGACGGCCACGCGCTGGCGGAATTCGTCTTCGCGTTCGGCCAGGTACACTTCGCCCATGCCGCCTTCGCCGATGCGCTCGCGCAGGCGGTAGTGTCCGATCAGTCGTCCCTGGTACGGTGAATCGCGGCTGTCGGGCACGATTTGAGAATACTACAGCGGCGGAATCCTCGGCAGGCGAAAGACAATCGAATGAACACGAACAAAATACAGCACTTTCTTTATTCGTGTTCATTCGTGTTCATTCGTGGCCAATACCCTGGCCACTCCGTCTTTGTGAGAATAGAGACTGGGCATGGTTCTCTTCGACTTCTTCCGCTCCTTCCTACCGCTGCACAATCCCATTGGCTTCGGCGCCAGCGATTTCGTGGAACTCGCGCTGGTGGCTCTGCTAGTGGCGCTGGTGCTGGCGCGCGGGGCGCTCGAACCGGCCGCCCGCCGGTTCGCCCAGCGGACCGGTTGGTGCATGCTCCTGCTGTTCGCGCTGCCCATCGCGCTGCGCCTGGCGCTGCTGCCGCATTTTCCCGTGCCCGTGCCCGGCGGCGCGGACGACTATTCCTACCTCCTGCTGGCGGACACGCTGCGCCACTTCCGCCTCACCAACCCGGCGCATCCCGTGCATCAATTCTTTGAAACCGTGTTCGTCCTGCAGCGCCCCACCTACAGCTCCATCTATTCGCCCGGTCAGGGTTTCGTCCTGGCGCTGGGGTGGGACCTGTTCGGGCACCCGTGGGCCGGCGTGGTCCTCGGCGCCGGGGCCTTCTGTGCGCTGTCCTACTGGATGCTCCGCGGGTGGGTCGCACCGGGCTGGGCGCTGGCCGGCGGCCTGCTTGCGGTTGCCGAGTTCGGCCCGCTCAACGAATGGATGAACATTTACTGGGGCGGGGCGGTCTCGGCGGCGGCGGGATGCCTGGTCTTCGGGGCGCTCCCGCGATTGCGGGGCGCGGCCACCCGGCGCAACGCCGCGCTGCTCGGCGTGGGCCTGGGGATCCACCTGCTCACGCGTCCATTCGAATCCATCTTTCTGTGGATCGCCGCGGCGGCCTTCCTGCTGCCGGAATGGCGCAGGCTGGCCAGACTTGCGCCCATCGCGGCGCTGGCGGTGCTGCCGGCGCTGGCGCTCATGCTGTTCCACGCCCACGCGGTGACGGGCAGTTGGACCACCATCCCGTATGCCGAGAGCCGCTATCAATACGGCGTCCCGACCACCTTCACGTTCCAGCCCGTTCCCGTGCCGCACAACCAGCTCACCACGCAGCAGCGCCTGACCTACGAGGGGCAGGCAGCGGTGCACGGCGACGAGCGCGACACGGTGGGGCGATTCGCCGATCGTTGGGCTACGCGCCTGCGATTTTACCGGTTCTTTCTGCTGGCCCCGCTCTACCTGGCGCTGCCGTTCTTCCTGCTGCGCCTGCGGGAACCGCGCTTCGTCTGGGTGGCCGCGACCATCCTGCTGTTCACCCTGGGGACCACTTTCTACCCGTATTTTTTCCCACAGTACGTGGCGGCGATCGCGTGCCTGCTGCTGCTCGCCGCGATCGCGGGGCTGGAGCGCTTGAGCCGCATCAGCCCGGAAGGCGCGCGCGTGCTGCTGTGCCTCGCGGCGGCGCATTTCCTCTTCTTTTACGGCATCCACGCCATGGGCAACGACCGCGTCTTCCTATCGATGGCCCGCTTCGAGAGCTGGGACTTCGTGAATTTCGGCGATCCCGAAGGGCGCGCGGCCGTGAACCGGCAACTGGCGGAGATCCCCGGCAAGAAACTGGTGTTCGTGCGCTACGGTCCGGAGCACCAGTTTCACGAGTGGCTTCACAACGCCGCCGAAATCGACCGCGCGCCGGTGGTAATGGCGCTCGATCTCGGCTCCGACAACGAAATGCTGCGGAAATACTATCCGGACCGTTCGGTATGGCTGCTCGAGCCGGACGCCAAGCCGGTGAGGCTGGCGCCCTACAAGGATAGCGACGACTCGCCGTTCATGGACGTGAAGTGAGATTGCGGCGGCGGCCACATAGCGCGCTTACGCCAATTCGAGCCGCTTCAGCTTGATTCGGCCGGTGGGGACGTGGGCAAGATCGTACTGCGCCTGTTGGACAAGCCAGCTTTCGGCGCTGCCGCCAAACACCATGGCCAGCCTCACCGCCATTTCGGGAGATATGCCGCGCTTCTCGTTCACCAGTTCCGATAACGTGGTGCGCGTCACTCCGAGGGCCGCGGCGGCGTTCGTGATGCTCAGGCCCAACGGTTCGATGCACTGGCGCAAAACAAAACCTCCGGGGTGGGGGGGATTTTTCATAGGCATGGTTCCATCTCCTTTCAGTGGTAGTCCACATAATCGACATCGAAGGCGTCCGGGGCGTCAAAGCGAAAAACTACCCGCCAGTTTGCACCGACGGTTACGGTTCAAAACCCCTTGTGCTCGCCTTTAAGCCGGTGCAACCCGAAACCGGGCATATCCATATCAGCCACGATGCGGGCCGCGTCGAGCCTCGCGAGAATATCGCGGAGCTTCCCGGCGTGCTCGGCAAAAACGCCGCGCCGGTCGTCCTCTTCATGAAGGCGCTTCAGTCCCTTGTGGCGTATCGAGCGAATCATCCGGAAACCCGTAATGCGTAATGTAACGCATGTCAATCGCAATTCTAGCAGCTTGTTCTGTCTCTGCGTTGGCCTCCCTGCGGCCCCGCTTGGCACTGGTGGTCACGCGCCGGGCTACGGGAGATCGCCCGGCGGCCACCTGCAAGTGCGGTCGAGGCCATCCGGAGGCAAGCGCCACGCCACAAGCCCTACCGCTCGTGGGCGTCTTCCAGGTAGGTATAGCCGTGCAGTCCTTCTTCGTAGAACTTCAGCAGCGCGCCGCTCTCTTCGTAGGTCAGCCGGCCTTCCCGTAGCGCCGTCTCCACGTCTTTGCGCAGCGTCTGCACCAGTCCGTCGGAGGAAAACTGCACGTAGTTCAGCACCTCGCGCACGGTATCGCCCTTGATCACCGAATCGAGGATCACATCCCCGTTGGGACTCAAACGCACGTGCACCGCGTTGGTGTCGCCGAACAGGTTGTGCAGGTCGCCCAGAATTTCCTGGTACGCTCCCAGCAGGAAAGCGCCGAGGTAATAATCGCCGCCCGTGAAATTGTGCAGCAGCAGGGTGCGCTTCACGTCGCGGCGGTCGATGAAGGCGTCCACCTTGCCGTCGGAATCGCAGGTGATGTCGCCCAGGACGGCGGGACGCAGCGGTTCTTCCTCCAGCCGGTGGATCGGCATGATGGGGAAAAGCTGCTTGATGGCCCAGCTATCGGGCATGCTCTGAAACAGCGAGAAGTTGCAGAAATACGTGTCCGAGAGCATGGCGTCGAGGCCTTCCAGCTCTTCGGGGAAGTAGTCGAGTTGCTTCGCCTGGGCCTGAATCTTACGGGAGATCGCCCAATAGAGGTTCTCGGCGATGCAGCGCTGTTCGAGGGACAGGTAGCCCAGGCTGAAGAGATTGAGCGCCTGGTCGAGCGCCTGCTGGGCGTCGTGGTAGCTCTCCAGCAGGTTCTTGGCGGTGAGCCCGCGATAGGTCTCCTGGAGGTCGATCAGCGGCTGCTCGGCGTCGGCCGACGGTTCCGGCGGCGCGTCGGCGGTCTCGCCCATTCCGGACACGCCGAGCACGTTGAACACCAGCACGCTATGGTAGGCCGCGATGGCGCGGCCGCTCTCGGTGATGATGGTGGGGTGCGCCACGCCGACCTCGTCGCACACGTTCTGCACGTGGTAAATGATGTCGTTGGCGTATTCCTGCAAGGTGTAATTTACGCTCGATTCGAAATCGGTCTGCGAGCCGTCGTAATCGACGCCCAGGCCGCCGCCCACGTCGAGATACTTCAGGCCGGCGCCGGCGCGCGCCAGGTCGACGTACACGCGCACGGCTTCGTTCACCGCGCCCTTGATCTGCCGGATGTTGGTGATCTGGCTGCCCAGGTGGAAGTGCAGCAGGTTGACGCAATCGGCCATGCCGGCGTCGCGCAGTTCCTGCAGCGCGCGCATCGCCTCGGTGGCCGAGAGCCCGAATTTGGAGCGGTACCCACCCGACGATTTCCACTTGCCGGAACCGCGGCTGGCGAGCTTCACGCGCAGGCCAATGTGCGGGCGGACGCCGACCCTCTGGCTGTATTTCAGAATCAACCCGAGCTCGGTGTACTTTTCCACCACCGGGATGATCTGGCGTCCCACCTTTTGCGCCAGCATGGCCATCTCGATGTATTCGTCGTCTTTGAAGCCGTTGCAGATGATGGGAGTTTCGTTGTCGGCGAGGGCCATCACGGCCATCAATTCGGGTTTGGAGCCGGCTTCCAGGCCGAAGTGGAACGGCTTGCCGAATTCCAGCACCTCTTCCACCACCTGGCGCTGCTGATTGACCTTGATGGGGTACACGCAGCAGTAACCGGCCTGGTAGCGATGTTCGGCGATGGCGGTTTGAAACGCGCTATACAACTCACCCAGACGGTGTTTGAGGATATCGGCGAAGCGAATCAGGATCGGCAGGTTGATACCGCGGAGCACCAGCGTATCGACCAATTCCTTGAGGTCGATCGAGCGGGCGGGGTCCTTTTCGGGGTGGACGCGGACATGCCCGTTGTCCCCTACCGAGAAGTAGCCCTTGCCCCAACTGGCGACATCGTAGAGGTCGCTGGCGAATTGCGGGGTCCATCGTTCCGTGGGCTCCATGACCAGGGAGCCTTTGCGGCCATTTCTTTCCAATTCTTGCCTGTCTCCTTTAGTGGGGCGCTGAAACCTTAATGCGGTGCTGAAACCTTTAGTTTCCGACGAAATCACCCGGCGGGCAAGGGAAATAATGTTACGGGGCGATCCGCCGGGCCGAAAGTACCGATGGGCCGGATCAGGGGCGGACTGCTCCGCATTGTAAGGGTCAACTGCGCGCCACGATTTCGAAATTGCTCCCGCGGCGCCGCAGCGGGGCCCACTGCAACAACCAATCGTCCAACTCGCGCGCCAGTCCGTAGCCCCAACCCCATCCCGGAAACAGGCCGGCCAGCGGCGACGACCCGAAATCGTATATCTCCGTCCGCGCGTCGAAGCCCGCTTCGCGGAACAGCCGGCACGTCTGGTCCGGATCGAGTTCGCGTTCGCCGGGCGACTGGTAGCGCTTCATGATCCAGGGCACCAGCCGGCGCCCCACCGCGCCCGAAAGCCGCCTGCGGCTGGGATCGAGCGAATAGAACGTGCCGCCGGGCGCGAGCCGGCCCGTCAACCGGCGCGGCAGATCCGCCAGCGCGTCATCCGGCAAATGGTGCAGGAAGAAGATGGCCATCACCACATCGAAGCGGCCGTCGGCGTCGCTGCCCTCGGCGAAGCGCGCGTTGCCGATCTGGAGCCGCTCCGCGTCGGCGCGCGCCTGCCGGATGGCCGCCGGCGAGAGATCCACGCCCACCACTTCCGCCACGTAGGGCGCCAGCAGGAGTTCGGTATCGCCGATGCCGCACCCCAGGCTCAGCACACGCGAGTCTTTCCCCACACCGGTCAGATGCAGGATGCGCGCCACCATGTGGCAGCGCAGAAGCCGCACCGCGGGTCGCGCGAAATGCGCCTGCGCGAATCCCGAATAGAGCTTTTCGTGGTACGCGAGTTCCCGCTTGAGGACTTCCGGGTCGGCCATCACGCCGTCCGGCGCGGCCTGCGGAAGGCATGCCACGTCACGACCAGCGAAGCCGCCAGCAGCGAGCCATCGCGCAGCAGGGTCCACTTGGAGATCGGGTCGCCCGTTCCGAAGCAGCCGCAGTCGATCTGCTGGCCGGTGAGTTTGGCGTGCAACATGGCCGTGAAGAAGACCGCCAGCATCAGCGAGATCGCCGTCGCCGGGATGCGCAGCCACAACCCCACAATCAGCCAAAGGCCGAGCGCCACTTCCACCGCGGGCAGGGTGTGCGCTAGCGGCTCCACGAAGCGGAACGGCAGCAGGTGGTAGGAATCGATACCCATGGCGAACAGCGCCCAGGGCTCACGCAGCTTGACATAGCCGCCATAGAGGAACACCACGCCGAGGATCGCGCGCAGCGCCACCAGCGTCCAACGCAGGGGCTTACTTTGGAAGGAGCTCATCGATCATCGATTTCAGGAAACGGTAGTCGGGAGCCGGCGGTAGCGGAGGGTAGTGCTTGCCGCCGACGGTCACCACCAGGGTCGGCGTCTGATTGAGGCCCAACGCAACGGCTTCCTGGTACTCGGCCTCGACCTCCGCCAGGACGCCCGGATCTTTGGACAGAGCCTGCACCTTTTTCTGGTCCGCGGCGGACGGCAGCGCCGATGCCACCGTGCCCCAGACGTTGCCATTCAAAGCCCACGTGCCTTGCTGCGCGTACAGAGCGTCGGCCACCTCCTGATACTTGCCGATGCGCGCCGCCGCGACCGCGTAGTCGAAGGCTTCGCGGGAGTGCTCGTGCCCCGAGCCGGTAAGCGGAAACGCGCGGTCCACGATGTAGACCTTCCCGTTGACCACGTAATCCTTCATCAACTGGGGCAGCACGGTCTCGTGCAGCACTCTGCAGTGCGGGCACGTGAAGTCGCTGAAAATTTCCAGGCGCACCGGGGCGGTGGGGTTCCCCAGAGCTTTGTTTTTGTCGATCGCCGGAACCGCCGCCAGACAGGGCAGCAACGCCATCAGCACAGCCGCATAGAGCTTCATATCTTTATTCTATCTTCCCTTATTTCTTCAACAGACTGTCGATATACTGCTTGAAAAGAGTGTAATTCATGGGCCAGGAAACTGCCTGGCTCCTGCCGTGCGCGGTCACCCACAGAGTAGGCGTGGCCTGCACCGGAACGGCTCTGCCCTCGGCAAGGTCCGTGTCTATTTCATTCTGCACGTCAGGCGACTTCACCAGCGAATGCACGGTCTTCGCCTCGGTGGGGGTCAGCACGCTGTCCGCCACCATTTGTACATTCCCCAGGGCTGCGATGGTCGATTGGCTGCCGAACAACGCGTCCGCCACCTGTTTGTAGCGGTCCACCCGCGCCGCGGCGCAAGCGTACTCCGCGCAGAGACGCCCGTAGGGGTGCATTTGCAGAGGGAAATACCGGTAAACCACGTACACTTTCCCTGGGACCACGTAATCCGTCATGATGCGTTGGAACTCAGCGTCGTGAAATCCCTTGCAGCCGGGGCATTGGAAGTCGCTGAATACTTCGAGCATCACCGGCGCTTTGGGATTGCCGTACGCGTTCCCGTGGACGTTGGCCGTCGATCCGGCCCACAAGACCACGGCGGCAAGCAGTGCGACGGCTAGCGGTTTCCCGGCATTCATGGCATTCTCCTCCTCAAACTCCCGGCCTGCGTTTCCCTTTTCACAATATAACAACACCGGGCGCCGGTTTTTTGTGACACTGCCCGTGCCGGGAGTGGCTCCGGCACTTGCCGACGCTCTTGGCTTCGGCATCCGCGTCCCAACTCCGAAAAGTGCCGGGGGCGCCCCCTGCGCTCGGGAACACCGCGGGTTCCCGCCCGGAGGGTTGCGATGAGTCAGTCCAGTCTCGGCGCCGGGAGCCACCGTTTTCGAGGCGTGGCGCCGACATAGATCGAGCCGGGTTCGGGCGCGTCAGGCGGCTTCGGATTTTCCGCTTCGGTTGGGGCCGCCGGTTTGTTTTCTTCAGCTTGCGGAGATTCGCTGGGTTCGTTACTGGGTTTGTTCCGGGGCTGGTTGGGGGAGCTCGCCGCTGGGTGAAGCCTTCGGTGGGGCAGAAATTGCGATTGTGGGCGCGGGCCGGTCGAACGAGCGGCGTTGGCGCGGTTAGTGGCGAGGCGCTTGGGGAAGTAGTATTTGGCACGCCTCAGCATTAGCATGGGGGCAAGTGGGAGGCCGGAGGCGCGGCGCGGTATGGGATTGAGGGGAAAGGGGAATAAAGTTAGAACAAACTTGCAAACGCACTTGAGGGGCATGCTGACTGTTTGTCCCCGGAGGACACCCGAAGCCTGTTGCTTGCTTCGGATCGCTGCAGAAGAGGCCCGCTGAGAGCCTGGCCGAAGTTTGTGCGCAGTCGGTCCAAATTGAGTGCCTTGAGTACCCTCACGGTTGGAGCAGCGGACACCGCCAAGATCCACTTCTCACCGTAGGGGACAAGCCAGCCAAGTGGATCGCATTCAAGACCGACGGACCGGCGGCCGGCCTTGACGCCCCAAGAACGCGTTCGTCTGCTGCGGTTGATCGCCTTGTCGCAGGGCGCCGATGCGTCGGTTTACCGGTCCACGCCACCTTCGCACGATGAGTTCTCGACGGACGAGGAGCCGCCAGGTTGGGAGGCGGAGGGCTGGGAGAATATCGGGTGTAGCGTGGCGAGATCCGCTGGCACACGTTTCGGCTTCCCGATAAGAGGCGGCCGGTTTTGGTTCTCACACGAAACGAGGTTATCGACCGTTTGAACGAGATCATTGTCGTACCGGCTACGCGAACAATTCGAGGACTGGCGACTGAGGTGATCTTGACGGCGGATGACGGGATGCCGGCGGCGTGCGCGCTGAATTTCGATCACGTGTCCTGGCGCAGCGGAGTCGGATTGGTCCAGTATTATGCAGTCTGTCAGAGACACGATGGCCTGAAGTGCGGCGTGCGCTACTGATTGCGTGCGGATTCGGTAGCTGAAACACCGCTAACGCGGGCGCAAGAGGCGATCGCCGAAAACGGCCCTGCGAGTCAGGCGCCTCACTGACGGACCTAAATTGCCACCAGGCGCCCAGCTTTGAGGACTCACATCCATGATTTGGCGGCAATAGATCCAAGTGCCCTCTGACCGCGGAGGTCCCGTTACCGATAACGCCGTCTTTTGTCCACAACCGTCCGCCGAGGGGAATGAGCCAGAACGCACTTCCCAGGATCACGCCTCCCAATGCCGACCAGAATCGTGTCCAACGCGGCACGCGCTTCAACTCGTCGCTCTTCATGCCTTCAATGTCAGGCACGCGCGCTATTGGTGGTTGCGTAGGGATTGCGCCCTATGGTTGCGCCAAAGCCGTGCCAAACGCTTCCGAAACATATGCATGAGCAGCACAATGGCAACAAAGACTATCAGATCCTTATAACCCATAGAGTTCCATTTTAGCGCCCCTAGCACGATGAAGAAGTGTCTCATGGCGCAAGTTGGCCGCTCCACGCGCTAGCTCAAGACAGTAAGGAACGGTATGTGGGCATAACTGGCCAATCGTGATGCCCGCGCGCGCCTAACTCTAGCGGAATCTTGAGGTTAAGGGCGCCCGAACGGATTGGACCAGTTATGCCGACAAAAACGCGAGACTGATGGGCGCGCCAGCGGCACCTTGACCCATCGTCAGCCCCGGACCCGGTTGAACTATCCCTCTTTCCCGGCTTGGCGAAGTCGGTCGAGCGCCCGTTGCGACGCGGCTTTCAGCGGGCCCAAATTCGTCCTCAATCATCACCCATACGCGACCCGGGTCGACTCTGTCGTACTCGTGTCTTAAGAAGTTTCCCAGGCCACGCAAGCCGGGCCACGGAACAGTGGGACACAGTTCCTCCGCCACTTTCCCCAGCTTCTTCGCAGCTTCACCGATCCGCTCCAGGCACCTCTCGGTCGCATTGCGCGCCTTCAGATCTTCCTGGTAAGAGTTGAGGTCCATTCCACTCGTGAACTCCTCGATGAGGATGATGTTCTCAAGGATATCTGCGAAGCGCTGGATGGGGTCTTTAGAAGGCACGAACCGCCTCTGCCTCGACGTGCTTCTGCACGCGCGGTTTCAGCGTACCCTCTTCGACAAGCTCGACCGTGCGGCCCAGCAACCGCGAGATCCGCTCCTCCATTCCCACAACGTCGAGCAGCGAGATGCGGCGGGTATCGTCGAGAGCGGCAAGCAAGTCGACATCGGAATCGGGGCGCTCGTCTCCGCGTGCAGTCGAACCGAACAGCGAAAGGCGAATAATGCCTGCGGCCCTCAATTCCGGTTCGTATCCGCGCAACGTGGCGATCACGTGCTCGCAATCCATGTTCCCATTGTCGCGGCACATTCGTTTGCGGTCAACGGGGCCAGACGACTGCCACGTCAAACTCCGCCGAATCCACTCGGAATCAGCTTGTTTTGAGCCACAGCGACCCGTGAAGAGAGGGCATCGGGAAATAGCTCGTCCCAGCACCGATCGGGGTCAGGAATCCCGAAAAGCGCGCCACAAAA
>Ga0182030_10005581_pt1 | contig 26651 bp, 24 predicted proteins | sample 812S3MmetaG_FD_121299 | JGI IMG/M metagenome (GOLD analysis project Ga0182030, IMG submission 121299) | Permafrost microbial communities from Stordalen Mire, Sweden - 812S3M metaG (Illumina Assembly) | ecosystem: Environmental > Terrestrial > Soil > Wetlands > Permafrost | place: Sweden...
TCGACGCCGTCGTCAGCTTCATCCTCCTCAAGCTCGTCGATTGGACAATCGGCCTGCGCGTCGACGAAGAAGCCGAAATCGAAGGGCTCGACCTCGCCCTCCATGGCGAAGTCGTCCCCTAACAGTTTATCTGGACGGCTCCGGCCGGACCGGCGAAAGCCGCGATCGCCGGAGCCGATCTTGTCCGATAACGCACTTCAAGGATTGGAAGTCACATGAAAAAGATCGAAGCCATTATCAAACCGTTCAAGCTTGAGGATGTCAAAGAAGCCTTGAACAAGGTCGGCGTTCAAGGTCTGACCGTTACAGAGGCGAAAGGCTATGGCCGGCAAAAGGGCCATACCGAACTGTATCGCGGCGCGGAATATATCGTCGACTTCCTGCCGAAGGTGAAAGTCGAAATCGTGATCGAGGACTCGCTCCTCGATAGGGTGGTCGAAGCCATTCTACAGGCTGCCCACAGCGGCAAGATCGGCGACGGAAAGATCTTCGTCTCGTCCATCGAGGATGTCATCCGAATCCGCACCGGCGAAAAAGGCGCCGACGCAGTCTAAATCTCCCGGGATATTTTCTTCTCACTCTTCCTTCCAAAACGCACAAATGATTGAACCGGGAACGGTCCCGGTTCAATCATTCTTCACCTGCGCACAACAATTCGATTTCCTTCGCTACGCGTCGGCGATCGCAATACGAATTGTAAAAATGGCGCCACGCTGATCCTGTCGATTGTCCGCTGTGATCGTACCTCCCATCGCCTGAAGGAAGCCCCGGCAAATTGCAAGACCGAGGCCGGTACCGGGGCGCTGCCGATCCTCAAAATTCACACGTGCAAACTTGTTGAATATAGCGTCGATCGAGTGAGGCGGAATTCCGGAACCTTGATCTGCAACTCCAATCGAAACAGCGTCTTCTCCGGCATAGGCGGATATGTCGATGATGGTGCCGGGCGACGTATACTTCACTGAATTGTCTATGAGATTGAAGATAACTTGTTCAAGCAACATGAAATCCGCCTTGACCATGGGCAGATCAGAAGGAAGTTCAACATTGACGTTATGAGCGACGAGTAAGTGGCTTGCGCGTGCGAGGGCGGATTCCAATGCATCTCCAACCTCGATCGGTCCGAGTCTTACGTTCATCTTGCCGGACTCGAGCTTCGTCATATCGAGGAGATTGCCGATAAAGCGATCCAGTCTTTCAGCCTCCTCACCCACCTCATCGATCAGTTCTTGCCGTGTTGCCGCATCGCACGCATCCCCGAGACTGCGGAGAATGGAGTGGGCCGCCATAATCGACGTCAGCGGCGTGCGCAGGTCATGCGATATCGAAGTCAGCATGGCATTGCGCAAACGCTCGGTTTCGGTTTCGATGCGCGCCTGATCGATGGTCTCGGCAAGCTGAATGCGCTCGATTGCAACAGCCGTCTGATCCACGAGAATCGACAGCAAGCTCTCCTCGTCGGGGAGAAAGGATTGGGACTGGTTACGGTCGATGCCGACAACACCGATGATCCCCCGCTGGGTCTGCAGCGGCATGAAAAGATGCCGTCCCGCCAAAGAGACCGGAGCGCCGGTCGCAGCAGCCTGAGCGAGACTGACTTCGACGGCATCAAGATCACGCATTTGAGGATAGGAAGCAGATAGCCGAGTTGCGCCATCGGCAGTCAACAACACGAAAACCTCGCAATGCATCATCGAACCGATAGTCGAGATCGCAGCATTGAGCATAGCGCCGAGCGATCCGACAGCCGCGATCTGCTGGCTGAATTCGTACAGCTGGGCCGTACTCTTTGCGCGCGCTTCTATCGCCGATCGCTGACGCAGACTTAAGGCCGCAAGGTTGCTGACGACGAGGGAGATGACGAGAAAGAGAAGCAGAGCCAGTGCATCTTGCGGGTCGTCGATGTTGAGTTCGTATTTGGGAGGCAGGAATAAATAGTCCCACAACAGTACGCCCAGCATCGAACTCGCTATCGAGGGCCAGAGCCCAAAGCTGAGCGCACTGATCAATATGGGTGGAAGGTAAACCAGAGATAGATTTGAAGCCGCGGTAATGGGCTCGAACAAATATGCGACGCCCGTCGCAGCGATGTCCATGGCTAAACAGATCAGATAGGGCCGCAAATAGATCCAATACCGGTGTCGGGGCGGAGCCGAGCCTGCGTCGAGCAGCGTTTCGCCGCCACCTCGATATATGGCTGAGACCATGGTCCAAACTTGCTCAAGGACATTGCGAAAAATCGATCGAGCCTCCATCCCTTACCGCCTGGCAGGCCATAAATCGGCAAGGATTCCGTCCTTATGAAACCTACCGCAACCCTTCGAAGACGCTAAAAGATTCACGCCAGTTCTTTCCTGGTTTCACCACCCCTTTCATTATACCCAAATCTGGCGCGCACTCCTATTAGGCATGTAAGTATTTGTGGCACACGACCACAGCATAAATAAAATATTATTGTTATGGCGCGAATTCATAAAGTTTTCATAAGCATTTTGCCGAAGGCGTGCGGTCCGCAGGGAACTCGCGTACACGTCAAAATCGAAAAAGCCCACCATCGTGCAACCCGAAGGTTATTCTAGAAAATCTATTTGTTCGCGGGCGCGCAAGGGCATAGCGTCTGTGTCGCCCAGGTTGCGGAATCACCGCTCGGTCGATACGGATACCCCCTATCCAATCGTCGTTCTGATCACTGACACACAGGCGGAGCGGTTTCTACCAAAAGCCGAGGCGGCCGTGGGACTGTCCCCGAACAGACGAATGCTTTCCGTGACCGTCCTTATTCGACGAGTTTTGGATCTGGTATTCCTCATCCGGATCATTGAGAACAGCCTAGATTTTATTGTTATCTCTCGTGAGTTCGCCCCGCCGTGACCTTGCAGCCCCTAGACGCCATCCAGAGCTATCACGCCCATATCTATTTTGACGGCCCAGACCAGCGGCGGATCGCGGAAGTCTTGCGCGAGGAGATCGGCGAGCGCTTCTCAGTCCTCATCGGTCGCTGGCACGACGGATTGGTAGGACCGCACACGAGACCGATGTACCAAGTGGCATTCATGCCAGCCGAATTTGCCCGTTTCGTGCCCTGGATCATGATCAATCGGCAAGGCTTGGCTGTGCTCATTCACCCTAATACCGGCCAACCCAAGGCCGACCACCTAACCCATGCGATATGGCTGGGAGAAATCCTCGATATCAACGCATCGTCTCTGCCGGACCACCACGAACCCGAGCCCGAGATCGCTCCCAACACCAACCCGACGGTGAAGCCATGATCCATATCCTCATTGCAGCACGCTAACCGGATCGCATCCCCGACTGCGGATCAATCGGCGCCGGCCAAAATCCCGTCGTCCTTTGAAGCGCGCCCTTAGACGCCTCGAATGATTTGCAGGTCGCCGACCGGCCTATAGCCGGGGAAAATCTGTCCCATGCGCTGTACCGAAACATTTGGTGCGACAAGGGCGGAGAGGACCGCGCGATAATCGGTAGTCACGGCGAGATCGACCGCGCGGTCGAGTTCCGGCGTCGCCAAGCCTGGCCATTTTCCGTACATCCGGCCGCCATTTACGCGGCCGCCCAGCACGAGCATGGCACCGGCGTGACCGTGATCGGTCCCGTTGCTTTTGTTCGAGCGAAGACGGCGGCCGAATTCACTGATCGTCACAAGCGTCAGCCGGTCATGATAGGTGGAAAGGTCGTTCCAGAACGCCATCAGATTGCGGCCGAGCTGCGTCGCCAAATTGTTGAAGCGCCCGGGCTGGTTCTCGTGCGTGTCCCATCCGCCCATATCGACGGCGGCCACGCGCAAACCGACATCCATCTTGATGATCCGGGCGATAGCTTCAAGCCCGCGCCCACCGCCTTCGCCGCCTTCGTCGTAACTCGCATTCCCGTCCGGTTTGTAGGGAACTGGTTTTCCGTCCGGTCCTTTTATAATTTTGCCATCGATCGTCGCGTATTTGGCCAGTGTAAGACGGCCCGCCTCGCCGGCATCCCCCGGCTCTCTGTCGTACAGCGCCGAGAGGATGTCGCGTCCCTGGGTTCCGCCGGCCAGGGCGATGCCGTTATTGAGGTCGGGTACGGCGAGTGCGCCACCGAAACCCTCAAGCATCTTGTCGACCCCGTTGGAGGCAGAAAGCACGGGCACCGCAGCGCGACCGGCATTGCCCAGGCCGATAAGCTGGGCATAGCGTCCGAGCCAACCGGATTCGATCGAGGCCGAAGTTTTGGCGCCGACGCTTTGGTCGCCACCATCGTTGACGATACCGCGCTCGATCAATTCCTGCGCCACGAAATGGCTGCGGGTTTCGTTCGACAGTCCGACTGCGTGAGCGATTGCGAGATGCCCCTGACGATAAAGATCGCCAAGCGGCGCCGCAGCGGGATGCAGGCGAAAATCGACACCGGACGCCATCCCGTTGGCAAGCTGAATTCCCGGCTTGTCGCCGCTGTCCAGCACCCGCAGGGGTGCGATCCGGTCTTCGACATAGTTCGGATCGTTGGTCGGCCCCACGAGGTTCAGCGAATCGCAACCGCCGCGGAGGAACATCACGACCAAAATATCGTCGCTTCCGGCCCCGGCGCCGAAGGCAAGGCGGCCGACACCGGAAAAGGGCGTCAGTGCGCCGGCGATGGACGCGGCCCTCAGGAATTCCCGTCTGCTTTGGGACATGTCCGTACTCATCTCATTTGGAAGCCGGGCGACATAGCCAAGTAAGCGACGATGTGACGGAACGGAGCTTTTTGGTCTTTGGGGTTACCGGGAATACTGCTCAACCTTTGATCGGGCGCCATTTTCATCGTGGCAAGCAGCTTGGCCTCGATCGCAGGATCACTGTCAGGCAACAGCCGTTGACGCCAGAATTGCATGACGGAAATCGCCACAGGATCGCTTTCGCCCATAAGCGCGACCGGGTCGAAGGTGCCCGTCTGCCAGTAATTATCTGCAAGGCCGAGTGCGAGAGTCCAGCGATGGCGCATTGCGTTGGTCGACAGCCAATAGTCACGCGTGTCCGGGTGACCGGTCGGTGGCGCCCAGCCGAAAAGCTTTTGCCCGCCGCCGGCCATCTCGTAGATCAATGCCTCGGTCGGCGTAAAGTCGATGCCGGTCGCACGCACGAAACTGGCTGCGGTTTCCAGCGGCCGCTTTACCTTGGCGCCCTTGCTGTCGGCGAAGGCGGCGCTGGTCGTAATGAAACGCACGGTCCGGGCAATCTGGTCGGGATGTTTGCGATTTTGCGTCCACACCGCAGCCGCACCCGCCACTAGCGATTCCGCCGGCTCGTCGGCAACCAGCCGGCGGCACAGCTTAAAGCAGACGAAATGGGCTGTCGCCGGGTGGTTGGCGACGAGATCGAGTACCTTTCGTCCATCCGCCATCGGCGCCTGAAACGGGTCGAACTCGGTTCCCAGCACGCGCTTCTGATAATTGTCGTGCCAGGATTCGACATAGGCGAACTTGCCGGTTTTGGGCAGAGATTGTCCCGGTCCGATGCCGGCGCCGTCTTCGATAGTCCAGCCGGTAAAGGCGCGGGCCGCCTCATAGACATCCTGGTCGATATAGCCGATCGGCCGCCCCTGTATGGCGCCCGGTACCTTGCGCCATTTGTCGTAAATCGCATTGAAGTAATTGTCCCGCCCCAGAGTGTGGAGCTCGAACAGTTCGCGTCCGTAATTTTCGTTGGCGTTTCCCGCGCGCGACGACCGGTTGTTGAGATAGACTTGCATCGCGGCGGATGTCGCCACCGCCTCGAGAAAGTCGCGGAAATTGCCCAGCGCGTGGCGGCGAATGACATCGCGGTCATAGCTTGGGAGGGAGACCGCTACCGTCTGGTCGCCGGCAGCGTTCACGTTGAAATGATTGTGCCAGAAATCGACCAGCACCTCGCGCAACTGCCAGCGCGAATAGACGGAGCGGATGAGGGTCGCCGCCGCTACCTCGACCCATGGACGTCCCCGCTCGGGCGGTGGTGCCATTTTGGGGTCCGCATCGAGCAGCTTCCAGGTTTCTGTGATCGACTGACCCAATGTTCGCAACGGCCGAAGCTCGTCCACTGCCGGATAGTCGTTAGTGGCATTGGAACCGTATTTAACGTGAAGCGTGGCATTGCGAATGCGCATCTCCGCATCCGGATCCTGGCGATGATCGCCGGTGAGCTGTTCGTCCAACCAGCCCTGGAAGCCCATAGTTTCCAGGGCCTTTCGGTCAGCGACGCAGGCTCCGAAGGCGAGACGGTCCAATACGGAAACATGGACGTCCGCTTTGGACACCGGAAGGCCCGTACGCGTGGCGATGACAGTGGTCATGATCCTGTTACACGGTTGGAGGCATCCCTTACCTGTGTACGCAGCTGGTGGGAGTCCAGTTTAGGCCCGGTGGATTACGCGGAATTAATACTCGCGAAAGATTCGCAACTGGTATCTGCCAAGGCTCTGCCCGTCCGCGCTGGTGGCTCTGGTCCCCGCCGATGAACCCCTATCGAAATTTCGACAGCCTGCCCGAAGTGATCCACCCATGGCGAGAACCTACGTCAGATCGTCGCGCGCGCGTCACCGGTTCGACCCGCACGTGCCGAATTGTCGATATCCCTCAATAGCTCGCCACGATCAGTTCTAGGTAGTTTCCGAGGCTGCCTTTGACGCTCTGTCCTCAGCTAAGATCTCAAAATGAGCCATTTTCATTCGATTATCGGCCGAATGACGGCTTGTTGGTGAAGCTCAAATTCATTCGTCGGTTGTTTCGACCCTTGGCGCGTTGGATTGGCCTGCGAGAACGGAGAAAGTGATGCAGTTATCCACACAAGAGGCAACGTCGGCCGGCATCTTCAGCGCGAGCAAGCGGCACCGAGCACCGGACGCGTTCGATGTCCTTGAGCAGTTTGGTTGCAATGTTGTCGTCCGTCGGACACATGAAATTTACTTGCATGATGAGCCGACCGAATTTTGCTGGAAGATAATTACCGGTTGCGCTCGCACGGTGCAGTTGATGGAAGATGGGCGCCGACAGGTCAGCGAATTTCATTGGCCGGGTGATCTTCTTGGGATGGACGATCTCGAAACATACTACTCCGATGCTGAAGCCGTCACCGATATTACATTGCGCCGCTATCCCCGTCGCGTCGTCGAGGCGCAGGCAAACAACCATGCCCCGCTGGCCCTTTGGCTTAGAACGATGACGCTGGCCCATCTGCGCTGCGCTCGCCGGCAGATTGCTTTGCTAGGCCGCAAAACCGCCGTGGAGAAAATCGCATCGTTCTTGCTGGAAATGGACCGCCGGTTCGCACCTGTCGATGGTCGTCTCGTGGAATTGCCCATGAGCCGAATGGACATCGCGGACTACCTTGGGCTTTCGATCGAGACGGTCTGCCGTAACCTGACACATCTCCAGCGCGAGGGCACCGTGGCGATCTTGCGGTCGGGCGTCGAACTCCGCAACAGGGATGCGTTGCTTGAAATCGCTTGTGGGACATGGAGTTGAGGAAACAGGCTCTGTGCGGTCATTGAAAAAAGCTTGCCCGCAAATCGCCGTCCTCGATCAGCCTTTGGACAGGCACCGAAATTGCTGTGATCGCCGCTTAAAGGGGATTGCCGCGCGTCGACAACTTAAGAGGTGAATATCATGCGCCGTATATTCTTGAATTTGGCCAATCTTCGACTGATCAGATCCGAAGCGGGCGTTACTGCGATCGAATATGGCCTGATCGCCGCGCTGATCTCAGTCGCCATTGTCGGCGCAGTCACGGCGGTCGGCACCAATCTTACGGCGGTGTTCAACAACGTCGCGACGAAAGTATAGCAATCTATTGGTGAAGGCGCCGGCAGCGAGCTGAGTTTCCGCTCTAAAACGCGCGATATCGTCTCGAAGACGAAGCGAAAGCGCCGAGCTCGGTAATTTCAGGCCACGCGAACCAATCGATTGGAAAAGCCACGTGTGCTCACGGCAGTCGAAGTCTCACTACCGGATAGATGCATGACCTTTTGCCGCCTGATTTCTCTGGTGCGTGAAGCCCATTGGCTCACTCGACGGCGGGTCGTGATCTGGGGCCTCGTGCTGTTGGCCGAGGAACTTCTACTCATAGTGTTTATCGCGCTTGGGCAACATGGACTCCTTGTCGGCGGGGTCGGCCCAACAAGCAGTGATTTCGTTAGTTTTTATGCCGCTGGAAAGCTGACATTGGCGGGGTCTCCCGCTCTCGCATATGATCAGACAGCTCATTTCTGGGCAGAACAGCAGGCCACTGTGCCGGGCGCCCCCTATCAGTTTCTGTATTACCCGCCGGTATTCCTGTTTCTGTGTGCCGGCCTCGCAGAGCTACCCTATCTGGTTGCCTATGCCGCGTTCCAACTGATCACATTGGCAATCTTTCTTTGCGTAATGCGCGAAGTGCTTGGCGAAAAGGGGTGGGCCTGGATACTGCCGGTTCTGGCGTTTCCACCGATATTTTGGAATGTGGGCGTCGGTCAAAACGCATTCCTTTCGGCAGCCCTGTTGGGTGGCTTCACGTTGCTGATCGACCGCCGGCCCGCTTCCTCCGGAGTGCTGCTCGGCATGCTTTGCTATAAACCTCACTTTGGCCTTTTGGCCCCATTCGCGCTAGCAGCCGGGCGATATTGGCGAGCGTTTCTGGCGGCAACTGCGACGGTGACGATTGCGGTAGGAACATCCATCCTTCTATTCGGCTGGGAAACATGGCGGGCTTATTTTGTGGCCCTGGCCGGGTCTCATGAAATTTACGAATCTGGGCGCATCGATTTCGCCGGAATGGTGACTATGTTCGGTGCCGTCAAGCTGCTCGGGTTCGGATCTAGGGACGCCTACATCGTCCAGTCGGCAACAGCACTTCTTATGATCGCGATGGTAATCCTGTTTTGGCGTCTCCCTGCCACGCGCCCGTTACGGGGCGCTTCGCTCGTCGCCGGAACGTTGCTCGCGGTGCCGCTGATGTTGCTCTATGACGGCGTTATCACGCTGCTGGCAATGGGCTGGCTGGTCAGGGAGGCTCGCAAGAATGGCTTCTTGCCTTGGGAAAAACTTCTGCTTCTGGCGACTTACCCCCTGTCATTACTCGCTTGGCCGATCGGGACTGCATGGCATCTTCCGCTGGGCCCGGTAATCAGTCTATTGATTCTATCCTTGTGCATTCGCCGCATATGGCTTGTGCTGCAAGTCGCAGATCCTGTCAGAACCCTGGCAGCCCCTGGGCCGATAGGACTGGCGCTGTAACCCTGGCAACCGCCGATCGCCCCCGTAGACTGACCATCGCGAGAAACACGCAAAGGACAAGTGGCGTCACCAATCCCCATCGCAGCATTTGCGGTGGGTTTAGCAGCTCAATGGACCACACGATTATGATCATCGACAGGTCGCCGAAGCGGAAGCCGTCCTCCACCGCCCGGCACAGATAAAGAGAAACGGCAACGGTCACCATCACGGCGTCATAATTCGAACTATGCGGGGCAGCGAGAATTGTCGCTGTAAGCAACACGACCAACTTCATGTCACGCCGCAAACTCGAGAATTTGTAACACCACCAGACGAGGATCGCGCATAGTGCGGTGACGACCGCCTGCAGACCGCTGGCGATATTTTCCGGTGCGCCGAGAAGCACGGCATCGGTATAGGCACTTTGCCCGTTGAGCCGGCCGAACTGAAGCCAATGCTGATATAGCGGGCTCGGGCCGAGCATCAGTTCCAGCCACTCCTGCCACGCCTCGCTCCCGAAAACGGCTAGGGAAACGAGCGCAAGCAAACTGGCGGTCGCCATGGCACTCGCAAATACTTTCCATTCCCTGGCGGCAATCAGCGCGACCGGAGCCATCAGCCACAATTGCGGTTTACAGGCCAAGAGGCCGATCAATGCGCCGGCGAGGATTGGCGCCCGGTTGATGAGACCAAAGCCACCGACTAACAGAGCAGTCGTCATAAAACTGTTCTGTCCGACCGCGACGGTGAAAGCGCTGGCCGGCGACAAAAACAGGCTAGCAGCACAAAGCCATCGTTGGTAGCCGGGGAGCGTAAAACAGCGGATGGCACAGTTCAGCAAGACAAAACTGCTGATCAGAAATATCGTATAGGCCAAGGAGAATGGCAAAATCCCGAAGGGGATCACCATGAGCAGAAAAAGCGGCGGATAGACCCAGGGGTGGAAATCGAGCGGTTGCGAGAACCAGCCGCCGAACTTCGCGTTAATCTGCGCGGTGAAGGCGTCGCCATCGAAGATGAGGGATAGATGCCCATCGAGAAATGCGCGGGCGGCGGTGTAAAAGACCATAAAGTCCTGTGCCGGCGCGAAGCTGAAGAGAGCGCCGTAAAACACCCAGCCTGCCGCTCCCAAAAAAAAGCAAACCGATCCGAGGAAAAGCAGGGGTGTTCGGACTGAAGTTCGCATTCCCCCGTACAAAACAGGATGGCAGCTGAAGGGATTTACGGTTTTGGTTCCCGGACCGCGGCTAGAAACGCCAGATTCTTCTGCGTGGTTCCTTCGTCTAGATCGACACGGCTCACCATCGCCGCATGATCGGCGTCCCCCATAAGTCCATAGATAACAGCCATGTTTTCGCGAACCTGGGGTGTTGCAGAGGCAGACCGCACCAGTGGCGTGATCATCGCAACCGCTTCGTCAAAATGTCCGGTCAGCGCCAAAGACAAAGCCAGGTCGTTGCGCGCGGACAGATGGCGCGGCGAAACATTCAGCACGCTACGATAGCAGTCTTGGGCTTCGCTGTGACGGTTCAGTGAGTCGAGCACGACTCCGCGATCGACCAAGACGCGGGAATCTTCGGGCCCTAACAGCTTAGCCTCGTCGATTTTATCAAGTGCCTTGGCGGGGTCACCGAGATTGATATACGCACGCGTCAATCCGAGTAGAGCGCCTAAGCGAGCCGAGGATTTGGCGCCAACCTGAGTATATATATCGATGGCGTCGTCTGGGGATCCGGACTCGACAAGAGTGTCGGCGAGCTCGATCCTGATCTCGTCGGTTGCTGCCCCGGTTGCCAATATATTTCGGTAAATCATCACCGCCGAATTGAGGTCACCTGCAGAACGCGTCGTACGCGCCATTCGCAAAGCGGAACCACTATCGCTTTTGATCGTGGCCGCGGGGTCGCTCGCCGAGAGCGGAATGGACGTGTTCGCATCAGCGCATCCGCTGACAAGAATGACGGCTGCAATCAGGAATGACCAATTTAGAGCCGGCGATAGAATCTGCGCTTTTGTCGCAAACATGACGGTTCCTTTCGATCCGCCACAGTCCCGGGTCAATACAAGCGCAGAAACACATTAGCTCAAACACGCAGCCGATCAAAAAAAACTTACGGTATCTGGAGTAAAAGTCATTGTCGCACGTCAATGACAGGCCCACCCCGCGCGCGCATGATATCTAACCTGGGGTTCATATCCCGGCCATAAATCAAAAAGGAAAATATCATGCGTCGGTTGTTTTCAAGGTTAATGAGTTATAACCCGATTCGATCAGAGGCGGGTGTTACTGCAATCGAATATGGTTTGATCGCCGCACTTATTGCGGTCGCCATCATTGTCGCAGTCACGGCTGTCGGCACAAACCTAAGCACTCTGTTTACGACCGTCTCTACTAAAGTATAGCTGTTTAAAGACGGCTACTACTTTCATATCTATTACTGGCCGTCGCAAGACATGGCCGCGCTTTGGCGGACTCTGCAAAACCTCATTCGAGCCGCTGCCGAAGCCCGGCCAATCAGATCAGAAACGGGCGTTACTGCGATCGAATACGGGCTGATCGCCGCTCTCATTGCTATTGCCATAGTCGCCGCTGTTACGCAGGTCGGCACGAGGCTGAGTACTCTGTTCAATACCGTCTCGGGCCACGTGTAATATAACATCTCGTCCTTTGAAGGTAATATCGAAGATTTTTTAAGCGGAGAAAAGACAGGAGTGTGAAATGATTTTGTCTATTTTTCCATTGATATTGATAGCAAACATATTTTTATGCCTTATTATATCGATACTAACTGATATTAGAAATCGAATTATTCCAAATCGTCTTGTCGCCATCATTCTGCTTTGCAGTATCGGGCTACGCCTGGAATTCGGGTATGGGCCGCTGTTGGCGAGCATTTTGAGCGCTGGTGCGGTGCTCGCCGCACTCAGTTTACTCGCATCGAACGACCTGCTCGGCTGGGGCGACGCTAAACTGATCGCAGCCGTTTCGATTGCTGTGCCTGCGGGTCGCGTCATCTCGCTGCTTTTCGCCATAACCCTTGCCGGCGGTATGTTGAGTTGCGCTTATCTCGCCGCCCGTTTTGCCCTTAGGCACTCAGCGCATCTGCCGTTTTCCACGGAACCAGAAACCGGTCGAAGGTGGGTTCTTTGGCGGCTGATAAGACGAGAAGGCGCCCGGATTCTCGCCAACGAGCCAATGCCCTATGCGCTAGCGGTCTTCGGCGGGTTCGCCTATGGCCTGGCGAGCGAATAGCATCCGATGCTGTCCCGCAAGCTCTTGTTCAGCCTGGGAATATTGGCTGTGCTCGCGGGTGTTCTGCTCGTGATATTGTGGTTCCACACTCCAGGCGCTACCCCGGCGTCCGCGCCGGCGCAAGCGCTGACCCGGTCGATACTCGTCGCCGCGCAGCCAATTCCTGCCGGCACGCTGCTGCGCAAGGAGGATATGACCTGGAGCGAAGTGCCGGCTGATCAAGTCGTCGGCTCCGACATCAGCAACAGCAGCGGCGCGGACACGGAACTCGTAGGAACCGTGACACGGCGAGCGTTTGCCGCGCGGGAAGCGCTGACGGCGATCGACTTGGTCAGGCCTGGTGATCGTGACTTTCTGGTTGCCGCGCTCAGACCTGGTTATCGCGCCATCTCGATCGCCGTGGATGCCTCCCAGAGCACCTCTGGCCTCGTATCGCCTGGGGATCATGTCGATGTTCTTTTGACACAAAGTTTTTCGGGCCAAGGCACAGACGCGGGTCACAAATCGGCTGGCGAAACAGTTTTACGCGATCTGCGCGTAATCGCGGTCGATCAAACGTTGGTTGCTGCAGCCAAATCTGAGCCATCGGCCAACGTCGTTGGCGACCTAAAAATGCCGAAGACGATCACTCTTGAAGTGACGGAACGTCAGGCCGCGGCCCTGCTCGTCGCAGAGCAGCTCGGCAAGATCGATCTCGCCTTGCGCGGCCAGCAGGATCGAGATCCGGCGACAACGGCGGCCTATGACAGAGTCTCGCCCATTTGGGCGTCCGATGTATCGCGCGCGCTTGCTGGGCCTGATCCCGCGAAATCGGACGGCTCGAATGGCGCCATCGCCGTGCTCCATGGAGCCAAGATCGAACGCCTCTGCCCGTCAAGCGCCGGACTTCTGGCCTGCCCGTGAGAAAGAAGTGCACACAATGACATGCAAAACTCCGCCGGGCATTTGGGTGTGCCGCGCCAAAATGGCTATCGGGATCGCGCTGGCTGCCCTACCAAGCGCAGGCCTCGCGCAGACGCTGGCTGCCCTACCGGGCGCAGGCCTCGCGCAGACTTTGCCAAAACCTGAGATCGACGGAAACACGCTCCTCGCGATCGAAGCGGACGAGGCGCCGCTCTTTCAATCGCAGGCCCCGGCAAAGACGGCTTTCGTCGGGAACCTGGATATCGCCGATATCCAAGCGCCGACGCCGACGAGCTTTGTGATTCATGGGAAAAACACGAGCGCCACGACCGTGTTTGCGATCAGCGAAGCTGATGTCACGCCTGATGGGAGCGTCGCGCAAAATGCGGCAACACCTAAAATCAAAGAAAGATCGCCACTTGTTGTCGAAGCCGACAAGGCGTTGCTCATTCAACTGCCGGCCCCGGCAAAGACGGTTTTCGTCGCCAACCCGGACATCGCCGACATACAGGTGCCGACGCCGACTAGCTTTCTGATCTACGGAAAGAAGGACGGGACCACTTCTGTTTTTGCGATCAGCGTGGCTGGCGACACAACCAGCTATACAGTCAGAGTCACCCGTCCGCTCGGCGAAATCGAAGCCGCGGTTCAGAGCGCGGTTCCCAATGCACAGGTCAAGGTGGCGTCGACGCCGAATGGCGTCACCATTTCAGGATCCGTTAATTCGCCGCGCGATGCCGAACGGCTCAAAGCTGCCGCAAAGCAGTATCTGGGCGATAAAGAGACGATCAATTTCGATGTAAACGTGAATGCCGCGACCCAGGTCACATTGCATGTGCGGGTCGCAGAGGTCTCTCGAAATATCGACAAGGAATTGGGCGTCAATTGGCAAGGCCTTTTCAACAACGGCACGCTGGCGGTCGGGCTGCTGACCGGCCGCACCGCTGTGACGTCATTCGGCAATTTCATCGCCTCCAGCTCGTCGAACACCTTTGGCTCGGTCGGTCTAGGTTACAAATCTCCGGGGGGATCGGTGAATGTCTCGACGCTGGTCGATGCGCTCGATCAGGAGGGACTTGCGACAATACTGGCGGAACCCACGCTCACGGCAGTTTCCGGGGAAACGGCGAATTTCCTTGCTGGAGGCGAGTATCCCATCCCCGTTCCGCAAGGCAACCAGATCGTCACGATCGACTACAAGCGATACGGCATCAGCGTTGATTTCACTCCGACGGTCCTTGATGGCAATCGGATCAGCATCAAAGTTCGTCCCGAAGTCAGTGCGCTCACCACCATAGGCCAGCTGACGTTGGACGGCATACAGGTCCCGGCGCTGACTGTGCGGCGGGCGGAAACGACCGTCGAGCTTGGCAGCGGGGAGAGCTTTGCCATCGCCGGCCTGTTCCAGAACAACGCTCAGAACCAGATACAAGGACTTCCATGGATGGCCGATGTACCGATCCTGGGGGCTCTGTTCCGCTCAACCAGCTTCCTGCGCAACGAGAGCGAGCTGGTCATCATCGTCACGCCGTACATCGTTAAACCGGTCTCTAAGACGAGCGACCTGCAGTTGCCGACCCAGGGGCTGGAATATTCGAACGATCTCGACCGAATTTTGCGAGGTCGCCTCACGGCGCCTGAGTCCGGGACGCCCGTAATCCCACTCCGAACGACAACCGAGCCGCATCTCCAAGGTGCGGCCGGCTTTATGATGGAGTGATCATGGTAGCTATATTTTACCGCAAAATTCATGCCGCAGCCTTAACGCTCGGCGCCGGCTCGATCGCGGTCGTGGCGGGCTGTGCCAGCGATCCTGCGCCGCCTCTGTCGAAGGCCGCGGACCTTGGTTGTCCGCAATGGGTGAAATTTCCCGCCGATCATCATAGCGAGGCAGACTCTCCCTACCTGGGCTGCATCAGCGCGGCAAATCTTAAAGCAATGCTTGCGAACCCTGCGGATCTGGACCGCGGGAGACCGGCCGGCCCGGCCAACGGCGAGCGAGAAGCATCGGCGATCGAGGCGTATCAGCAGGGGAAAGTCAAAGTATTCCAAGGCGCCAGCGCCAGCGGTGCGGTGAGCCAGCAAAGCGGTTCGTCAACCTCCAGTACAAGCGGCAACCAATGATGGATATCGTCACGCCATCGGCGGCTGACACTGCGGGTGCCGCACTTGCTGCCGCTGCATCGACAGCCATGGTGTTTGTGCGGGATCACGATTCAGAGGGGGTTATCAGGCAATGCCTAAGCGATCTGGCCATTGTGAACTCAGAGTTGAGGAATGGGGGAGTCGTCGAGGCTATTGCTGAGCTGGCGTCGCGGCCGTCACCCCGCCTACTGATCGTCGATGTGTATGGCATCGACGATCCTGTCGCTCGGATTCGCGAGCTTGCCAATGTCTGCGACCCCAGCACGGGCGTGATCGTCATCGGAGAATCGAACGACATACGTCTTTATCGTGAGCTTAAAGCTGCCGGAGTTGTTGAGTATTACTACACGCCGCTGGTACGAGCGCTGTTAATGCAAAGCTGTAACAGCATCATCACGGGAAGTACGGCACAGCCTCCGTCTCGAACCGGCAAGCTTGTATTGGTTGTCGGCGTGCGCGGGGGCGCTGGAGCCACCACGATTGCCGTCGCGACGGCATGGCATTTGGCAGAGACAAACAAGCGGCGCGTTTGCCTGCTCGACCTCGATCTCCAGTTCGGCGATGCGGCGCTTCAGCTTAACGTCAGCCCAAGCCATGCCTTGCGAGAGGCACTGGATCACCCCGAGCGTGTCGATGAGCTTTTTCTCGATCGCGGCACGGCCCATGTGGGAGAACGGCTTGGAGTAATCTCCGCTCTGGAGTCTCTGGACGATTCTTTGATACCGAACGAGGCGGCGGTGTTGTCGCTGCTTGAGAAGCTGCTACGTCGCAACCGATATGTGTTCGTCGATATTCCGATGACCTCTGCCCCTCACCTTATGCGTGTATTGCACCTGCCGGGCACTATCCTTCTTGTCAGCACCGGAAGCCTCGTTAGCGCCCGGGATATTGCCCGAGTGCATACAAAACTGGGACCCAACAGCGCGGAAAGGACAACGCTCCATATTCTGAATAAAAGCGGTTCGAGCGAAAGCCTGTCTGACGTCGAGTTCGCGCGTGCGGCAGGCGCACCACCCGATATCGTCATTCCCTATGGGCGCGACATCGCGATTGCTTCGCGTTTAGGCGTAGACGGTCTCCAGAAATGCGCGACGCTGCAACACGCTTTGATGCCCCTATTTCAGCAGCTTTCAGGGGAAGAGCCAGCCACGGCGCCGAAGTGGCGCTTGAGCAGCTTGTTCAAATAGCCATGACCACATTCGGAAAACGAATAGGGAGCATCCCCCCACTGGTGCAAGCGTCGACGCTAGTTCAGTCGGACATTCCGCCGACTCCCAGCCAGACCATTGTGGCGCCATCACGCAAAGACGTGTCCCCGGATAGGGACTTCATTCGCGATCAGGTTCTCCAGCGCATAGAACCGGCCATAGCCATCCAGATGACGCAGCTGGACCTGACCGGGCGGGTGAACATGCTCGTCGCCGAGATCGCTACGGAAAGAAGACTGCTGCTGAACCGGCAGGAGCAGCATGATCTCGGACACGAGATCGTGGACGACATGATTGGCCTCGGCCCGCTTGAGCCTCTGCTGCGGGACGACACGATTTCCGACATTCTGATCAACGGCGCACACATGATCTATGTGGAGCGCAAGGGCAAATTGCAGCTCACCGACCTCCAATTCCGCAACGATGCGCACGTGATGCATGTCGCGCAACGGATCGCGTCCTCGGTCGGACGCCGGATCGATGAATCGAGCCCCATGCTGGATGCCAGACTTAAGGATGGCAGTCGCGTCAATGTCATTATCGCGCCGTTGAGCTTGAAGGGACCATGCATCTCCATCCGCAAATTCTCGAGGATCGCCATGGACTTTGCAAAGCTGGTGGAATTCGGCACGGTGTCCCCAGGGTTGAGCCGCGCCCTGGAGATCGCTGCGCGCTGTCGCCTGAACATTATAATTTCGGGCGGTACCGGGTCGGGAAAAACGACCCTGCTGAACGTGCTTTCCAGCATGATCGAACACACCGATCGCATCATCACGATCGAGGACACTGCCGAGCTGCAGATGCAGCAGAAGCATGTGGTCCAATTGGAAACGAGGCCACCCAATATCGAGGGGCATGGGGAGATAACGCAGCGCGATTTGGTGCGCAACGCACTGCGCATGCGGCCAGACCGAATCATCGTAGGTGAGGTTCGCGGCCCCGAATGCTTCGACATGATGCAGGCCATGAATACCGGCCACGACGGGTCCATGTCGACGATCCACGCCAATTCGGGCCGCGACGCCTTGGCCAGAATGGAAGACATGATGCTGATGGCGAACCTGAGCCTGCCGATGCAGGCGGTTCGATCCCAGATGGCAAGCGCCCTCAATTTGATTGTGCAGACGGCACGGATGCGCGACGGCGTACGACGCGTCACGGAGCTTGTCGAAGTGGTCGGCGTCGAAGGCGATATTATCTCGCTGGAGACACTGTTTACATATCGGTACCAGGGAGAAAATGCAGACGGCTCGCTACGCGGCACCTTCGTACCGGGCAATGTGCGACCGAGATTCTTTCCCCGACTGGAATATTTCGGCTTGGCCGATGCGTTTATGGCGGCGTTGACTCCGTCGAATAAGAGTTAAGCATGACGCTGCTGGTCCCAGGCCTGTTGATTCTCGGCATTTTGGGGCTCATCGGGGCTGGATTGTTCCTGACACTGATGGAGGTCCGACAGACACGAGTTGATATTCAGCATCGTGTCGGCCTGATTTCCGAAGCGGTAGACAATACCTCGGTGAGTGACGCGGCGAAGTTGCTGACGGCTGGGAGAGCCCGACGCAGGCGAATGCTCGGGGCTCGGTTGCGCCGTGCATTCGCTGTCGCTCTGCCACGCACCTGGGGTATGACGGCAAGCGCGCCGGTGCTGATGCTAACCGCGGCTGCAGGCGGTGGGATTACCTGGCTCGTGGTGCAACCAGGCCTACATATGTCCATCTGGATTTCGCCTGAACTGACCCTCGCAGGGCTTCTTCTGCTGCCACGATATCTCCTCAAGTATCAGCAAAACGTCGCGGATAAGAAGTTTATGGAACTGTTTCCCGATAGTATCGATATGATCATTCGCATGCTCCGGGCCGGGTTGCCGGTTACCGCGGCGGTTCGGGCCGTCGGCAAGGAGGCAGCCTCCCCGGTGGCGGAAGTATTCACCAGCCTTGCCGATGAGATGGCAATCGGCATTACCTTTGAGGATGCGCTGTCGGCCGCGGGGGAACGTATCGAATTAGCGGATTTTCGCTTTTTCGCGGTTGCCGTCTCTCTCCAGCGCGCCACAGGTGGAAACCTTGCCGCGACCCTCGACATCCTCTCGGATATAATGCGCAAGCGTCGCGCGATGCGCCTGCAGGCAAAGGCGACAACCGGTGAAGTCAGGATGTCCGCCTATGTTCTCGGAGTTATTCCTTTCTTCATCATCGGTGGGATTTTAGTAATTACGCCGGATTACCTACGTCCTCTGATCGTCGATCCTCGCGGCAAAGTGATCATCGCAGTTGCTGTCACAAGCATGCTTATCGGATTTGGAACGATCCGGCAGATGATGCTCAGCGTAACGCGTGCCGCCTGAGTGCGGGGGAAGGGACGATGAGCTCACCCATCAATGACACCTGGCGCTTTGGCGGGACTATCATTCTGCTGGTTGCGCTTGCACTTAGCTTCGGGGGCATCGCCCTTATTCTTTACAGCACCCGAATGGCCCGCGAGGCGGTGGCAAAGCGGATAGGATTGATCCGGCCGGATGCCGAAATCGACGGACCGCCGGTTCCGTCTGCGGCCAGCTTTATTCGCTCGAGTGATAAGGGCTCGCAGGCCCGGGAAAGGCTAGAGGTTGCGAGACTTTTGTCTCGATTTGGCGTGCCTTCTGAGAAGGCGCCTCTAGTCTTGACGGGCGTGCGCTTAGTGATGATCGTCGTTTTAGCCGTTCTCGTTTTCCTCGGCGCTTCACACTGGTCGCTGACCTCCCACTCCCGAGTGTTGCCGCTGCTGCTTGCGGTGGGGGCCGGAATTGTCGGTTGGTTCATACCGGCCATAATCATCGGCAGACTTATAAAGACTAGAACCAAGGCGATTGTGGCAGGCCTACCGGACTCCTTAGAATTGTTGGTGATTTGCGTGGAGGCGGGGCTATCCTTTGAAGACGGTATCGATCGCGTCGCCGGCGTGCTCAATAAATCGCAGCCTGCCCTGGCCGAAGAATTAGCGATGACCGCAGCCGATCTCAAGATACTGCCAAGCCGTGATGAGGCCCTTGCCGGCCTTGCCGAACGTATCGATACGCCGAGCGTGCGATCTGTGGTGACGACATTGTCGCAGACGCTACGCTATGGCACGCCGCTCGCTCAGGGGTTGCGCGTGGTCGCGGGAGAGCTCCGCAACGATACGCTGATGCGGTTGGAGGAAAGGGCCAATCAGCTTCCCTCGCTGATGACAATTCCGATGATGCTATTCATTATGCCAACGATTTTTATGATCGTCGCCGGCCCGGCCGTTCTGCGCGTAATCGATGTTCTAAAACACCATTGAGTCGACCGGACCTTAGAACTCCGTGATCAGCATCTTGAAAGCACCGGCAAAGCCTATGCCGCTACGCGATGCGGCTTCGTGATTGACGAGAATCTCGACTCGGGGCTCGGACCTAATGCCGATCGCGCAATCGCCGTTTTTGACCTGATCGATGTCGAGAGTAACGCAGGGGATCTGGCGGGCGCGCGCGGCATCGCCAACTGACGACGCACGTGCCCCCACGCCATCGACCAGGAAAAGCAGATCGACATTCGCCCCAGCGACGCCGCCGACCGGCACCATCACCGGCTTCAGACTCAACCCGCCCACGGTCAATCCCCTATCCATGATTTTCTGCAGCGACGCGGCGTCCTGGAACGATTGCGGTCTATCGGATTCGTAGACGATGCCGACGCGCACGACGCCGGTCAGCGGCTTCTCCATGAAACCGAGCGCACGCGCGGCAATCGTTACGTCGTTCTCGCTCACCGCAGCTGAGGCCGCGCGATAAGCCACCGAAATTCCGACTGCGAAGATGAGAAGAATACCGAAGCGCGGGATTCGTCCGGCGACCGTGCAGGTCGCCGTGAAGCCGCGGTTGCAGTATTGGGAAACTCTGGAGGACGATCTCATCGAGCGCCTAAAAGTCTATGCTGGCGCTACCGAGAACCCGTCGCTCAACGTCCGGCCCGGAAGTCTGGCGTTGGCTCGATTGCGTAAGGTTCTGTCCGGACAGCGATAGGGTAACGCGGTCGGTCAGCTTGTAAGCGACCCGACCGTCAAGAGCGATGTACCCGTCGATCCTTGCAAGCGCCCCGGTGAGGAAGCGCGACGTCAGGCCGTACGAGGTCGATTCGTAACGCAGATACCCATTGGCCTCCCAGTTGCCGTGGGTCCAGCCGAGGCTGGCTTTCGCTGTGTGAACCGGCGTCGTATGCTGGTAGTTTACGCCAAGCGACACGAGCATCGGGGCGACGAAATGATCCGTGACGATTTGCGGCGTGTAGGCGATGCTCCAGTGCCAATCGTCGCTGAATTTTCCGGAGAGCTGCAGATCGAGGCCGGTCGTGCGGGAATCCCCGATATTGGCAGGTGAGAGCAGGATGCCGGAAGGTATGAACGAAATCTGGCCCGTTTCCGAAATGACCGCGGCCGTTGTCTGGTGATACAGACTTGCGTGCAGGGCGGCATGCAGCCACGGAATGGTGCGATCCCAGTCGGCCTGAAAACTGGTGACGGTCGTGGGGCCGAGTGTTGGAAGCCCAACGAGCGCGATACGTAGCCCCGCGAGGCTCGTCACCTCCTGAATGCCGCCGAAATCCTCCATATTCGGAAGCTGAACGCCGCGGCTGGCGATCAGACGAAGCGTGTCGAGATCGTCGCTGCGCCAGACCAAGCTGCTGTTGAAACTGGGCTCCATGAGGCTCCTGTCCCAGCTTGAATTTGTGTAGGGCACGCCCGAAATCAGGAACCCGTCGCGTCCCAGCATCAAATAATCGACGCGCAGCGCATTCGTCGCGGAGACGCCGGGCGTGATCTTCCACTCCCACATCGCCCCACCCGAAACCACGTCATAGAAAACATGCCCGCCGGTAATCGGCGTGGTGGACATCGTATTGTGCCGGTATTCGATCGAGCCGCGCAACGTGTGATCGTTGCCAAGCTTGAAGATGTCCTGAAGCTGCGCCACCGTCACCTGATTCGTGAGTTTGCCGGCGAAGCCACCCGTGGCCTGCGCCGGAAACGTTTCCGTCAGCCAGTTATTGTACACTTGGAGTTGGGCCAACCCGAGCGACGAATCGAGGGTAGCCCGGCCCAGCACCGAGTTGGTGTCGGTGGTCAGATTGACGAGGTTGTAGGTGTTCGGGATTTCGTCCTGTTGTACGGCGCTGTGGCTAAGTTCGATGTCGAAGCGAAGATTGTCGGACGCCTGCATCGCGCCGGCGATGTCGATCGCCGCTCGCGATTCCGACCCCCGCGAGCCTGAGACGGCCGCCGGTATCGCCGTCGAGAAATCGTCGTCCCGCCGGCCGCCGAGTTGAACGCGTATGCCGGTATCCGCGCCCAGCTTGAACGTCCCCACGGCCGAGACCTGTGCCAGACCCTGAGTTCCGGCGCTCAGCTTGGCCGTGTTTATGTTGTCGTGAAGGGGATCATAAGTGATGATGTTGATGACGCCGCCGGCGGCGTTGAAGCCGAACAAGGCGCTGCTCGGTCCCTGCACCACCTCGATTTGCCGAATCGCGCCGAACTCGACGGGCAAAGCGCTCCAGGGCGTATAGCCATAAAAGTCGCCATAAACCTGCCGGCCGTCGATCAGCACCAGCGTCCGCGGCGAATAGGCTTCATCATAGCCATGGATGCTGACATCCGCGTCGTCGTTGGTCCATCGCAGGACGTCGACACCGGTGAGATGGCTCAGCGCACCGGGAATGTCGTAGGCGCCGAATTGGCGAATCTCGTCGGCTGTCTCGATCTCGATATCGGCCGGCGCGTCCGAGGCGCGCTGCGGCGATCCGGTCACGCTGACTGTCACCGGCTCGCCGAACACTTTCTCGGCTGCGCCGTAATCGAGGCTTTGCGCTTGGCTGCGTCCCGAATCCGCGAGCATCGCAAGACAAATCAGCGACCCTACGAGCCCTGCAATCGGGAATATGGAAAGCAAACGCACAGCTCTAGGGCTTTTCGACAGGTAATTTGGAGACCCGGACCAAACGCCGGTTGGGGCGTGATACGCTCGGCGAGCTCTTGGTCGGGTGAATGAACCCCTTTTTCAACAGCGCCAGAACCTGTTCGTTTGCGACCGGTTTGCTGAAATAGAACCCTTGCGCCTGTGTCCCCGAGGCGATTGAGAGCACCAACGCGCGCTGCTCGGCACTTTCGACGCCCTTAGCGACGACTTCAATGCCAAGTTCATGGGCCAGCATGATGATCGCGCGGATAGTGGCAGCGCGTTCCGGATCCGTCTCAGCCTTATCGATGAAGGGTTGGGCGATTTTCAGATGATCGACCCCGTAGCTGCGAATGTAGTCGAACGACGAGTACTTGCTGCCGAAATCGTCGATAGCGATCTTTGCGCCGAGTAGGCGGAGCTGAGCCAGTGCGTCATTCTGACTAATCGTCGCCTGAGCCAGCGTTGCCTCCGTGACGTCGAATTCGATGTCGGCTGTTTTGATGCCCCTGGCCTTGGTGGTCGCGACGACATCGTCCACGAGATCGCGGCCGGCCTTCAGTTGGTTGAGCGAAAGGTTGATTGCCATCACCGGCGGGGCAACCCCCTGATCTCGCCAGAGCTTCATCTGGTGGCAGGCATGATCCAAAATCCAGTGTCCGACGGTCAGCATGCTCCCGGTTTTTTCGGCGATCGGCAGGAAGACCGCCGGACCCAGGAGGCCGCGTGTTGGGTGATTCCAGCGGATAAGCGCTTCCACGCCTACGATCCGACCGGATGTGAGATCGACCTGCGGCTGGTAGAAGAGCTCCAGCTCATTCTTATCGATGGCTTTTCGTAAATCGTCGGCGAGGTTCACACGCTCATCGACCAGGCGATCCAGGTCATCGGAATGGAATCTGTAACAGTTCCGTCCCTCTTCCTTGGATCGATAGAGGGCCAAGTCGGCTTGTGACAGCATCACATCAGGTCCGTCGCTTGCGGTCACATAGGGCGAAATCCCGATACTGACCGTGATATGGAGTTCATTGCCGTCGATCTTGTAAGGCGCTGACAGCGCTGCCAAAATTTTCGCCGCCAAGGCCGCCGCCGCCGCCGGCTCGCCCATATCGGCTTGCAAGACCGCAAATTCGTCCCCGCCCAGCCGCGCAACCAGATCGGTTTCGCGCACGCTCTGCCTTAAACGTTCGGCGACTTCGTTGAGCAGATTGTCGCCGACAGGGTGACCAAGCGTATCATTGATGTCCTTGAAGTGATCGAGGTCGAGATACAGTAGTCCGAATGCGCCGCCACCGCGCTGAGCCGCCGCAAAGGCCTGGTGCAGACGCTCGATAAAGGTCGCTCGATTAGCAAGACCGGTGAGCGGATCGGTTCGAGCGAGGAGCGATATCTTTTCTTCAGTCGCCCTTCGCTCAGTGATGTCGACCATGATCCCTTCGATCTCAATCAGCCGTCCGTCCCTGTCCCGGATCGGCGTGTACCGGGCCTCGATCCAGCGCAGGGCGACGCCAGCGGGCAAGATTCGGATCTGGATCGACGAGCCGGGCGTGTCCATTGTCAGAACTTGCGTCAGCACCGCCTGGACCTCTGCCCGGTCGCGTGGATCAATCGCGTCGATATAGGAACTTGCATCCGCCAAAAGCCTTACCGGGTCGCATCCGAACTTCGTGATATTGTGCGAAATATAGGTGAGCGGCAGCGACGGCTCACCGCGGATCCTGAACAGAACCGTTGGACTGTTCTGGACGATCGTGTTCGCGTCGGCGAGTTCCGTAACATAGCGCGCGCGAGTCACAGCGATCCCAACCAACTCGGCCAGGGTCTTCAAAGTGTCGGTTTCAGCCCACGTCCATTGCCGCTTGGCTGCGGAAGAATCGATGAATACGAGAGCGCCCCAAAGTTTGCCTTCCACGAGAACAGGGATTTCCAGCAGGGATCGCATCCCGGCGCTTTCGAACAGCGCTTTGTAAGGATCGGTCGTCTCGTCGATGAGCGTCACCGCCAGGTCGCCCCTCAGGAACGGGCCGACCATCTTTGGGAAATTGACCGTGACGTCCAGGTTCTGGAGCATCGGATTGCCGATCAACGCGGATACGCCGGGTGCGCACCACTCATATTTGATCATCGATCGGAGATGCCCGTCGCTGTCCGTGATCATGGTCTTCAGTTGGGTGCGACCCACGCCGATGGTCCGGCTGGTCAGTTCCGCGACTGCCATTATTGCCTCGTCCAGGCTGTGCGACCCGAGAAGCTCGGCAGCGCTCTTTGTCACGGCATTGAGAAGAGCATCGTGTTCTCGCAAGGCAGTTTCGGCGACCTCGCGATCCCTCAACTCGGTTTCGAGATGCGCGTTGGCGTCATTCAGTTCCGCTGTTCGCTGTGCGACCGTCTGCTCGAGTTGAACACGGTTAAGAGCCAGCTGGTTCACGCGCTCGCGAGCCTGCGTTGCCTCTCGATCGGCAGACGCGCGCTGGCGAAGGGCGCGCGCTAGAAACTCCGTCAGCACGAGGAAAGCGCCGCCCGCGAGAAGCAGCGCCATAGCGCGCCACCAGACCGAACGACGCCAGTCGATCAGGGCTTCGCTTTCGGGCATAACGGCATGGACGGTGAAGTCACCCCTGTTTTCAGTGACCGAGATCACCGGTGTCGAACCGGCCTTCAGCGGCTGCCCCGCCGATACAATACCGTGTGTTTCGACCCATATGCTGGCCGCTGGATATTGCAACAGAGCGCGCCAGATCGCTGCCGCGCGATCGGAACTCGCCGCGCTTGCCGGGTCGCTCAATCGCAGGGCCAGTTGGTTAAAGTCGGCTAATGTAGAAACAGTGCTTTGAAGCTGAGTCTGCGCACGTTCAATCGTAGTTTGGCGTTCGTTCATAGTGAACGCAATGACAATGCCCCATATCGCGGCGATCGCTGCCGCCACCGGCAAGAAGACGATTCGATCAAATCGGCGCGCGCCTTTCCCCTCGGTCGCTAGTGCCGCTTTGGGAAAGCCGTCACCTATGGAGCCATCGGCCATTAAAAACTTGCTTGCACCTCAGGCTGCGAGATTATCCGGTGGGACCGAGGTTTTCTCGGGACCGAGGTTTTCATATTCAGAAAAAACTGATAAAATTATAGGCTCCTGAATCCGGGCATGCATTGACGCGAGTCAATGGAACTCGAAGCTAATTTTGCCCACGGCATTCGCGCGGAACCCCGCCCGGGCGCGATTCAGGAGGGATAGCAAGACGTAGCCGTCAGCGTCATCGCGTTGCTCGCGCCAAACGGCCGAACCACATAGAACCACGGGATCACGAAGCTGAAGGTCATCGTCCCGACGACTTGGGAGCCGCAGACCGGCGCGGTTACCGCGAACGCGGAAGACGTAAGGTTCAATCCCCATGCCTGGTTTACGCCATAGGACTGTGTTGTCGTTGTCGAACCGCAGGTAATTGCATCGACCGCCGCGCACCGCGCCGCCGCCTCCACCGCGTGGGCCAGCATCGTATTGCTCCATAGCAAGCGGCCGATATCGACGACACCCAAGAGAACGGTCATCAATACGGGCAGAACAATCGCAAATTCTAGCGCTTCGGCCCCGCGCCTGCTGTGATCGTTGCCGGCCACTGGTCTACTGAACCCGAACAGTCGACCGGGCGGTCAAGGTGGCTGGGAGCGGCAATTGCAGATATGGCATGATCGTCTGATGGGCAATCGATGCATTCACCTGGACATATTGACCGGGAGCCGTTCCGTCCGAGCAGGCGGTCGTACAGTTGCTGCCCTGGGAAGCAACTCCGCCAGCGGCAGGACAACCGCAGAACGACGTCGGCGCCGGCGTTGCCGTGATGCCGGATGTTCCGGTCGCATTAACGACCGCCTGGCCGATGGCTGCCAGATTGCTCGCACCGTTCTGGGCGGCATAGAGTGCGCCAGCTTCGACTGAGGCCTGGACCTGCATCGCCTGATAGCCGGCCATGCCGATCTCGACGATGCCGCCGA
>Ga0182030_10005584_pt1 | contig 26645 bp, 23 predicted proteins | sample 812S3MmetaG_FD_121299 | JGI IMG/M metagenome (GOLD analysis project Ga0182030, IMG submission 121299) | Permafrost microbial communities from Stordalen Mire, Sweden - 812S3M metaG (Illumina Assembly) | ecosystem: Environmental > Terrestrial > Soil > Wetlands > Permafrost | place: Sweden...
CAAAACCCGTACGCCTGATTCTCTCAAGAGGTGGAAGGCGTGAAGACTAATTAAACCAGATTTCCGGACTCGTTGCCGACCCCTCCCAAAGTAGAAGACATTCGAATCAGACATGAACGACAAACTCTCCGAAGACTACCTCGAAGCAATGCCATATTGTTCATGGTTCGCACATACCTGCTTCCAGTGGTAGACTTGCTGGAGGAGAAAGACGCATTATATACGTTTCGTGAGGCAGTCAATGCTATGCCGCCGGAATTGGCAAAATACAAATCGAAGCATTTATGGGAGGGCCCTTTTGAAGAATGGTATGGGAAAGTGATGGAGGATTATATTCCCGAATGTGAGCGGAGCAGCTCCAGGATGAAGGATCAATAAAGCAAGCTGAGACGCGGCAAATGAAATCCCCTATTGAAAAGGTCAAAACTCTTCACATGCATTTCCTCTTTAAGGCCGAGCGGATAAGCACCTTAATTCAGAGTATATATGGATGTCCAGGGTACGCGTAGAGCTTATACCGACAAGTGGGCCAAATGCATGCGTGGCCGCTTCTGGTTTCGAGATTCAAGGTGAGAAAACTCTTCCCGCGAGCCTGCTCTTCTTCCAAAGAGTCAAGTTATTCATGTCCTCTCGAATTGGCGGCACAGGTGTTTTTTCTTCCCCGCCGGAATTGAGAGTTTTCTTATCTCGGATTTCCCCCATATCAACTACCGCATTCCCTGAATCCTTGGCGATGATCAACGCTCTCTAACAGGCCCAAGGTCTAAGCCACCACGTTTAGTTTGATAAGCGGAATACCCAATAAAGACAACGCAATGGCTGACATATGCAGTGAACTCACCGATTGAGCTTCTCGCTTTCGTTCTCTGCTCTAACCGAAGCAATAGCCATCAATTGTCCCTCCCCGCCCCGACAGTCTGGTACTATGTGGCTGACCGCCCGTCCTCTGCTCACGCCGCAGCCTCTTTAACTGTAATCTTTAATTTGCTTGCTCGCCTTTTCCTAACATGACCCTCACGTCAGTCGAGGCCGAATATTCTATCTCATCTTTCTATGGCCGAGGAACCGAGTGCGATAACCAACCCTCGATTTCGCAAGACCACAGCATGAATGGCTTCTAAGGAACGTTCGGCGTCCGCCTCCGATCACAGGCGCACATCCGAAAATGAGAGACCTCCGGGAAAGAAAAGTAGTATCACTCGCGTTCGCACAGGATGCTTCACCTGTCGGAAGCGCAAGAAGAAATGTGATGAGAAGAAACCGAAATGCGCTAATTGTGAGAAGACGGGCGTGGTGTGTGAGGGCTACCCTCAGCAAGTGCATTGGGAGACCCGTGCTGCAATGAGGAGAGCGGAGAGCGATATGTCTCATATGGGTCATCCAATGATGGTTGGAAGGCCTCCTCAAGATTATGAAATGGCTTTCATGCAGGATAGTCAGGGGATGTCAGATCAAATTCCACCAGTTTTCCCAAACCAAGAATTCGGCTTCATTATAGACCCTCAGTTTGGAAATGATCTGGATTTCATGTTTGATGAAGTCACCGCGCCACCTAACATGGGAATACCTACTCACGAGCCGGGGCTCTTTAATCTGCAGGATTCTCGTGATTTGATGCTGGCAAGAGGTGGGGCTTCTCAGGGTGTCTACAGCGGCGGACAAGAAGTCGCTCAGCGTGTTTACATACCCAGGGAATTACCCTTCCTGATATCTGGAGTCGATTCAAACATTCATAAACAACTGTTCTGTCACTTCATTCGCGTTATGTCTCAGGTTCTGACAATCTCGATTGGCGATGACAATCCCATGAACCAGGTGGTGATACCCTTGGCTCTGCGAGATCGCACGATAATGGATACTCTTCTATGTCTCGCTGCTTCTCATCTCCTGAGACTCCATCAAGGCCAAGGGGGAGAAGAGCTGAAAACAGAAAGGTCTCGGCTTCACGAGGCAGTCGTAAGCACCCAGTCATATCGTATACAAGCCCTTCATAGCTCGTCGATGATCGCCAACTCACCAGTACCGTCAATACCTCCCAACAAAGTTCCTGACAAGGAAATCATCTTCGCTACCTCGCTCTTACTCTGTCTTTATGAGATATGCGAAGGGACTGGCGACGACGAATGGCGGATACATCTTGATTCAGCGAGAAAGGTTTTCACCATGGCGCTGCAGGCAGCGGAAGCAGCATCTCCGGAGATCGATCCACAGACGTCCGGCCAATCCCTTCAACGGCCCGCCACAGATATCGATCCGTTCTTGATAGAATATTTCCTCTATCACGACTCGCTTGCCGCTGTCACTGTCCAATCTCTGCCTTTGACCAAACTTAAAGACAGTGCGGATCTGGCAAATCACGACCCAACCATGATCGGGGTGCAAGATGGCCTGAGTGATTTCATCACACGTATTTCTATCTTACGTGCTCAGGCTGCTGCCAGTCCACACCAACCTGATGGCAATGTTGTCTCTAAAGCTGTGCTGATATGGGAGGACCTCGCGAATTGGAAACCTAATGGTTGTATCTCGACGGAACGCAAGATGATCGCTGAGTTCTACCAATGGGCGTTATTTATCTGGCTCTTCTCAATCGTCTATCCAGACGGCAAGGAGGATCCAAAAGTGCAAGATGCGGTTCAGAGAATCGCTGGTGAGATGTGCAACATCAAATTTGGAGATAGCGTGATGTCGTGCTTGCTATTCCCGCTATTTGTGATAGGGTCGGCTGCAATCAGGGCTGAAGATCGAGAAGCTGTTTCTGTACAGTTCCACAGGCTAAAGAAATGGAGTTCGCTGGGGAATATTGATTTGACGTTTGGGGTGGTGGAAAAAATATGGGCGGATCATGATAGTGGGATGCCGCGGTCTTGGGACTGGGTAAAACAGTTGGAGACTCATGGGATGAGTCTTTTGGTGACTTAATGGCGATAACTATATCCTATTTGATAATGTTCTTTAGCGTTCAATTTCCCTGTCGGCTCTGACTCTCGTCTTGGTCTACCTTAATCTCACCTAACCATCCGCCTGAAAGACGACGTACTTCTCGTTATCGTGCTGATATACTTTGCTCCGGGACCTCTGGGAGCGCCTAAGAATTGTCAAAATATCCAGGCGCGTCAGATCTTGATTCTTTGTCCCTGTTTTTATACCCCACCCTGCGGCATTACAGCCAGATGTGTCCGCGAAGATTCGTCAAGTGATCTGCCATCTCCATGGAAACTGGAATACCTTCTTCCTGTGAGCGAAGGCATAACAATTGAGGAAACAATTGTGCTCGCATTCAGAAGACACTAGGTGATTGGCATGGAGAATTCCGCCTGTTCATTCGGGAAGTCTGAGTACCAGGTAGCGAGTGCAAGGGAAATGCTCGTGTACCACAAGTTCCCAGTATGGTAGCGCAACAATACTTCCCAACTAAAGCTCGCACAGTTCAAGCTCTATCATTGAGAGGGACATCAATAAATTTCCCTCAAACATGATAAGACTGTATGCACTGGCTCGTATCTCTGAGAGATCTACTAGGTCAGTCGTTAACTTCCTCGATCCACAAACAGCAGACTTCGAACTTTAGAACAACACATCTTCCACTTTCAAAGGGAAGACTCAAATATATCAAATACAATGTCTCACCTAGCTTAAAAATTCAATAACATCGGACCGTGAAGAGCGCACAATCCGGAGAACCGGCAAGAAAGGGGCGCTCGAAGGTCCCGATGCGGTCCGCGCTTGCCGCATTGCAGTCCCTCTCCCATGTCTAAAAGCCGGTGAGATGCGGCTATTTTCCGCCGATAGGTTATTTCTCGTACAGTCGTACTTGTCAAGGGGCTAGGTAAGCAGATTATTAGATTAAAATGTGGTGAAGGTTTGAATATTGTCAAGTTCAGGAAAATAACATAGGTAGCTAGTTCCACGAGCTCGCCAACATGTCAACGGAGGTCCCGACCCAGTTCACAGGAACGTACCCTCTCACCTTTTTAAGAGCACTTTATTGATACATCTGAACCAGGGTATGGAGCAGAATCTCCAGAAAAATGGAAAGATCTAAGACTTGTCTGTATCATACTCTTCGCCAAACCTCGAGACACCAAAATTCCTAATGAATCTAGATGAACTCCACACCCTGATCCTTCAAACCGCACGACATCGACATCAATATATCCTTCAGAGGCTTCTGTGCCAGTGATCTGCACAACCTACACAGCGTATGGGTCTGTACCCTGATCCTCCAAACAATGGCTAAAACTCGACTAAAGTGTTTCCCTAGGGCCCAATATACCACATAGTCGTAGGCCATGAGATCGTCGACACATTAATTGGCGTCGGATACAAGGTCACCGAGTTTAGAGTAGGTGATGTGGTGGGTGTTGGAACGAATGCATGGAGTTTTGGGGATTGTAGGGCTTGTAGTATCGATTTGGAACTGTATTGTGTGAGTCGACTACCTGCCAAGGACGAGACTTGAAAAGTATAGTCGGATTTGGTGGAGGCGTATAATTTTAAGTATCAAGATGGGTCGAGGAGTTGGGGAGGGTATGCGGATTTCTTGAGGACACATGAGAAGTATGTTAATCTTTTAGTATTGATTTTCTTGCTGAGATAGCATTGCAAAAATGTATTTCCTATCCCGGAAGCGCTCGAGCCAGCGCTGTTTTGATTGTTTACTTGGTGACTGCTGGGATTGGATCAGGGAGTCAAGTCGGTGTTGTTGGTTTAGGAGGACTAGGCCATTCGCTGTCATGTTTGCTGTTGCTCTCGGCGCTGGAGTCACTGTAATATCTCACAGTTCGAGCAAAAAGTCGGATGCGGACAAGATGAGCGCGAAACACTTTGCCGAGACTGGGAAATCTGGATGGGCTGATCCTTTGAGTCGTAGCCTAAATCTGATTATCTGCACATCATTTGCGAAAGATATGCCGATTGAGCAGTGTATCTCTTTGTTGGATATTGGTGGGACTATGGGAATGCTGGAAGCTGCTTTACCACCACCGCATCCTACCTTGATGATTGGGATAATGCTGCGCTAAGGGATCAAATACTGGGAGTAATGAGGTGCTGCATATATTATAGTTAGCTCCAGAGTAAAATATTAGGAGTTAGACCGAGGTGACGACGATGACGAAATGCATAGGTGCCATTGAAAAGGTGGGAAGAGGAGAGCAAAGGTGTAGAATAGTTCTTGCAGCTGGAAAATAGCGGTATTTACGATCTAGTCAAACATTAAAAGTATCTAGTCTAAATTCAGACCGAATCATTTATTGTTTCAGGGTTTCATCCCCGTCTTCGCAGCAATGGCGAGCGCTCTCTATTCCCTTCCTCTTCGTCATCATTGTTTGGCATCGATCTAAACTTTCCTTCATCGACTTTCCTAACAGCCCAACTCTTCTCGTCTTTGGCGCTCTTGAAGAACTCTTGGTTCTCCTCAAAGCTCCTGCCCCCTGTTTCAGGAGAGTATTTCCAGGTCCACCATCCCGCAAAACCATTCGTGACTGCAAAGACCAGGAATAGCCAATACTTCAGGTTGTTGAAACCAATAGGAGTGAGCAAAGTTACAGTGAAGTTTGCAATGCCCCAGATGATCACGCTAATCGCGCTCCCCTGTGCGCGAGCGCTGGATGGGTATATTTCAGTCGGTATCAACCAGACAGTAGCAAGCCACCCAATGCCAAAGATACCTGTAGCCACAAAAAGTGTAATACTGCCAGGGATCTCGACCGCAAGATCTGGAACCCTTGATGCCAAGCCTCCAAAAACTGTAAGTATGGCGAAGCAGATAGCCAGACCGGCAGCACCCCAAACCATGAGCCTTCGTCTTCCAAGGACGTCTATAGACAACCATGCCAAGGTCATGAGAAAGAAATAAGAGATGTAGTTGCCAAGTGTGAGGAATTGAGCTTTCTTTTCGCCTAATCCGAGGAGCTCGAAGATTTGTGGTCCGTAAACTGAGACTGCCCCGTATCCAGTAAGTGCTTGATTGACCTGACCCATAACAGTTAACATTGTTGGATGGAATTGGCCACGACCAGGCAGTAGCATGTCGCTATACCCAAATCCCTTGTCACTCTCATCCTTTTGTGCGTTCTCAAGTTCTTCCAGTTTTGATTTAGCTTCTTCTTTTCCGTGTACTTCTTCCAAGGCCGTGTTCGCATCATCCTTTCTATCTTTGCTCATAAGCCAACGCGGTGTTTCTGGAAGTTGACTGATGAAGGATAGGAGGAGGACCGGGAAGAGCTGCATAGCTATGATGGGGATGCGCCAGGCCCATTGATTCTCTTTTCCCAATCCATGAGTTACTCCTAGATTTATGGAGTATGCCATGACAAGACCGAAGATATTCATCTGAAATTCATGGGCCAAAGCTTTCCCTCGAGCGTCATCCGATGAAAGCTCGCTGCTGTAGACGGGGACAACGGCATCAATCCCACCTACACCCAGACCTAGTATAATTCGCCCAGCCAGCATACAGCCCAAAGCCCCTCCTCCCCATGGGGAGGATCCCTTCATGGACAAGCCTGAAATGAACATCACAATATTGCCAATCACAGTTGTAGCCAGACAGGCAAATATGGAGGCCTTGCGTCCCCTCTTGTCAGCCAGCCAGCTTGCAATAACCGACCCCACTGCGCATCCCAAATAGTAGACAGAAACAATAATACCAACAACAGGGGACTCTTTTGATATCTGCATAGTTTCCAAATACGAGTAATTAGTGTTGATCAACGACATCATTCCTGTTAAATGTATCAGACCCCGTAAGTTACAGTAGAGAGGGGAAATGACCTTGATCGTAGCCATAAAGAGCAATAGCTGTGCTAGAAAATATAACAATCTCTCTCTTCTTGGACGCAAAGGGAATAACAGAGTCTCCCCCTGTGCCGCTGGAAGGTGGATTGGGCATCTTGGAGGCTCTTGGAGCAGTAAAGTTGACGATATTTTAAAGATTATGGGAATTCTGTAACATTTCTCAATCAATTGCAGTTATGGACATTATGAACGAGAAAAAAAGAGCTCTGAACTTGCTAATAACAAAAAGGGAACGAGGGGCTCCCCTCACTAGGAAATCGTCATTTGTTAGAGTCGGTACTATGACATCAAGCCCTCGATATTTTCATGGCTAACGCTCACAACTTTCCAACCACACGATCAACCACGTCCTGTTCTGGTTTACAATGAATTGAGAGCGCGGAGATAAATAATACTGAGTGTGAGTGTGGGTGTCGATCGTACTGATTAGAGAATCAAGCTGTGGTTACTGAAGCGGGGCATATGCAAACGTGATTCTTCTTCGAAAATGCCTCCTCCACCAGTGGTGAGCTCGTCATGAACCAGTCCAACCTACCATTCTGATCACACTGAGTGTTGCAGACACCATCACCTCACCGATTCGTGGTCAAGAAACAGCCGCCCATACGGAAAACTCCACTTGCGCAGGAGCAGACCCCGCGTCCGAGCACACAACAATTCAAAGCTACCCCAAGATTTAACTTCTCTTCTACTCCTGGATCTACTCCCACGCAAACTGTACCTTCATCTACACCCTCTGCTCCACGATTCGTTACAACAGCACGCCGAGCGCCTCCACAGGAGGATATTGTTGATAACTCCTCAAATGGTGTACAGGATGTGCATGATTCGATTGAGACGGATGAACAAAATGACGTATTTGGATATATTTCTGGGGATGGTTACGATGATTACAAGATAGAAGAGAGGACCCCTAAACGCCGTCGAGTTTCTACTTCGCCGCTGCAAGAGGAGGCCCTGGAAGACAGCAAGGGACGAGAAATTCACCCGAATATAGCTTCTTCTCCCCTTCCAATCCTCTCTTCTCCACCAGCGACACGTGTCTCGAAAACGGCTCCACGATTTCTCATATCCACGCCGGCCTCAGCATCCATACCACAGTCCACACAAACTACATTCTCCAAACCTCCTCGGTTCCGCCCTCCAGACCCATCCGAACAATCACAAACCCAAGCAGATCCACTACCAGATCAATTCTCTCCACATCGTCGAGGTCATAAATACGTAGCTGGAGGACTAGCAGCTGAAGTTCGAGACTGGTTAGTGAATATTGAGTCTTCTATACCTGCTACGTCAGCGCAGAAAAGCAAGGAGGACCCATGGCTTGTGAAACTTGTGGTTGATGAGATAAGTGGCGGTGGGAGAGCGGGTATGGCGTTGGTGAGTGGGAGGCTGGTTCGATCTGATGATTTGGATGGGATGATTGATAGTCTTGGCATTGTGAAGGTCATGCTTGCTGGCGAGGGAGTTGGAACGGGGTTACAGAGGGGAAGTAAGGTGGAAGTGGGAAAGACGATTGGGATCAAGGGGCCAGTCTGGGAGGTAGTCGTTGAAGGTGAGAAATGGGGAGTTGGCGTCGATTGGAAGATTTTGCCTTGACGGTTTACGAATGATACCCATGGGATAGAATGGCTAGAATAACCGGCGCGAGCTTCATAATGGACTCGCAACTGTTTCGCAGAATCTACAATTGCTACGAGGTCACTACAATATTCCCGTGTTGTAATGGCGCAACCAAACAGAGATGCCTGTTTCCACCTTTGTTCCGAAATAAACCTAATCAAAAAAAAAGACTTCCTACCTTCCTATTTTGGCTACTATAAGAGATTTCAAACAACTTGGTACGAAGGCTGAGAAATCAATAATGACTCCAGCGGCCAATTCACGGGAACGATTCCATTCAAGGCTCGCCGAACCGCCACTTTAGAAAACCACAAACATCAACATACACAGAAGGAAGTATATCTCATAGTTCTTCTCATGATGTATTTCATAAATAATTTCATGATTTATCTCATATCCTGCTATACTCTATTGATTCGATTTTAAACCTATTCTCGTTTCCATCTCATCAAATGGTTCAATCACAATCCCATTATCCCAAGATGTCACCCATAACCCTCCACCCCGTTCAGCCAGGCGACTACACAACCCTCGCGCATCTCGAATATGCCGCTTTCAAAGACGATGAATTCAGCCGCGTGGCCTTCGGCGCAACCCGTACCCCAGAAGTCCTGGAAGCACGTGGTATAGCTATGTCAAAGAGCCCTGAGAACAAAGGTGAGAGTTATAGGAATATGAAAGCTGTGAGGATATATGAGGATGGGAAAGAAGAGATTGTCGGATTTGCAATGTGGGGGTTTGTGAGGGTGAGAGAAGGAGGTGTGGGGATTTATGGAGTGGGGTTGGAGGATAAGGTGGAGAAGGGAGAGGGGGGAAGTCAGAAGCTCTGTGATGATTTGTTTTTGCCGGGGGATAAAGCTATGGCGAAGGCTTGTGGGGGTGGTGATTATGGTAGTAAGTTGTCATCATTATGAACGAGGGTAGAGGAGGCTCTTGGAAAGAGAAACTGATAAGTTGTTAGAATTGTTTGACTTGGTAATCTCGCCGGAATGTCAGAGACAGGGCGTTGGAAGGTTGTTATTAGAAGAGGGGCTTAGGGAAATAGACGAAATGGGGTTGCAGTGGGTTGGGCTTGTATAAAAAGCATGGATTTGTGGAGATTGAGAAGAGGTCTTGGAATTTATGGGAGTATGAGGGTGGAGAGGGGTGTAGTGTTGTGGTACATTGTATTATGCATCGACCTGCAAAAAATTGAGAGGCTAAAGGAGTAAACAAGATTTTGGCGTAGAGAAAACAGAGCATTTGCAATCTTGGAATCATAATCAGGTTTGTGATAGATGGACAGTAGAGATACACGAAAGCGCTCTGTGAGATGTAGATCCTCTCTGCTAATGCCCCCGCCTAAATTCCCAACCTATTCCTTGGTATCCATCGTATCTCTTCACAACCCCTTCGTCGCGTACATACTTCCCCCCAAACTCCCCTCCAAATGTCCTTCGGGCGCAAAAGCATGAGTTTGACAATTGGTATCTTGTATTCAGCAATCTTTTATTCCGCCAGCGGCCCCATCATAGTTGTCAGACGTGCTAAAGTGTCCTTCCTTTTCACCTCCGAGCCTCTTCCCACCTATCAATCATCACTTACCTCGACCAATAGACCAAGCTTCAAAACTCTTGAACGAGTTGAATTCTTAGCCCAACCAACAAGAAAGAGCTCGTCTACCTTACAAAAGGCCCCAAGCCGATACGCCCGAGATTTTTGCAGGCTATAATCCGAAGGCAGCATTCCCTGATAAATGAGTATCAATTTCGGTGCATGAAGCCGGGCCAAATCCTTCCAAAGCGCACTCAAGCCAATGGGTCCTTCAGTAACACTCTCAATGAAAGCGAAAGAGTGCCTATTGATGTAGACTGCATCGTTCCACGACTGAGGACTTGCATCAGAGTTAAAATTCTTTATTGCTTGTCTTACTGCCGGTAATGACTCTCAATTGATGGCCAAAATTCGGGAAGATGATGGTACGAACGAGAATGATGAACCTCTCCAATTAAAAGATGGATATTAATTCCGACCATGGAGAAAAATATGCGACTGGGGATGGAAAATCGTACAAATCGAGTGGACCGAACGTACTCCCAGACCATGAGTCGGATTTCTAGGGGTAGTCGAGACAGGGGAAATCTACCACATGGCCTGTCACGCTGCTCGATGTGTCTTTAGGAGTAAGCATGTTTCCAGATGCCTATTTCTGCTCTAGACTAGGGAGTTTGGGCAAAGGTGATTGCTTTTATCTGATTTAAACATTAAGAGATTTGTTTTATCAAGCAGTGGAAGTGCCATATCCTTCTCTTGTATAATAAAAACCTTGGAAAGACTCTGCAAGAGCCTTTTCTCCTGCTTCCTCATTCTGGAGGCTGTGGATTTTTCATCCTTTTACCACATACAGCCTCTTCTTCCTTTGTACGTTGTATGTGGCCCTTAATTAGATCTACTTATCTGATTGTGATGTGCGATATGTGGTCGCTTTTGTTTAGATTGCCTTTTTCATAGGTTTGTAATAGGAAGTTGAGAAGGCCATGGGATGCTTCGAGGAAATTGCTAAGATCCATTGCTTTGAGAGGTGTTGGTTATTTTGGACGTGCTTGCGCGATACGATGGCTCGTTGCGGGAAGCCTCCATTGCGAAGATAGGTATTGTTAATGTGCCAGGGACACTTGATCCCTAGCATGGATATCCAAAAGGTCATGCCGGAACTATCATCGAGTATATCGAAAGCCACCGTTGTCGCCAGAACTCCTGGCTGATTGTAAATGAGATTCATACAGAGATGATACAAAGATAACGTAGAAGACGTGAGTGGAATTAATGAGCTACTAATTGTGAGGCTACTGAGTAAGCACCTAATTTGAGTTTTTAGTCGCCTTGAAAAGGTACGAGAGCGCAAAATAACAAAGGTAAAATCACTTAGGCTTGGTAATGGGGCATGGTCGACTAGCAGCGGGTAGCCAAATCTAGTATTTCATGAAACAAACGTGAATTCATGGGATTCAAGATCTTTTGGATAAGTTGGAGGCTTGACTGTTACAGCGGGGTCTTCTTGGATTTGGCTCTTTCTTAATGACGGAGCGCCTCTCCAAATATGTGAAAATCTCCTTACTTTATCAAACAACAGAGACGACGTATGACTACTCAAGACAGCTACACTGAGGATCTCCTTTGTCAGAGAGGCAAAATTAAAATGGAAGCGTTTTGGAAGTTCCACTGCACAAGTATCGAAGAGCTGGGTACCGCAAACACTACGCACCGGACTTCCTCTCCGAGATTATCCCCATGCTTTTAGTAAGCTTAAGAGCACGTAACTCCAACATATCTTACTGTTCCACGGGCTCGGTCCTAGAATCAAAGAAGAGAGAGAGAGAGAGTATGAGAAATATCGGATCGGGTGGAGGTGAGTCTATAATTATCTCCAACTACACACATCAGAAAATGTCTTTAAGATGCAGAAGTAAATCGAAGTAAATGACTTCATCTTCAGTCGCGCTCCAGTGAACTTTCTGAGCATATGCAAATACTCAACCTGTCATAACATTGGCAGAAACATATCGACTCGCATTGTTCTATCTTGCCTTGGAAAGTGCCAGTTATTGATTGCATATCAACCCTTCTTCTGCCAAAATTTGTGTGAAGGAACTAAGTCAAAGAGCATCCGGATTGTGAAGAACAAAATGAGGAAACCCGGGATCATGATGCGCCCAAGGGGCTTGTTTATACAGATCTCATATTCCTACATGCTTGAACGCCTACGCCAACTTATGCTGTCGCCTATTTTGCGCACTGAAAGGCCGGATGGCAGTCGGCCTAGCGGTATTTCTACATGCCATTTCTCTATTCTTCTCAAACCTCCTGCAATTCAGGTTGCCAAACCTGATCAAGACCACCACCGCACCCAATATGGCTCAATGGCTCGGTCTATTCATCCCTCAAAGCCATCTCGTATCTCTTGTCTCTATCTTCCCGCGCCATAGTTCGCCTTGGACCCCATCTTGCTTTGATCGCTTCCATGTTTTGCCTGTCCCTCTCCTTCTTCTCCTCCGGTGCTTCACAACACATCCCTATGAATGTCCGCGAACAGTTGAACTTCTTGGCTAATCTGAAAGATGACCATTTATCTGGATCCGACGTTCGTAACCTTCGAATCTCCTCAATATCGGCATCATTGAGGTGGTGTTTGAGGCCGAGGGGCTTGAATTTCGGTATAACAGGCGGCAATTGTCGCGGAGTTTGGTGCTTTGCTTCGGTCGCTGCAAAGAGTTGTCTCCGCTTATCTTCTTTCGGTAGAAATTTGAGTGGAGTTTGAAGGATCGATGGAGCTGATGAGGGCGGATTGAAAATGATATGGTCTTGTTGAGGGGAGTTATTCGAGAGGAGGAAGGAAGAGTCTGGTTTGACATTCAGACGTTGCTTGGCGCGCCGGTATGAGGACTCATGTCGGCGAGAACTGGGGTTGAGAGAAAGCAGACATAAATTCTTGCCTGAGAGCAGATCAACCACAGGTCTTCTAAAGGATCTGGCCTCCATAGTCGAGGTAATGCTTGAGATGTTGTAAGAGATCTTTAAATTTTAGAATGTACGCATGGAGCTAAAGGATTAGCTCAACGAGACAGGGGTCCTTGATCGGGACCATCCACCAGCGTCAGGAGACCTTGCTTTGCCGTACTTTAAAGGCGAATCATTTGGAAAGCAATGCATTAATGAAATCCTCATTTCGAAAACCAGCAATCCATACCGAGGAGGCAAATCTCGAACTTGTAGCGAAATGTGTTCAATTGCGCGTCTTTAATCCTTTCTTTTATTGCGTTCTTCTCTTCCCAACGATCCTTACAGCTGAACGGTGAGATTCACACCTCCGAGATTGCTATATTAATGCGCATATCGACCTACGAATCCTACAAACAACGTATCGACAGGCCTGACTAACGGCTCTCAGCATACCCTCAAAACCTTTGGTCTAGCGTGAACTTGAGATTTCAAAGACTAAACCTACGATCAAGAAACCTTCAAGATGAGCGCTTCAGAGTCCAGCACGCTGCACCCGAGCACTCCTGTTCCAGCTCAGCATCAGTCTACGAACACGTCGAAAGTACCATTGTTAGGCGAAGGGTTTCAAGAGTCTACGGCCCACCCGGCATCCAAGGCAGTAGAAAGCAGTGATAGTGAACTGGATCTTGGTGAAACGACAGGTGAAGGCACGAAAACTGGGAAGCGAAGATTGTTTGGATTCGGAAAGAAGAAGAAGGATGATGATAAGGCAAAGGTCAAGAAGAAGGATGCTACCGCTCCCAGTGTAGCTGTTGGTAATGCCAATGTCCCGATCGCACAACCTACGGCACGGAGGATCCCTCCTGCTCAAACCTCCCCTCCTCGCTCGACTCATAATTCCTACCAAGCACCATCTTCTCCACATCGAAATTTATATTCGTCATCTCCACGCATTGTGTCTCCTGCGGGATCACAGATTTTCGAACGCGATGTACAAGAGAGTTCGATGCCAGTTCCCAGTTCGCCCGCAATCCCGTCTCACATTCAAAGGGAAAATCACATACCTCCCGTGTTGGATGCTTCATCAGAAGCAATTACAAACAATACCCTCGATCCAGACACAGTTGAAATTGTGATGCATTCCTCACATCAACCAGCCGCTGTTACGGTTACAGGAGTGGGAAGTTGCGAGCCTGTAGCTGGAACCTGGGCAGATGATTTAATTGCTCACCCGGATAAGGACGATGCTGCGTCAAACTATGGGGCCCTTGATAGTACCGACGTGCGTCGCCTGAGCTTTATATCTTTTTCAGACATTGTACAGTCCGAGCACATGGAACATGCAGGTAGCAGAGACTCGGTATATGTGGCAGGACTCAGTTCATTGTCCTCTGCAGGTTATAATAGGTCCCCTTCTCCAGTTCGGTCTCCTGTGTCATCCCCAGGTTTGGGAACTTCTCCGCCAACAAGCAAGTCAGCATCCGTGAAAGGTGTTGAGCTTTCACCTCGGGCAAAACCACTAGGAAGTCCAATCCTCACTCAGTCTCCTCTGGCTGGGGGCGAGTTAACAATTGAGACAATGAGTCAAGCATTGCGCAAGACAGGGAGCGGGGATCTCAGTGGCGTTCGAAGTTTACCTTTAAGCCCTGCAAGCCCTGATATTCTATCTGATCGGTCTTTTAAGTGATTTATGATGGAAGTTCTTGTTTATGGTCATTGTTAGATGTGTTATGTTTATATATCTGGGATGCTTTGGGATTGGAGCGGATAATTGATTTGCCACTCTTGGTTGTTACTCGATTGAATCGGGACTGGTGTTTTGGCTGGGGGTTCTATTGCTTTTGTTCTAATGACCACGGTCGTTTTCTCAATGAAATGAAGTGCGATTGAGTTTTAATCGGCAATAACACGCTGGTTTATTACAAGTTTCATATTTACATATAAAGGGGTGTTTTGGAGGTGAAATGGGGATTTGGGATGAAACTCTCTCGTAAGAATTACGGTCAAATGCATGCATACGTTCTTAACCACAGCGCAGATATACCTCCCTAGACTTAGCTTACAACAAGACTCATGTCGGTTGCTATTCTTTGCTACTGTCTTGTAGATAACCAATACAGGGTTGGGGAAATCTTAAATCCAATATCCGGACTGTGGGGGTTGACGACCCTTGTAAAAATTGCCTTTTGCTCATGATCAGCACCTGGATTTGTCAGTCTTTCTTGGTTGATATGTCCTCTTCCCCCTAATGTTCATTAAATATAGTATGAGGATCACAATCAAATAGAGTTCTGTGAACACTCCAGATGCGCTCTAAAAGTGCTAATCACTAGGCTTTCCGCTGACAGGGACATGTCCAGAAGTAGAAATTGCTGTTAGGCACTGCTCGTCTAATCGCAAGGCATCAGAGGCGAAATGCGTCAGTGACCCATGATCTGGAAAGTTTAAGCCCTGCTTAGAATGTCATGTCAACACTGCACACCTCGAAATACCCTGATCGAAGACTCTTCTTTGCTTCTGTAAGCTTAATTTCACACTTAACGTAACAACTGCAAGGAGCGGACATCCTACCCCAAGGGAATCCCGGCATTAAGACAATTGGGGAATCTGGGGCTGGTTTATGGCAAGCTATGATGCAGAGGTGTCAAGATTCGAGATTGACATTGGGAAGACATAAGGCGAATCGAACTAGCACAGCGGGTGGACTGTCCATGCGTGAAGAGGATAGGATATATCGTACGGATCCTACAAAATCGACTTTGCGCCATTCTATATCGGTTGCGCCGTCTGCAAAGGTTCCTTTTGGTAACGAATAAATTCGACGGATCAGAGGTATCAGCAGAAGCAAATTACCAATGCCATTTCCAAACATTCGTTTGCGTATCGACTTCGACCATCATCGCCATAGATAACCTCGGACTGGTGCCCTTGAACGAGGAACGGAAGTGTGGATGGTTCAGCGTTATATAATTGAGCGTCGATGAGGAGAAACTGGCAGATGAGCAGTATTCTTCCCGCCGGGATGGATGGCGGACAACACAACAACCAGTCCAGGAGCGGTAGTCTGCAGAACTGGCAACGGAATGCTGCAGAAACTCTGGCAAAAAGTTTGGAGAGATCCAACGATCCAGCCCAGCGGCCAGGGTCTGGCTCAAAAAGTACAATTCGTGCTGTGACTCCAGATCCTCCTGCACAGCCAGAGGACTACTTTGACGGGGCTGTAGATTCTGGCAGATCAGAAGGGGTCAATCCCCCTTCAAACTCAACTTCCCCTAGATCAATACCAGGAGGAGAAAGGCTCAGAGACCGCCGGCATGGATTGGTATTTCAGGATTCATACAGCACCGACTCCCTTGAAGCTGGTCGTTCTGGACCTCCAGTGAGTCTTAATTCCAGGCCACGAACTAGGACCCTAGATGAACCAACCCGTCATCGTTCCAAATCAACCAGTATCTCTAAAAGCCGCCATCGTATCGGTTCTGTACACTCTACAACGTCGCCGTCGTTCCACGACGTGGAACCACGACCTGATGTATCGAACTCGCTTGGCTACCCTTCAATTGCTACACGACCTTCACCACAATTACAGAAGTCAAATTCTGTTAAGGGTAGACGTCTTATAAAACGATCCTCGCGCCCAACTTCTCCTCTACCCGCTATGAACGACGTCCCTTCCATCGATTCCCTTCCTTTCCCAGTGGCCACCGAAGACGCTAATAAGATTTTAATGCTAATGAAAACTTTATGCGGCCGTATGAGAGGAGAAGTTGAATACCAAACCAGCGAAGGCCCTTGGACTACGGGCATTTGTTACATCGACGATGTCAAGGGCTCACTCATGTACGAGGGAGATGATAGAGGCCCGTTTCATCTTACTGTGGTACCGGACCTTCGAGGATGTCGAGTCAGACCAATAAACTCGAAAGAGAGACTTACCAAATGTCTTGAAATATCGAATTATGGTCTTGGACTCGAGTTACGACTACTGCCCTCGGTAAATGCCGAATTTGATCTTTGGTTAGCAGCTTTACTATGCTGGCAGCAGATTCGAAATGGCACCCTTCAATCCATGTCACCGAAAGCGCCTTCAAGAGGAGAGCGAAGGTCAAGCGTGAGACGAGATTCTTCTTCCAGGTCAAAGGATGGTGCCTTTAAGGATGCCAACATTATTAAAGTTGCCAAAATACTTCTGTGGGACAAAGGAGCCCCTTCTTCGCCTGCCGCAATCGTACGTCGCCCGTCGACCCGTGACCTGCGCTCTCAATCGCATCGACTGTGGCGCAAAGTGTCTTGTATTCTCCAGGACAACGGCGAGTTCAAGCTCTTGACTGAGAATGACGTTACTCTTTTGTCTGTAATACAATTGTCACAGCTTTCACGTTCGGCAATTCAGCGATTGGATAGGAGCGTTTTGGATGAGGAATTTTGTATAGGAATATTCCCGCAATACACATCGACTTCAACACAACTGTCCATATTCAGACCTGTGTATATTGCATTGGAGTCACGCATTTTGTATGAGGTGTGGTTTTGCCTCCTAAGATCCTTCTCAATTCCAGAGATATATGGACCCCATCGTTCGAACGATCCAGATGACTTCGACGAGCCGAGTTCCTCGACCACCGACATGTTTAGGATTGAAAAGTCCCTTACTCTACGTGTGATTGAAGCAAAAGTTCGAAAACCAACTGCAAGGTTGGAGACACCCCAACTCGGGAAACATTCTGTTAAACATGATCAAGACCTCTCCGTAGGAGATTATTTTGCTGAGGTAGTCCTTGATGGAGATGTACGAGCCCGCACAACTACCAAGGTTGAGACTCGCAATCCATTCTGGCGAGAAGATTGTGAGTTTCAAGATCTGCCTACATACTTGCCTAAGCTCTCAGTTGTTCTGAAGAAAATACAACATTCGGAGGTGGCAACTCACGGATTCTTATCCTCGTCGAGCGTGCATGTTCCTGATCGTCCAACCGAGATCGTTTGTGGTGTCGTAGAAATACCAGTCGATAGGCTTGAGAGGGGAAAGGACTCCGAGTCTTGGTTTCCAATTCTAGACGACCAGCAAGAAACCATTGGCGAAATGTTCCTAAAGGTTCGACATGACGAACTCGTGGTTCTCCTCTCCAAGGACTACCAGGAAATTTCTGGGCTCCTCCACCAGTTTAGCAGTGGCTTGACTATACAAATAGCTCAAGTTATTCCTACTAATCTGAAGAAACTCTCTGAGATATTAATGAATATTTTTCAAGTATCTGGGCACGCTGGAGAGTGGCTCGTGAACCTGGTCGAAGACGAAATAGACGGCGTTGGGAAAGAGGTTCCCAATCGTCGCTATAGGTGGAGTCGGAGGATAGGCTCAAATGACTCTTCCGTCAGTCAGCGTGAACAGTCAGTTCGAGATATGGGGAAATCTCTTCAGGGCGAAGCAAATCTCCTTTTTCGTGGCAACTCCCTCTTAACTCAAGCCTTGGATTTTCATATGCGCCGATTAGGTAAGGAGTATCTTGAGGAGGTGCTGTCTGAAAAGATACTGAAGATAAACGTCCTCAATCCTGACTGTGAAGTTGATCCCTCACGGATCTCCCATGGGGATGATATCAACAAGAATTGGCCATTATTGATAGAATTGACAACTGATGTCTGGGAAAGCATTGCAAACTCAGCTAATCGGTGTTCTCCCGAAATACGCCAGGTTCTTAAGTATATTCGTGCTGTTGCCGAAGATCGCTATGGCGATTTCCTCCGGACTGTGGCCTATACAAGTGTCTCTGGGTTCTTGTTCCTTCGCTTCTTCTGCCCGGCTCTATTGAATCCAAAGTTGTTTGGACTTCTTCGTGATCATCCACTACCAAAGGCCCAGCGAACTTTGACATTGATCGCAAAGAGTCTACAAGCGCTCGCAAATCTATCAACATTTGGCCAGAAGGAATTGTGGATGGAGCCTATGAACAAATTTCTGAATAGCCATCGACAAGCCATTAAAGATTATATTGACGATATTTGCTCTATACCTTCAGAACGCAACACCTTTGCACTGCCTGCGTCTTATTCGACTCCCATCACAATTCTCGCGCGCCTTCCGCCAACTTCACGGGAAGGGTTTCCTTCCCTCCCATATCTCATAGATCACGCCCGGAACTTCTCTGCTCTAGTCAAACTTTGGTTGGAGGCGACGTCAAATCACATAGTACTTCCAGACTTTGAGGGCGACTTAGCAGACTTTCATGAGCTTTGCGTCAATCTCCAGCGCCGCACCAACGAATGTCTTCTAAAAGCGGAAGCAAACCGCTCAGCTGAGCAACTCCCCTTGCAATGGGAATATATCGTTGAGAGTTCGAAACCTCAAGACCTTCCGAACACCGAACCTGAGCTTGTTAGACCACCATTGACCGAATATACTGCTATTTTAAGCGCGGGATATCGAACACCGGGATCGGCAGGCAGCGATGGGGGCAGCAAGGAACGCAAAGAGAGGCAGGGCTTCTGGGAGCAGACTTTTGGAAAAGAGAGCAGGTATCAAAGGCCGTATGATCTAGCGGATACCTCGGAAGCATCGCCTCCGAGCAGAGGCCCGAGTAGGAATGGTAAGCCTTCAAGAGCTTTTCTGAGTGGGCTGAGACGAAAAAAGGAAGAAGTACCGGGTTTCCTAGATTCACAGCAGCATCACTAAGCAGGAATGCTCAACACGAGATAGAGCCTTTGTTTTTTCACGGAATTCGGGGAGAAAAGCGGAGTTTGGTATTGACGGGAGTGGAAGGTGATATTTTTTGAAGGGAGGGGATGATATGATTTTATAGATAGATGTATAGGAAGGTATTCTTAGTATGTTGGTTTTGTCACATTAGCATGAATTGGTCGGCGCGTTTCACGTTTATACCACTTTTGTATCTCAGCGATGCTTGCAGAGATCAGCATAAGTAGCGCCGCAAATTCATATCCTTTTTGGCAACGCCTCTGCTCCGTATGATTCCAAATGCAAGTTCTTTCGCTCCAAACATCGTCGACCACTTCATAGCTCATCAACTCGTCTAACCCCCATCAACTGCCCTTCAGGCAAAGAACTTGCTATAAGCAGCTTTCTCCTTCTTCGCCCTATCCGCCGCAGCTTTTTTAACCTGGTGCAACTCCTTCACAATAGCAGCATCACCCGGCGCCAACTTATTCGCCTCCTCCAAATCCGCCAACGCCGCATCCTCATCCTTCAACCCCACCTCCGCGACCGCCCGTCGAAACAACGCCTTCGCCTTATCAGCTCCCGTGATGTCAGCTACCTCTAATGCCGCAGACGCATATCTCAAGCCCTCATCAAAAGACTTCAGCTTGTTGGACAGTAAGGCCGAGTTCGAGTTCAACGTAAAGCGCAAAGCATCGATCTGTGCCTTAGTGTCTGCCGGCGCATCTTTCAAATCTGGATCTTCGTTCAAATATCGAATTCCCTTCTGATATTTATCCAATCCCAAACTCAGCTTGTCAGCCTTAAAAGCCGTATTCCCATATCCCTTCAAATCAGTCGCGATCTTGACTATCTCTACAGCTGTAGGAGTAGAGGTCTGGTCTTCCGGGAAATCTTCGTAAGGGTCGCCGGTGGAGTCGGGAGCTTTTTGGTCTGCGACGAGCGCTTCTTCGCCGGTGAGCTGGCCGCAGTTGGTTATGAGGACGTCTTTAGCGGGCTTGTCGCTGCCTTGGGTGGGAAGGTTTTCGATTTTGCGGACGAGCGACTTGCCGTTGAGGACTTCGCCGAAGACGACGTGTTTTCCGTCTAGGTGGGGGGTGGGTACTGTAGTTACAAAGAATTGGGATCCGTTGGTGCCTGGTTGAGGGAAGGTGTCAGATTGCTGTTCTCAAGGACACAGAAGAGGGGATTTCCAAGAGATTGATTTGGAAGGATATAATTACCTGGTCCAGCATTTGCCATAGAAAGCAAGAAAGGCTTCTCATGCTTTAGATTGAAGTTCTCATCATCGAACTTGGTGCCATAAATCGACTCTCCTCCAGTTCCATTGCCAGCTGTAAAATCACCACCTTGGATCATGAATTGCTTGATGACACGATGGAAAATAGATCCTTTGTACGAAAGCTCTTTTCCAGCTTTGCCAACTCCCTTCTCTCCTGTGCACAAAGCTCGGAAGTTCTCCGCTGTTTTTGGGACCACATCGTCGTAAAGCTCGAATGTGATGCGTCCTTCAGGTCTACCACCAATTGAGATGTCGAAGAAGACTCGACTGCGTTTCTTTTCTTCTGCCATGTTGATTGAGGTTTAGTAGTAGATTGGAAAGAATGTTGTTTGTGTTCGGGAAGAAATGCGGGGAGAAACTCAGCCTTGCTCTGGAAGATTCTAAAGTTTTTATAGTTGTTAAAGGCGGTGGGCTGTCGGTGGGGCTGCGTGCATCGGATTTGAGGTTTCGCCGGTATTCATTTATTCTAGCCAATCACAGCATTCACCTCAGAGATGTTATGTTTTTTTTTAATATATTCTCTTCCCCTTGTATAATGTATGCTAGGTAAGCTTTTTAGACTACTCTTACAAAGGACCTCATCCTCAATGAAGTCTAAAATCCTAGGTGTATGGCGGTAATGTGCAAGAAGCAGCTTTGTTCTCATTCTATGAAGTTTATCGAATCAATCCTGCAAAGAGCCTGGTTCTGTTTGTCTTATGAAGCTAGCTTTTCTCCACTTGGTCCAACAGACACCTCCAAAGTGACCTGAGCATATCAGTGACTGATCCAAGGAAAGCCCTCCTACATGACTTACAGGACCGTCGTTGACTAGAGCAACCTCCCTATGGCTGGCATTAAAATGATGGGACTGTAATGGCCAGAAGTAAAAGCTCACATCATCGCTTGAAATACACCGTCCTTGACCTTGCCTGGATTGTATCCCTGTTGGACCTTGGACACAAAATATTGGTAAAGCTCTTTGGCTTGCTCTCCTCCTAATGCGCCATGGAAATCTGGTTTGGATCCTTTCTTTGTAGATGCAAGCAACGTGAATTGAGATACTGAAAGGCTATCAGCCCATGCAAGAGGGCTGAACCTGTTTACACACCACAAAGGATCTCTCCACTGATATCTTGAACATTGTGTTTCCACTGGGAAAATCAATCAGATTCTTGTTCTTTTCACAGCTATACACGGGTAGAAGCTTCTCCTACCCGACTGCCCTTTTCATCATCCCAAAGACGCATCTTCAATACTTTTGCAGCTAACACGTCCACATCCTTCTCTGTATCACCTGGCGCCACAGCAGCGAAGATAAGCAGACCTTTCCCTATGGATGAAATCAACTGCTTATCGACAGTCACGGAAGCAGATATCACTCTCTGCAATATGGCTGAAAGTAAATCAATACAGGTCTAAATGGTCAAACCAGAAGTGCCTACCTTTCATTGTTGATCCTGTAGGAAAATAAGAGTGGAATAAACTAAGCGCATTGACTAGTCAGGTCCCAAGTTTCTAACTGAGGCGGAACAAACCTTGGTGGATTTATAATGTGATGTATCAATCACATTGATGCAAATTTGAAGTCTAACCTCTTGGTCATTGGGAAGCTTATCGCAATTCTATTTACCAGTAAGGCATTCGCTACGCAACACGACGACCTTGAAGACTTGAGCTCACGCGAAGCGAGACCATCACGATTGTCAAACAACCTCACCAATTCCCCAACAAGAACCTCTGTAGATCTCTTGTATTACCTTCTCCATTGTGCAGCAGCTATCGCATGGGGTCAGGTAGTCCACAAATACAGCTAGATCCGTGGAACCACAGCAATTAAACAACACGCCCGCTCTCGCGCAAACCTCTTACAGAATGGCTGCCCGCAAGCTTCAGCAAGAAGTTGACAAGTGCTTCAAGAAAGTCACAGAAGGAGTCGCAGAGTTCGAGTCTATCTACGAAAAGATTGAGCAGTCCACAAATGCTGCACAAAAGGAAAAACTGGAAGACAACCTCAAGAGGGAGATCAAGAAGCTGCAAAGGCTTCGGGACCAGATCAAGACATGGGCCGCCAGCAATGATATCAAGGATAAAGGGCCTCTTCTGGAGAATCGAAAATTAATTGAGACGGTGGGTATTGTATACAATGGTCGTGATATTAGCTGATCAGTGCACAGCAAATGGAGAAGTTCAAAGCCGTCGAGAAGGCAATGAAGACAAAAGCGTACTCAAAAGAGGGTCTTTCTGCGGCTGCGAAATTAGATCCGAAGGAACGTGCAAAGATGGAAGCTTGCGACTTCTTAGGCAATATGGTGGACGAGTTGGAACGCCAAATAGAAACGCTTGAGGCCGAGGCCGAGGGCATACAAGCAACTATGAAGAAGGGCAAGAACCAATCGGCCAAAGCTGATAGAATGGCGGAAATTGAGAGGGCGACGGAGCGACATAAATGGCACCAGGGGAAACTGGAACTTATTAAACGCTCTCTGGAGAATGGAGGCGTGGAAACCGAACAAGTCACCGATCTGGAAGAGACCATTAAATACTACGTGTCTGATAACATGAATGATGATTTCGTGGAGGACGAAGAAATGTATGATGATCTCAATCTGGAGGAGGAAGAGGACAACTACGGCATGAACAATGACAATGATCGGGTTTCATCGCAAGACGCCCAGTCAATACAAGAAGACACTCCAGACCCAGATACAAGATCAAGTAGTATACCGGGTACAAAGTCAAAAGCTGCTGCAGTTTCTGAAGCTCCAGTTGCTGCTGCACGTCGACCTTCAACGCAGATGAAAAGCCCTCTACCAGCGCTTGCAACATTACATACACCTTTATCAAATATGAATGGGGGTTCGAACATGAAGCCGGCAGCGTTACCGACACGGGCACCTGGGGAGACTTTGAAATATGCTTCTGCCGCTGCCGCTGCCGCTGCAAGTGAGAAGAGTAATATGACCCTCGCTCCGTTACCTCCACCTCCTGAAGCCCTTCCTCCGCCAAGTACCTCAGTCAGTCATCCACCCTTACCTTCACAAACAGGACGAAGAACGAGTGCTGCCACATCACCTACAGCAAACCATGCTCAGCCATCAACCCTAAATCAAACGCCAGGCCCAAAGCCTGGCTTTCCGGCCACCGCCAGCTTGTCCGAAACCCCATCAACCTCACATACCAAATCACCGGCACTTAGTCAGTCTAGCGCGGCCCCTAGTGGTAGTAGCGCATCACAAACTACTACCATTGAAAGAGCGGAAAGCACAAAGCCAGGTACGACCCGAGCTTTATCGACTAAGACTCAAGCTGGGCCCGATGCAACTGAAAGTTCGAGAGGTTTGTGCCATTCTCTTTACAAGATTTATTACAAGCTAACAAGTCCAAAGCTGCACCATCCCAACCAAATGGCATTGCGAACGGTGTTAAGAATACTGCTGAGGATCCAGACGAATCGATCTATCATCTGCCATCAGGACTTCAAGATTTATTGCAGTCATTTGAGGCTACTCAACGACGCGTCTTAAGTGCACCATCCCAATCTTCGCAAAGAATGCTGGCGGCATCACAAGCTAGCTGTCCAGACATTTCGGACGTTAGTGCTCCCCGAACTTACAAACCTGAAATCCGATTCAATACGCCTTCCTATTATCCACAGGAATTGGATCCGGTATTCGACAATCCTCAGTTGTATGGCCGCATTGATCCCGACACCTTATTTTATGTATTCTATTACAAACAAGGGTCCTTTCAGCAATATCTAGCAGCAAAATCACTCAAAGAACAAAGTTGGCGATTTCACAAGCAGTATCAAACGTGGTTCCAACGCCATGAAGAGCCAAAGACGATCACAGAAGAGTATGAACAAGGAACATATCGCTTCTTTGACTATGAGAGCACGTGGTGAGCATACATTTTACTTTGATTTACCTCTGCATATATTCTTGTATCGTTTCAGCGAAATGGAAATGCCAATATAAATATTGGATTACCTTTCGAGCTCTCTTATGATTATCCTGTCTTCTTGGAAATACAGGGTGGTTTTGGCCGGTCAACGTTCAAGATGCATTCCGACGAAGGAACACACCTCAGCACCTTTATACTCTTATTTCCACCTTGTATGATAGACATCATAGCTTCTCTTGCTAATCATGCGGCTTGTAGGATGAATCGAAGAAAAGCAGACTTCAAGTTTGCGTATAAGTTCTTGGAGGATGATGTATGAGTTACGGACATGGCGTCTAATGGTGTCTTAGTTGGACGGTAGGTTGGCGCATGGCATTGCTCTGGCCGAGATTCAGCTGGGTCAATCGACGTTTGAGTCTTAATTAGCAAACAAGTACGCTCATCTTATAAAAGATGGTGTTTGTTCCCTCCATTTGCCCCGAATCTTGGGAACAACAATTGGTGATTCTGAGATGCAAACCGTTTGACAACAGCCCTGAAATCGAAAAGAGCCATCTGGATAATGCAATAATGGGATTTCGAGGAATAAATGATTGTTATCGATCACTTGCCTCGGTGAGGGGCATGCAAGCCCGACCATTTAGGACGGACCCCACTCCAGTCAATTGCTCGATTAGGATGAGGCGACAGACAGAAGTAGAGAAGCTGTGAAATGATTTGAGGATAGGGACACGAGTTTATACTTTAGCCCTCATACGACCCAAGTGGAGAAGATGTCAACTGCATTAACTCGACAGCTCAGAAACGTTTTTAGGCACATCAGATGCAGTGCTGCCCAACGCTCCGAATACTGGCTTTGGTTTGCAATTGAACTTTCATAAGGCAAAGTATCAGACATCTTAAGTAGGCTGAAATCCACATGGTTCTTCTCAAGGATTTCATGTCCTTGATCGCAATAATTTCTTTGCCTTGAAGGGGAGAAGAGGTTCTGTATTTGATGTTGTCTTCTACCACACCCTCTTCCTCCCTCAGGGCCCGATGTTGCGACCAACCACAAACCATTCATTAGTTGGCACCCCGACCTTCATTGGTCAAGTCAAGCTCCCTTCCAATTTTCTTCTAGAACAACTTTGTTTTGACAGATAACTACATATCAGTTCGAGTTTGCCATTTTAAGTTATCATAATTCCTACTACGAAAGCTAATCATAACTCAGAATCTCTACCTGTTCAAGAGTCCCGATCTACATAATGGATTTCCCCATCAAAAGGTCCACCTGCACAGGAAAGAACTATCCTTACTCTTCGCAGTCGCCCAGCCTCATTGATCATCCCATGCCCTAAAAAGCATTGGATCTTGGCTGCTCTGCAAAGAAGTGCGGCCGATACATAATAGGGCGTTTCACGCATCGTCAGCCTCGAACGGGAAAATAGCAGAGGTTTGAGCTTACGGCGGCGATGAGGCAAATTCAAGGCGAACGCCCACCAAATCCCAGCTTTGGTTGCCTGAACTGTTCAACCGCACCTTCGCAGCCTCGCATTGTCCAATTGTTTCTGATCAGATTTTATCAGCGCTCAATTGCATCACGCCGGGGATGTGAGCTGGGCGAAGAAATGATATAAGGTGCGTTGTCCAAGACTGTTAGCAAAAGGGAACAACTTCCTTCTTCAGTGTCAAGGCGACGGACCAGATGTCTCGCCCGAATCTACGATAGATGTTGCCGTGCAGCGGCCTGAAGATTTAGGTCGCCCGCCTCGTGGATGGAGATCCACGAGAAACTGGGCAGCTCCTTCAAGGAGGGTCATTTCGTCTCAAACGTGGCAGCACGCCAAACGGGACAGAAATTAGCCTCTCTGTCTGCCTGCGTATCGGCTAGACGGACTTCATTCTCCTTCGACC
>Ga0182030_10005587_pt1 | contig 26637 bp, 26 predicted proteins | sample 812S3MmetaG_FD_121299 | JGI IMG/M metagenome (GOLD analysis project Ga0182030, IMG submission 121299) | Permafrost microbial communities from Stordalen Mire, Sweden - 812S3M metaG (Illumina Assembly) | ecosystem: Environmental > Terrestrial > Soil > Wetlands > Permafrost | place: Sweden...
ACCGGCGCGACGAAGACAACATGCCCGGCTCGCGGCGCGACTACAAGAACAGCAAGGAAGAGGGCGTCATCTTTCTGTTCAACCGCCAGCCCATCGAAATAGTCGGCGTCGACTGCGTGCAAGGCGTGAAGATGGTCGAGACCCGATTGGGACCGCCCGGTCCGCGCGGACGCCGGGTGCCTGAAGCGGTGCCGGGAACCGAAGAAACCATTGCCGCCGATGCGGTGATCATTGCCTTCGGTTTTTTGCCCAGTCCCGCCGATTGGTTTCAATCGCAAAAAATCGATTTGCATGGCAATGGCCGAGTGCGCGTATCCGGCGCGCCGCAATCCCGATTCCAAACCACCAATCCAAAAATCTTTGCGGGCGGCGACATGGTGCGCGGCTCGGATCTGGTGGTCACGGCGGTATTCGAAGGACGAGAAGCGGCTCAAGGCATATTGAGATATCTAGGGTTGGGCGCCGGGGCCAACAACTAGCGTAGAGGCGATATCGCACCGGCGATGAACAAGATCGAAACACTTGTGTGCTAAGTTCGCCGCCACAATGAAGCAGCCTGCCATATCGTGGGGCCGATGGCCGCGCCATCGGCATTCGGCTTGCGTGCCGATCCACGACCGATTTGCCGCCCTACCCGGCCTCACGACAGCTTCAGAATTGCCTTTCGGCAACGGCCGCAGTTACGGGGATGTGTGTCAGAACGAGAACGGCACGCTGCTGCAGACCCGCCTGTTGGACCGCTTTATCGCCTTCGATACGGAGCGGGGAACACTCGAATGCGAGTCGGGAGTATTGCTGAGCGAAATCACCAATCTGGTACTGCCACGCGGCTGGTTTCCACCGGTCACTCCCGGCACCGCATTCGCCACCGTCGGCGGCGCGATTGCCAATGATGTGCACGGCAAAAACCATCATCGTGCGGGATGCTTCTCCCACCACCTGCTTGAGTTCGAATTGTGCCGATCGAATGGAGAGCGAATGGTCTGCGCGCCCACGGTAAATCAGCCTTGGTTCACAGCCACGGTGGGGGGGCTCGGATTGACCGGCCTCATCACCCGCGCGAAGCTGCAGATGCGTCCGGTGCGCGGCCCATGGTTTCAGGGCGACAGCCAACGATTCGCCAATCTGAGCGAATTCTTTGCATTGTCGAGAGAATCCGATCGCGATTATGAATACACAGTGGCTTGGGTCGATTGTGCGGCGGCCGGTTCTGCATTGGGCCGTGGGGTATTCATGCGCGCCAACCACGCATCCGTCGAAGGCGCGGAGCCCAGGAAAATTCGTTGGAATGTCCCCGTTGTCCCGCCATTTTCATTGGTGAATGGTTTATCGCTGCGCCTGTTCAACAAGCTTTACTACCACCGCCCCGGTGCATCTCAGGCCGATGCTCTGTGGCATTACAGATCCTTTCTGTATCCGCTGGACAGCATTGAAAATTGGAACCGTATTTACGGGCCCAACGGCTTCTTCCAATTTCAGTGCGTCTTGCCGGAAGACAATGCGCCGGCCTCTCTGCAAGAAATTCTGCGGCAAATTTCTCATGCCCGGGTAGGATCGTTTCTATCGGTTCTGAAGAATTTCGGACGCTCGGTTCCGCTCGGGATGCTGTCATTTGCAAGGCCCGGGACGACGCTGGCTCTCGATTTTCCCAATCGTGGAGCGGCGACTTTGAAACTACTGGAGTCCTTGGATGCGATTACCCGCGACGCCGGCGGTGCAGTATATCCCGCCAAGGATGCGCGCATGTCAGCCGCGGCCTTCCAGCAATATTTCCCCGCATGGCGCGATTTTGCCGAATTTATCGATCCAAGATTTTCCTCGTCGTTCTGGCGTCGAGTAGTTGGGAGTTAGTGTTGACATCCTCCTCGCCCTCAAGGGACGAGGATTCCTTCCGCAAGACGGCGATGTCCCGCCGCGAGGATATGGTGAGCTGCATTGACGTCACGGTGATGGACCGCTTCGCACACAGCGCACTGCCATCCTCTTATTCCAAGATCTTTCCGGCCTTTGGGGCCGGCGCGGCTGTTACACACGCTGCAGGTCTGGGTGGAAAAGGCTTCGTCGACTTCCGCAAACCACACGCCTGCGTCGTCGCATTTGTACAGCAGCATGGTTCGAAATGCGCTCCAGCCCGCATCGAGCACCGACTTGGCCTGTCGGGTCTTTGCCAGAGCAGAGGCATTCACGTTACCGACGAAGAGAGCCCCGTTGGCCTTGACCAGACGGGTGCTCAGTTTGTGCAAGAAATCTTTTCTCCGATTCGCGATCTTGGCGTGAATCGCTCGGGTTCGGTTTCGATGGCGGGCGCGCTGAGCGCGAGCAAGGACGGGTTCCAAGTCGCGGTAAAAGCGCTCGGCCTCGATCGGCGGTGTAGCCTCATCACTGAACGCTGCAAAAGTTTTCAACCCCAAGTCAATCCCCAGGCTCGGGACCGAGCGATGGAGAATCGATGCGACGGACGGTTTATTTCTTTCATCTCTCACTCGCTGCGCTCGAGGCACGCAGACATTCAGATACCAGCGTCCGCGGCTGTCCTCACTGAAATTGCCCGCACGCAGTTCGAAGCCTCCCAGTCCATAGCTGTCCCACAGCGACAACCACCGTCCCGCGAAGTAGATCTGTCCCCCTCTATAGCGAATTGTTCTGACCTTGAAGGGAATCCAGCCGAGAGACCGGCGGGCGCCGCCGCTCTTGCGCCAGGCCAGTCTGACTTTCCGATGTTGTCGGCGCCGCCGCGCGTATTCCTCTGCGATCTCCTGCACCGCTTGGACAGGAAGATGCAAGGCGCAGTCGCCACGCGTGACCCCTTTCAGAAACGGCCAGAAATCGAATCCCGACAAAAACCGCCGCTCGCGCTCGAACACTTTGGCCGACAGCTCGTTGCAGTAATTGAACACCGTGTTGACCTCGCGCGCCAAGCCGCAAAGCCACGTAGCATGCTTGTCCTTCACCCTCAGGCGCAGGACCCGAACAGCGGCAGATCGAGCGCTGGACATCCATACAGTATACCAAAAAAATACCCCATAACACCTTGGCAAACATCGAGAAATGCGAGTCTTCAGAGGGGCGCGAGGCCACGCGTATCGCTATCCCTCGCCCGCCTGAAGGCCAGCGTCTCTCGCGAGGAAATAGGATGAAACGGCTGATCATATTCGGCGCCACGTCGGCCATAGCAGAGGCGACGGCGCGGCAATTCGCCACGCGCGGCGCCGGCATATTCCTGGTAGGGCGATCACAAACCCGTCTGCAGGCAATCGCCGAGGACCTCAAGATTCGCGGCGCGAGCATGATCGCCGTGCGTTGCCAAGATCTGCGCGATGTTTCCAGTCACCAATCCATATTGGACGAGGCCGCGCAGACACTCGGCGGTCTCGATGCCGCGTTGATTGCGTACGGCACTTTGTCGAATCAAAAGGCCTGCGAGGAATCTGTCGAGAAACTGTTGGACGAGCTGCAAACGAATGCCATTTCCGTCATGGCCCTATGTACCGTGATTGGCAACCGGTTCGCCGAACAGAAACACGGCGTCATCGCTGTGATTTCGTCGGTGGCGGGGGACCGCGGGCGCGCATCCAACTATGTATACGGGTCGGCAAAGTCCGCGGTCAGCGCATTTACCAGCGGTTTGCGGCAGCGATTGGGCGCGGCGGGCGTTTCCGTAGTGACGGTCAAACCGGGCTTTGTCGACACTCCGATGACGGCTGCGTTTAAGAAAGGCGCGCTATGGGCAAAGCCTTCAGCGGTGGGCAGGCAGATAGCTGCTGCGATGATCAATGGCACGCCTGTGATCTACACACCCGGATTCTGGCGGCCGGTCATGTGGATCATCCGGAGCATTCCGGAAGCGATATTTAGGCGATTGCCTCTGTAACGCAGCGATGGCAAATTGGGAACGCGCGCATCCGTACGTGCATCAAAATTTGGCGCATATCTAGGTCCGAAAACGGCGAGTATTGGCCGCGGATAACGGCTAATCTAGCTTCATGGAACTCAACGCCAACGCTTGTTTTCGTGCAGTTCGCGCCCGCGATCGGCGTTTTGACGGCCGTTTTTTTGTGGGCATCACCTCGACGCATATCTATTGCAGGCCGATATGCACGGCGCGGGCCGCCAATCGCCGGAACATGCGCTTTTATTCCAGTGCGGCCGCGGCGGAAGGCGCCGGTTTCAGACCTTGCCTGCGTTGCCGACCGGAGCGCGCTCCGGGATTGGCGCCGGTCGATGCGGTGAGCCGATTGGTGGGAGCCGCCATGGCGGGCATCGAAGAACATGCTCTTTCCAGTGCGCGCGTAGGCGATCTTGCGGCTTCGCTGGGGGTCAGCGATCGCCATCTGCGCCGCGTCACCGAAGCTGAACTCGGCGTGTCGCCCATCGAACTGGCACAGACCCAGCGCCTGCTGCTGGCCAAGCGGCTGTTGCGCGAGACCTCTCTGAAGCTGACGGACATCGCTTTCGCCAGCGGTTTCGGCAGCGTGAGGCGCTTCAATGCCTTGTTCAAATCAAGATATGGATTGAGCCCCCGTGCGGTGCGCGGCAACGCAATCGACACGGACACCTTGAGCGTGCAATTGGAATTCAGGCCGCCGCTTGCCTGGGCAAGCTTGTTGGCCTATTTGCGTCTGCGTGCCATTCCCGGTGTCGAGATGGCCGACGGCACGCACTATCGGCGCACCGTTGCCATCGGCGATGCCAAAGGATGGATTGCGGTGTCGATGCACTCGAGCGCCGATGCGCTGAGCTTGGAGATCTCGCCCTCCTTGACTCCCGTCATCGGTGCCGTCATCGGCAGGGTCAAGCAGCTGTTCGACCTGGGGGCAGCTCCCGATTCGGTGCGAATGGTGCTGCGCCAGGACGAGATTCTTGCGGCCACTGTGCGCAGGCTGCCGGGCTTGCGCGTTGCCGGCGCCTTCGACGGCTTTGAGCTGGCGGTGCGAACCGTGCTGGGACAACAAGTGTCGATCAAAGGAGCGAGCACGATCGCAGGACGCTGGGCCGCCGTATTCGGCGAGCCCATCGCGACTCCCTACCCCGAGCTCAATCGCTTAAGCCCCAGCGCCGAGCGCATGGCTCGCGTCTTGCCTAAAGAAATCGCCGCTCTGGGCATGGTCGGTGCCCGCGCCCGATGCCTGGTGGGTCTCGCACAGGCGGTTGCGCAGCGAAAAATCATCCTGACATTCGCCTCGAACGTCGAAGAGCAGATCGAGAGTTTGATGTGCCTGCCCGGCATCGGCCACTGGACCGCCAATTACATCGCCATGCGCGCGTTGCATTGGCCGGACGCCTTTCCCACCGGGGATCTGGTGCTGATGCGGGCCGCGCGGTCGAATCAGAAACAGTTGCAACAACGTTCCGAGGCCTGGCGGCCTTGGCGTGCGTATGCAGCACATTATCTATGGCAATCACTAGGAGCCGCGCCATGAATACTTTTTGTTACGTCGACAGTCCGATCGGCCGCTTGATGCTCACCTCGGATGGCACGGCCCTCACCGGTTTGTATATGAATTTGTACAGGAACAAGCCGATCAAGCAGCCGATTCCGGCTGATGATTGGGTGCAAAACGCCACTCAAGGTCCGTTACCGGAAGTCAGCCGGCAGCTGAAAGAATATTTCGCGGGCACGCGGCGTGAGTTCGAGCTGCCCTTGAAAATGCGGGGCACGGAATTTCAGCAGCGCGTGTGGCAAGAACTCACAAAAATACCCTTCGGTACAACATGGAGCTATGGGCAGCTGGCTAAACGCCTCGGCAATCCAAATGGCTCACGCGCCGTCGGGCTCGCGAATGGGCGCAATCCCATCGCCGTCATCGTTCCCTGCCATCGAGTGATCGGCGCCGACGGCTCGCTGACCGGCTTCGGCGGTGGTCTGGATCGCAAGGAATGGCTGCTGAGTCACGAGGGACGGCCCAGCACGCGCGTGCTTGCCTTCGGCGAGACGCTGAATTCGGGAGCCGCCGCCTAAGGTGGATATCGACTGTCAATAGCTACCGCTCACGAAGATACGCTAAGTATTTGAATATATTATCTTAATTGACACTCAAGGGTTTAAGTGGAAACAAAAGTCGTTACAGCTCATATACCCACGGAGTTGGCCGCCAAGGTGGATGCCATTGCGGCGCGGCGCGATCGATCACGTGGCTGGATCATGAAACAAGCGCTGAGTGCGTGGGTAGAGCAGGAAGAGCAACGCTATCGGCTGACGCTCGAGGCGCTTGCGGATGTGGATGCTGGTCGAACTGTCGATCATGACGATGTCGAGACGTGGGTGGACAGCCTTGACTCCGAGCAGCCGTTGCCGATGCCGATGTGAAGGTCAGAATGCGCTACGAGGTCACCGCGCAGGCGATTTTCATTCTGCGATTGTGGCACGGACACGAAGATCGCTGAGGCTAAATCAGCGGCAGCGCGATGGTAAAGACCACGCCGCTGCCATCCTCTCTGTTGGTCGCCACGGCGGTGCCGCCGTGAAATTCGGCGATGAGCCGCACGATGTACAGCCCTAGGCCAAAATGCGGCTTGTCATCCCGGCCTTGCCGCTGCTCGAACAAGGATTCGAACAGGCGGCCCATGAGGGCCGGTGGAATCAGCGGCCCGTCGTTGGCGACCTGCAATGCATAGTAGGTCTGAACTCGTTCCAGGCGTACGGCAATGGTGCCGCCTGGCGGACAAAAATCGACGGCATTCTCGATGAGCTTGTCGAGCAGCTGGACCAGGAGATCGGGCGCACCGAGAGCAAAGCACGGATTTTCCGGCAACTCGAGCGAGAAACGCGCGGCTGGAAATCCATCGCTATAAGCCGCCACCGCGGAGACCAGCAGGTCGCGCAGATCGAAACTCACGCGTTCGGATTGTTTGATGCTCTCTTCGACCCGTGCTGCCGCGCCCAGTGCGCTCAATATGGATTGCAGGCGCTGCGTACCCTCGCGCGCCCGCGTGATGTAGCGAAGCTGATCGTCGCGCAGGCCCTCCGACTCGAGATTGTCCAGCGAAGAACGCACGATGGTCAGCGGCGTGCGCAATTCATGCGAAAGCTTTCCGCCCAGGGTGCGCAGATACTGAGTGTGTTCGTTGAGCCGCGCCAGCAATCGCTCGAAACCGCGTGCGAGCGCGCCGATCTCGTCGGTGCTGGATGATTCCGGCATGCGCAGCTTTATTCTTCCATCGCTTCCCACGGCGGAATCCGCCGCCGACCGCAGTCGTCCGATGCGCCAACTGATCCAGGTGGCAAAGGCGAACATGATAATGACCGCGGAGGCGGTGGCGATCAGGGTGAGATTGAAGAGCCGGGTGAGTGCGCGGTCGCGCAGCGCCAGCAGTTGGTCCGCCGCCTGCTCCAGAACGACGGCGCCATGAAGCTGGCCGTCGATCACGATCGGCGCCGCGGCGGTCAGCAGCAATGAGTGGGTGCTGCCGCCCAGCACCCACTCGGCATGCGGATGCCCTTTGAGTGCTTCGCTGACACTGTCGCCGCTGAGGCGATCGGGCGACGAGGACAGGGTGGGCATGCCGGAGGTATCGATGCCCAGGAAGTAGCGGTACCAAATGGGCTCTGAGTCTTCCGCGCCGCTTTGTCTTGGCGCAATGCTGCCGGCGGTTCCGAGCTTCAGCGCGTTGGCATCGACGACTGTGGCGCGAGTGCCCTCGCGGATGTAAGTCTCCAGCAGCGCATCCAGCCCCGCCGTGGCAAAAAACAGGCGGCCGCCCCCCGGACTGTCTGCAGTAAAGCCGGCTTGGCCGTTGCCGCGTCCATCCAAAGCCTCGATCCAGAGGCGCTGGCCGACGAAGCTCAAGGGTATGCGCATTTCCAGGTGGTAGCCTGCCGCGGTCTGCAGCCAAAATGCTTGGATTCGAGGTTCTGTTACCACCTGATCCGCGCCTTCGTCCCCTCGGACCACGCTTTGCGCGGCGATCAAACCGGGTGCATTCGTGCCGAAGAAATAACTCGCGCGTCCTGCCGCGCCTTGCAGCGTCAGATTGACTCGATCGAAGCGATCTTTATCGGGCTTGACGTTGTTAGGCTCCGCAACGAAATGGGTGTCGTCGACTTCGAGGTATAAGTAGAGATAGCGCTCGGTGGATCCGGCCTGAAGACGGGCGCGATACTTGGTGGCGGTGGGCAGCGGCGTCGGTTCCGCGGGAATGTCCCAATCCTCGCGGTAACCGTCGAGCAGCGGCTGCGTTACCAGCGGGTATACGTAGAGATCGCCCGCACCCGCTGAAAAGGCTTGGCGATCGGCGGAATCGTGGAACACACGCTGCGGTTGCGCCGTCAGCGCATTGGCAATGGTACCGGCGCCGGCCAGCAGCGATTGTTCCTGCGAATGGCGCAACGCCGTCTCGAGTTCGCGGGCGTACTGGCAACCTGCCCACGGCAATACCAGGGTGGTGAGCGCGACAATCAGCAATTGCAGTCGAATGCTCACTCGACCCAGCGATAACCCATTCCATAGACGGTTTGAATGGCATCAAATGCGGCGTCTACCTGCTGGAACTTGCGCCGCACGCGCTTGATGTGCGAAGTAATGGTGTTGTCGTCCAAGACGACATTCGCGGCATCCATCAACTGCTGGCGATTCTTGACGTGCCCCGGATTACGCGCCAGCGCATGCACAATCCAAAATTCCGTCAACGACAGCGTTACGGCCAAGCCGTTCCAGGTGGTTTGCATCTTCTCGCCATCGATCGACAACGGCCCGCGGCGCACGATTTCCGCGGCATTATCGGGCCGCCGCAGGGCGTCGATACGCCTGAACAGCGCCGCGACGCGCGCCGCCAAATGCGGCAGGCTGACGTCCTTGGTGAGGAAATCATCGGCGCCGAGCCGCAGTCCCGATACGGCATCCAGTTCGCTGTCTCTGGCGGTAAGGAAGATGATGGGCAGCTCCGCCGACAGCGCGCGTAGGTCGCGGCACAGATCGAAGCCGCCTTCGGCCTCGTCCTCCAGCGAAATGTCGATGATGGCGAGATCAGGCAAGTGAATGTTGAACGCCTGCATGGCAGCCCTGCGATTGCCGTAGGCCTTGATCGAATAGCCGTGGCGAGACAGCGCCGCCGCATAATTCTCGCGTAAAGCCGGCTCATCCTCGACGATGGCGATCTGCTTTTTCATGCATGAATCATAGCCGAATATAGGCGTTCGACACCGATAAGCGCCGCCGATCCGCGCTGCCATCATTCGCCACAATTGAGGTGCGGATTGCCCTATTCGCGTCCCCAAAGAATAAGGTTTTGCCAGGACACTGGCTCCTACCGAAGACTCAAGGAAACAACTATGTCGAATACGGCACGACGGCCGAACCGCTCCACCGGTGCGTTCTGGTCGACGCGACGCGAAGCGTCTCTTAATTGGCTGGCGCTCGGCTTGCTGCTCGCGGCGTGGAATGCGTCCGATAACGATGCGTCCGGCAACGATACGGCTGTAAATGCGCACCGCAGGCCCGAGACGCTGCGCGGCTATTCTTACGTCTCGGTGCGTGCGGCGAATCGCGTCGCCGCGCAAGGCTGGTGATCGAATCTTCGCAAAGGTAACAAAACCGTCAACGTATTGTAAAACTGGATACCTCTAATGTCGTGGCGTCATGCTCGCCACCGAATCCATCAAACAAATACTGATCGTCGATCGGGATGTTGCTGCAGTCGAGCCGCTTCGTCAGAGATTGGGCGAAGTGGGTTTCGTCGTGCGCGCAATCACCGACGGCGCAGCGGCCGTTGCGGCGGTTGCCGAGCGGCCGCCTCACTTGCTCATCATCGACTGGAATGTCCCGGGCTTTGCCGGACTCGATGCCATCCAGCGGCTGCGCAAAGCGCGAGCCCCGCAAACGATCAGGCTGATCATATTGTCTGATTTGTCGGGGGAGGAACATGTGGTGACGGGCCTGAACTTGGGCGCCGACGACTACATCACCAAGCCGTTTTCATTGCGAGAGGTGGTCGCGCGAGTGTGCGTGCTGCTGCGCTCCCACTCCCGTCACTCCAATCAGATGGCGCTGAGCTGCGGTGATCTGGTCCTCGACGGGGCCACCAATCGGGTAACCGTCCAGGGCAAATTGATGAACTTGCGCGGCGTGGAATATCGCCTGCTCGAGTTCTTGATGGCGCATACCGGCAGAACATTCAACCGAACCCAACTGCTGAGCCGCGTATGGGGCGGCGACACGGAAGTCGATGAGCGCACCGTTGATGTCAACGTGCAAAGACTGCGGAAAATCTTGAGCGAACAGGGCTACGAGGCGTATATCCAAACCGTCCGCGGCTTCGGCTACCGGTTCGCGCCGCCTGGAATGAGCGCCTAGTCACGTTTCTTCCGTTCCACGTTATGTTCCACGGCTAAGTTCCTTTTTTGTAAGCAAATCTTCTTCCCCGAGTCATGCATTCGTAACACCAAATCGCGATCTTAGTACGCGATTAGGGAGACTCAGGAGGACGAGATATGTTGGAGCGTAGCGCCCCCTCGCCGATGCGATTGCGAACGGTCTTCATCTCAGATATCCATCTCGGCTTCAAAGGCTGCAGCGCAGAGCTGCTGCTGGATTTCCTGCATCGCGTCGAAATGGATACCCTGTTCCTGGTCGGCGACATCATCGATGTGTGGAGCATGCAAAAAAGCATGTTCTGGCCGCAGTCGCATAACAACGTGCTTCGGACGATCTTGGGAAAAGCCAAGCGCGGCACCAAGGTGATCTTCATCCCGGGCAACCACGACGAAGTGTTTCGCGAATTCGACGGTGCCGTGTTCGGCAATCTGGAAATCCACCGTGAGTATGTCCATGAGGGCGCCGACGGCCGCCGCATGCTGATCCTGCACGGCGACGAATTTGACAGTGTCGTGAAGTGCAGCCCATGGCTGGCGAAATTGGGCAGCAGCATTTACGACGTGTTGTTGGCCGCAAACCCCTATATCAACTGGTTCAGGCGCAAGCTCGACCTACCGCACTGGTCCTTGTCCATGTATCTGAAGCACAAGGCCAAGACCGCGGTTCAATACATCGGCAGCTTCGAAGAATCAGTCGCGCAGGCAGCACGCAAACGCGGCGTCGACACCGTGGTCTGCGGCCACATTCATCATGCCGAGATTCGGGAGATCGAAGGCATCCTGTACTGCAATGACGGCGACTGGGTGGAAAGCTGCACCTCGCTGGTCGAAGACATGAATGGACAGTTGCGCTTGATCGATTGGCCGAAGCTGCGGGAACAGACGCTCCCGGCACCCATTGCGCTGCCCGTCGGTCAGGCAGCTTAAATCCGGAGCAACGATGAACGATGTGAACGAATTGTGGAGTTCGCCTTGGCTCGAGCTGCAGAAGAATCTGGCGAGCGGCTTCGGCATTGAAGGATCCGGCGAGTGTCCCTGGATTTCCGAGCCGCAGGTTGAGGGCAGAATCGTATCCTCAACTTCCTGGCTGGTGCGCGCGCGCAGCCGCAAAGCGCGGGCTCCGCGCATCATCCAGTAATTCCCGCTTCTGGTCTCTCATCCCTAGCCGATACGGGGCCGCATCGCGTGGCCCCTCTTTAAACAAATTGCCGCATCACTGTCCGCTAATCGTCATGTTGGCGGGGCAGTATCGAGACTATTCACCTGGGCCCGGAGAGAAACCCATGAGCAGTCTCGATTTTGACCTGGACAGCCAGATGAGCAGCCTAGAATCGGAGTGGCGGCAGGCATACGAAAGCAGCATTGCCGCGCGCGCGGAATTGCACGCGCTCGCCGCCAAACCTAAGCCAAACGCTTCCACGCTAGCCAAGGCACATGATCGTCTGGAGCGGGCCGAAGGCCTCAAAGCACGCATCATGGCGAAGATCGAGAGGCTCGAGGACAGCATCCTGGATCGCGACTAATCAACCCCCAACAGAGGCCCATATGACGAATCGCTACATGGATGGCGACGCCGCAGCCGAAATGTTGGAACGCCGCTGGTTTGCCGCGCTCAAAGCCGCTTCGGCAGCGCGTGCGGAATGCGAGGCGCTCCTCGAAGCAATAGAAATGACTGAAGCCGCCTGGGCCCAAGCCCGCGAACAACTGGTCAAATTGGAATCGCTGCGGGACACGCTGGGCGAGGAACTGGCGGAAATGGACTGGCAACCCCGCGAGATTCCATTGGATCCCGTCAAGCCGGGAGTCATGTCGGCGGCGTAAGTTGCTTCCCTGAACGCGGCCGCGCCGCGATCTAAATCTCGATTGCCGCGCTAGCCGGCCTATTTCCAATCCTTGATGCGCTCCCTCCCAGGGAACTTCGCGGGTACCCGCGCAGATTTTCCGACACCGTTTCTGCGAGCGCCGACCGTTCGTTTTTAGACCTCCGCGCCTATCAGGCGCAACCCCCGGTCAGCTACCGGGTACATACCCAACAAATCACTTCGTCATCGGTCTCGCCGCATCTCGACTGCGATCCGCTACCGATCCCCCGCAGATTCACACCGTATTATGTTGAAATCGTAATGGAACTGCCATTCGCACGAAATACTTTCACCCTACGATTCTCTGCGCGTCGTGTGACAACCAAAAAGCAGGGGAATTCGTGCTCGACCATCGAAAACAAGCGGTTTCGATTCGCCTCGGAGAGAGCGATCTTCGGAACATCAAGCGTCTGGCGCAAAGATTGGGAGTACGCGACTCCGATGTGATTCGTTTCGCGATCAAGTCCATGCTGGGGCGCAACTCGCCGCTTTGCGACGAGGCGATCAGGGGCCGAAATTTGGTGCCGTTGCTGGTCGAGTCGGGCGACGAGTTAATTAGGTATTTCGAACTCGATGCCTATCGGCTCGAGAGCATCATCAACGAACGTGCTGACGAGGATGCCAAGGTCCATCGCGACGACATTGCGCTGCTTGCAATGAGCGGGTTACGGGACGAATACCTGATGATGCGTATGAAAGACGGCAACGGCTCGCTGGTGGAGTCCGCCGCTCACGGATATTCGTTGCGAGCCTACCTCTACGACAAGTACGTGTATCGCAACGACGAAAGCAAAGCGAGCGATGCACAGGCCATACCCGACACCGACGTCCGAGCGGGTCAGCGGCGGCCGGCGGCGTGATACTCAAGTGCCAAAATTAATAAGGGGAATCGATATGAAATTGCGAACCATTTTTTCTACCTGCGCCATTGTTCTTGCGGGAATGGCCACAGCCGCCGGTCCCGCCGCAGCCTCGCAAGTGCTGTATGACAGCGCCGGTTTTCTGCAGGGCTCGCAGACTTTTGAGCAATCGTTCAACATCACAGGACCCGGGACGTTGATGATCACCTTGTCCAATGTCACCTGGCCGGTCCCTCTCGCCAGCTTGAACATGGTTTTGGGTACCTCGAGCGGTCTGTTGGCACCTGAAATGGGCGCCGGCTCGCAGATGTTCAACGTCACAGGCGGCCCGCTTTTCGTGCAGTGGTTTGGCACCGCACAGGGGCCACTTGATTTAGGGGTCTATTCGATGCAGGTCGTCTTCGATCCCAGTACGGCGACCCCAGTGCCGCTGCCGCCCTCGATCCTCTTGCTGTGCTCGGCCCTATTGGCGTTGCTGGCATGGAAAGGCCTTAAGCCGGGCCTTAAGTCGGATCGGTCTTTGCCGATCAGCGGCGCCGCGTGATTTAAGCCCAGGCTGATCGCTGGGTAGGGAGTCGTCTTACATTTGTACATCAGATCGATGACTGCAATGAAACTCACATATGGGCGCTTTAGACTCCTCAGCCCTTCCGAAGGCATGACGAGAACTAGTGCAAACGCAACGATGCCCGCAGGCGATGAAACATTTTCGACATGTTCTTGTCATGTTGGCGGTCTTTTGTTGTGCAGCGCATGCTCAGGACATCGATAACCGCCAGGACATTCTCGTCGGCTACAAGCTGCAGCCTGGGGACATCCTGCAAGTCGTGGTCTGGAAAGAGACGGATCTTCAAAGCGAAGTCCTGATCCGCCCCGACGGGGGGATTTCATTCGCCTTGGCGGGAGACATGCAAGCGGCAGGTCTGACGACCGCTGAGCTTCGAACCGAATTGGAAGCCCGGGTGCGCAAGTTGATCCCGGATGCGGTCGTCACCGTGTCCGTAAAAGCGCCCAATGGCAATCGGGTATTCGTGATAGGTAAGGTCAGCAGGCCGGGTGACTTTCCGCTGCTCAGGCCTACCGATGTCATGCAGGCGTTGAGTTTGGCGGGAGGCGCAACGCCTTTCGCCAATACGAACAAGATTCGCGTATTGCATCGGGAAGGATTACATCAAACGTCGATTCCGTTCCGCTATAGCGAAGTTGCCCGAGGGAGGCGCCTCGAGCAAAACGTTCTCTTACAAAGCGGAGACACGGTAATCGTGCCGTGACGGCGCGCTTACTGACCAGGACAATCTGCGTGAGCTTACTATGCGCAAACGGTAAGGTCTTTGCCGACCCATGGAGTACTCAGCCTCTGTTGGGATTGGCATCCGTATACGCCTCGAATCCCGAGCTGGTTCCATCCGAAGGTCGCTCCGAGACTCGCGCCGCGCTGCTCGTTGACTTGCCGGTATTTTACGACCACGACGCCTTGAGCCTCGCGGTGCTGCCCAGTGTTCGCTACAGCGGCACGCAGAGTTTTTCTTCTGTCACGTCAGATTACTACCATCTGGACGTGAACGCGCAGTACAGCACTGATCTCAGCAAATTGGTGGTCGATGGCACTTTCCATCGAGACTCCTCGTTGCTGTTCGCGGGAGGGCTGTCGGACGGCTTCGGCGTGCGCCGCGACACAACCATCATCGATGCGAATTGGACGCGCAACCTGACCGAGCTGGTCCTATTTCAGATCGATGGCAATACCTCGCGCACGCTGTACTCGCAAAGCGACATTGCCACCAGCTTGGTGGACAACCGCTATACCAGCGTATCGCCCTCCATCAATTACATCGCCAGCGAGCGCGATACGCTGCGCGTGAGCGGCAATGCCGGCCACTATTATTCGCTCGATGGACTCTCCTCGAGCGATTCAGCGAACGCGCAGCTGGGGTTCGACCATCGCTTGACCGAATCGTGGACCCTGACCGGAAGCGCCGGGTATTCGCGATCCACCAACCAGTACCACTACCCGTTTGCCACCTTCAAGAGCAGCGAAAACGGCACGATCTATGGCCTCAATGCCACGCGTCAAACCGAGCAGCTGACGCTGACCGCGGGGGTGTCGCGCTCATTGGTGCCGACCGGTCTTGCGTTTCTATCGCGTCAGGACAGCGTCAGCTTTCAGGCGAACTACGTGTATTCAGAGCGTTGGACTTTCAACGCCGGTGTGACGTGGCAGAATCTCGAGGAGCCGTTGATCACCGGCGGATCCTTGCAACGCCGCTTCTACGATGTCGATCTGTCAGCGAGTTGGCATTGGCGAGCCCAATGGGCGCTGACGGTTCACGCATCCAGGATCAACCAACAGTACGGCCAACCTAGCATCAGCGTTTCCTCCGACGGCCTGAGCCTCGAGATCACGCGGCAGTCCTACCGGACCAATAGCCAATGAACGCAACCACCGAATCTATGACATTCAGGCCCAGCGTCAGCCTACGCGAGAGGATCCGCAGCTTCTGGCGTCTGCGCTATACCTTTCTGATCGTCTCCGGCATCGTGGGGCTTTTCGCCGTGGCCGCGGCGATCGTCTGGCCGCCCACCTATCGCACCGGAGCGACCATCCTCATCGAGCAGCAAGAGATCCCGCAGGAACTCGTGCGCTCGGCCATCACCTCATTTGCCGATCAACGCGTGCAAGTGATCAGTCAGCGGGTGATGACAACGCAAAATCTGATATCGCTCATCGAACGCTACAATCTCTACCCGGAGATCCGCGAGACCAAGCCTCGCGAGGTGCTTCTGCAGAAAATGCGCGGCGATATTTCGCTAAAAATGATCAGTGCCGACGTGATCGATCCGCGCAGCGGGAGGCCCACCCAGGCCACGATCGCTTTCACGATCTCTTATCAGAACCGATCTCCGGAGCTCACGCTGAAAGTGGCGAATGAGCTAACCACATTGTACCTGAACGAAAATCTCACCTCTCGGACGCAGATGGCCGAGCAGACGACTGCTTTCTTTGCGGAGGAAACCGCGAAGCAGCAGGAGCGAATCGTTGAAATGGACCGAAAATTGGCTGAATACAAGCAGAAGCACCAGGACAGTCTTCCGGAGCTCTCGCAGCTGAACATCCAAGTGAGCGACAGAACCGAATTGGAACTGCGCGACGCGGAATACCGAATCGCCGCCATCGATTCGCAACAAGTGCTGCTGCGAGCGCAACTGGCGCAACTGAATCCGACCTCGCAAGTGTTCTCGGACACCGGCCAGCGAGTCATGGGCGTCGATGATCGGCTCAAGGCATTGCGATCGCAACTCGCGAGCTACAAGGCGCGTTATGCGCCGGGTCACCCCGATATCGTCAATACAGAACGAGAGATCGCCGGCCTGGAAAAGGAATCCCACTCGCAAGACAAGGGCAATGACATCGCCCGGCAGCTCGCCGAGGCGCAGGCGCAGCTGTCGCGGTCACACGAGAAATATGCCGATGATCATCCGGATGTGGTGCGCCTGACGCACCTCGTGGCTGAACTGCAGAAAGAGCTTGCAGCGGTGCCGAGCGCAGCTTCGGCCGCAATTTCCCGCGACCATGCGGACAACCCGATTTACATCCAAGTCAAGGGGCAGCTCGACTCACTTTCCGTCGAACGTCAAAGCGCGGAGACGAAGCGCGACATGCTGCGGGCGAAACTGGACGAGTACGAGCGGCGCATGGCGCAAGCCCCCGCCGTCGAGCGCGACTATCGTGAACTGGCAAGGGAACTGGAAAGCGCACAACTGAAATATCAGCAGATCAGGGCGAAGCAGGGCGACGTTCAAGTTTCCGAGAATTTGGAGACGGAACGCAAAGGTGAGCGTTTCACCATGATCGAGCCGCCGCTGCCGCCGGAAAAGCCGGTGGCGCCGAATCGCTTTCTAATTTTGGCAGCGGGCTTCGTTTTGAGCGTCGGCTTAGGTCTGGGTGCGGCCTTCTTGAGGGAGCAGCTCGACCCCTCGATACGCGGCTTCGGCGATGTGCGCTCGCTGCTGAGTGTTGCGCCGCTGGCGATGATTCCCCCCATACTGACCGTGAAGGAGCGGCGCGCGCACCGCAACGTCGTCCGTTATTCCTGGGCGGGCGTTTTTGTCGGCCTCGTGGCGACGACATTACTCGTGCATGTCTTTGTCAGCCCGCTCGATGTGCTGTGGATCGGCCTATCGCGCCGCTTCGGACTGTAGCCCATGGACCGAATACGAAAAGCGCTGGATTTGGCTCGCCAGGAGCGCGACAAGGGCTTCGGCGGCGCTACAGGACCCAACCCGGAGCCGCGACGCCAGATGTCGCCCTCTCTGCCAACGCAAATCGAATATACCCACACGCATGTATTCACGCCCCAGGCCGGTGCGCTCGAGTCCAATCGAATCGTCAATCCGTCCAGCGTCGAAGCGGCGGCGGCCGCTTTTCGGATGCTGCGAACCCAAGTGATTCAGCGCATGGACGAGAACGGCTGGCGCTCGGTTGCCGTCCTAAGTCCGGGCGTCGCGGACGGCAAGACGACGACGGCGATCAACCTGGCGGTCAATCTCGCGAACGATCGCCGGCATACCGTGCTGCTCGTCGATTGCGACTTGCGTCAGCCGACCATCGGCGAGCGCTTAGGGATCAAGCCGGCGCTGGGCGTGGATGATCTCTTGAGCGGCGAGGCGCGTATCGAGCAATGTCTTTATCATCCGGAAGGTTTTGACCGGCTCGTCGTCCTGCCGGCGCGCGCGCCGCTCGCCGGCTCGTCCGAAGCGCTGGCGGGACCTCGCGGGCGTGAACTGGTGGCGGAGCTTCGAAGCCGATACCCTGAGCGCATCGTGATATTCGATTTGCCGCCGGTACTCAACACCGACGATGCCGTGGCCTTCTTACCGCTCATTGAGTGCGCATTGGTCGTCGTGGCCGAGCGCGAGACTCGGCGAGACGACCTCGTCCGATGCATGGAACTGTTGCGCAAAACCCCGATCCTCGGCACTGTGTTGAACAAAGCCACTGACGCCGTTTCCGGATACGGATAGCTAAAAATGTACGAAAAGTACTTTCGCTTCATTTCAAAGCCCTTCGCGATGAATCCGGATCCGCAGTTCCTCTACCCGTCGAGCCAACATGCGGCTGCGTTGACGATGCTTGACTATGCCATCGAGTCGCAGGCCCCGTTTTGCCTGCTGAGCGGAGAAATCGGCTCGGGAAAAACCACCATATTGCGGCATTTCCTGCGCAGGCTCGGCGACGGCATGACGATAGGTCTCATCAGCAATACTCATCAACGGTTCCGTTCGATCTACCCGTGGGCGCTCTCAGCGCTCGGGCTGCCCCCGCGCGAAGACTCGGACGTGGCGCAATACGATGCACTCATTGATTTTTTTGTACAGGAATACGCCCGGCGGCGCAGAACTTTGCTGGTAATCGACGAGGCGCACAACCTCACGCCGTTGATACTCGAAGAGCTGCGGCTGCTGTCGAACGTGAATTCCGAGAGCGACCTTCCCCTGCAGATATTGCTGGTCGGCCAGCCGGAGTTGCGCGGCACTCTGGCGCGCCCGGAACTGGAGCAGTTCGCACAGCGAGTCTCTGTGGACTTCCACTTAGGTTCCCTCACATTGCAGGACACCCGCGCCTACGTTCAGCATCGCTTAACGGTGGCAGGCGGTGACCCCGCGCTTTTTCATCCGGAAGCCGTTGCCTTCGTGCACGCGCGCACGCGTGGCATTCCGCGTCTGATCAACAAATTTTGCGATTCGGCGCTGGTCTACGCCTTTGCGGAGAATCAGACGATTGTCAACGTTGCGCTCCTGCAGCAGGTGCTCAACGATCAGAAGCAACGCGGCGGCTCGCTGGGCGCCGCCAGCGCGCCCGTCGCGCAACCGCGAGCGCCCCTGACGGCGGACATCACCTCGGGACACGGCTGAGTTTCGGTGCTGCGAGGCATGGCCGCGATCGCGATGTTGGCGATTGCCTGCGGCGCGTATGCCGAAGGCTTGAGCGCAGAACGGCTCGGCGTTTTGTATAACGCCGATGACCCGGCAACGGAAACACTGGCGCGCTTTTACGCCGCGCGACGTGGAATTCCGAAAAGTCACGTTGTGGGCGTGCGGCTGGGGCGCGCCGCGGTGATCACCCCGGCCGCGTTCGAGCCGATCCGCAAGGCCACGCTTGACCGCTTGCCCTCGGAAGTCGATTCGCTGGCGCTGGTGTGGTCGCGGCCCTTTGCAGTGGGCTGCATGTCCGTGACCACGGCGTTCGCGGCCGGGTATCGGGCCGCCTTTTGCGAACCCGGATGCGGAGCGACGTCGCTGAACCCACTGTATGACTCCCAAGGCTGGTTGCCGGCGGACACGGTGGGCTGGTGGCCGTCCATGCTGATCCCGAGCGACGATGCTGCACTGGCGCACAACTTGATAGAACGGGGCATGGCTGCCGAAGGCAGTCGTCCCCCAGGAACCGTGTATCTGGTTCGAACCGACGATGCCGCGAGAAACGTCCGCTCCTCTACCTATCCCGATGTCGTGAGCACGTTTGCACAGCGGGTTCGAATCGTGGAATTGCAAACGCCCGTCGCGGCGGACGTCTCGGATGCCATCGCCTACTTCACCGGCGCCGCCCACGTCGCAGAATTGAATCGCATTCACTTTCGACCGGGGGCCCTGGCCGATCATCTGACTTCGAGCGCCGGTGTACTTGCCGGAGGTACGCAGACGTCGGCCATTGAATGGCTCAATCAGGGCGCCAGCGCATCCTATGGCTCGGTATCGGAGCCGTGCAATCGATTAGAAAAGTTTCCCAACATCGGCGTGCTGCTGCGCCATTACTTGGGCGGAGAGACGGCGATGGAGTCCTACTGGAAGAGCGTCGCAATGCCGGGCCAGGGACTCATGGTCGGCGACCCGCTCGCCCGAGCGTACGCAAGCCATGGCCAGGTGGCGAATCCATGAACGGCGGCTCGAGCGCGTCCGGGAAGAAAATCGTCTTCCTCAACCGTTATTTCTTCCCTGATCAATCCGCCACCAGCCAAATACTGTCGTACTTGAGTTTTGCGCTGGCCAAGAACCATTTGCCCATCCATGTGCTGTGTTCGCGGCAGGGATACGATCTTCCGCAGGCCAACCTGCCGGCGCGCGAACAACTCGACGGCGTGCAGGTGCATCGCATCTGGACCAGCCATTTCGGGCGCGATCGGCTGCTCGGCCGCGCGCTCGATTACATTACTTTTTACATCTGCGCCGGATGGAAACTCTTGGGACTGCTGCGGCGCGGCGACGTCGTCGTGGCCATGACGGACCCGCCGCTGATTTCCATTGTCGCGATGTTCGCGGCAAAGTTGAAACGTGCCCATCTGGTCAACTGGCTTCAAGATATCTTTCCGGAAGTCGCGTCCCGCCTGGACAGCAATCCCCTCCCGCGCAGCGTCGATCGGATGGTGCGATGGCTGCGCAACGCAACGCTGCGCCATGCGGACATCAATGTCGTGCTGGGAGCGCGCATGGGCGAACTCTTGCAGCAGTCTGGCATTCCTACAAACCGAATCCGGATCATCGAGAATTGGGCGCATTTCGAGGCGGGGGCGCCGAAAACAACCGCCGCCAGCGCGCTGCGCGCCTCGCTCGGCTTCGGGGAAAAATTCATCGTGGGTTATTCCGGCAATCTTGGGCGCGCGCACGATTTTCGAACCGTGCTCGAAGCTGCCTCGCTCCTGACGGCGGAGCGCGAGATCGTGTTTCTCATGATCGGCAGCGGCGCCGGCATGAAGGCGCTGAAGCAGGCGGCAGCGGAGCGCGGCGCGGGTAATTTTTGCTTCTTGCCTTACCAGCCGCAAGAATCCTTGCCGGATAGCCTGGCTGCGGCGGACGTTCACTGGGTGAGTTTGCAGCCCTCGCTGGAAGGATTGATCGTTCCCAGCAAGGTTTACGGAATTCTGGCCGCAGCGCGACCTGTGATCTTCATCGGCGATAGGGACGGGGAAGTGGCGCGCCTCATCGAGTCCGGGGCGGCGGGTTTGAGCGTCACGCCCGGAGATGCGCAGGAGTTAGCGCGACGAATCCTGAGGCTCAAGGCAGATGACGATGAACGTGGCCGGATGGGGCGCAACGGTTTAGCGCTCTACCGGAACAACTTCACTCCCGAACGGGCGCTCGCCCGCTGGCTCGAGATACTAGAGCCCCACGCCTCGAGCGTTCGCTCATAAGACCTCTGCGCAACGCTTGGCGAATTGAGCAAATGTAAAGGGTCCGCCGTCGGTGACCATGGCCCGGCCGTTGTCCCGCAATCGTTCTCGGAGCGCGGCATCCGACATCAATCGCTCAATCGCCTCCTTAATGGCGATGACGTCGCCGAAAGCGACCGTAAGACCTGTGTTGCCGTCGTGCACCACATCCGTCGCACCTTTTTCGCGAGCCGCAATGACCGGCGCGCCGAAATACATCGCCTCTAGAAAAACGATGCCGAATCCCTCCTTGCCGCTTGGCAACACAAACGCCTCGCACTCGCGATACAGCGAGATAAGCTCTGTATCGTCCACGGCACCCATGAAATGCACGCGGTCCTTGACACCGCAGCGATCGGCAACCAGCTGAAGAAATTGTAGATCACTGCCGCGGCCAACCACCCGGTACTGGATCGAGTCGTCGGCCAGCATGCTGAACGCCTCGATCACGGTGGCAACGCCCTTGTAGCGATCGCCTCGTTCCAAACGGGTTACCGATAGGATGAATCGGGATGTTCCTCGCGGCGCCGCAGGCGGTGCAATGCTTTGCCAAGTAATCGCCAGCGCATTGGGAAAAATGGTCAGTCGCTTCGCACGAAGCGCCGGGGCCTGCTCCAGGATGCGCTTTCGCGTGTAGTCGCTTACGCACAATATTCGCCGTAACTTCGATAGAGCGATGCGGCGCAGCAGCCCGATGCCGCTCCACACCTCGATACCGTGTGCAATCATCATCGCGCGCGGTCGGCCAAAGGGACGCAGCACTAAGGCCATCATCGCCAGCACCAAGAAATTGACATGGCCAATCAGCACCCGGTCATGGCGATTTTTAAGCAGCGCGGCCGCCACGGCCGCGGCAAAGCGCGGACGGTTGCCTGAAAATCCCACGATCTGGATGTGATTTTGGGCCGGGCGGGCGCGGATCGAATCCGCCGAATCGTTCAAGGACAGTACGTCGCAACCGATCGCCTGTCGGCTGCAGGCCTCTAGGAGAGTTTGATTGAACCGCTGAATGCCGCCGTTGGCGCAGACTTCGGTCACCAGGAACAACAATCGGCGAGGACCCTTCGACACCGTCACGCCACTTCGCGATAGTCCATCGCGGGCAAACTGCGTCGCGCACCGTGCGTCTGCACGAAGCAGAGCAGCATCAAGACGCTCCAGACCAAGGGATGCGATTCGCGCTTTCCGGAGGCTTGCTGCTTGAGAAGTTCGCGGACTTGAGCTTTATCCAAGGGAAGTTTGGACATCAGGGTATCGTCATGAACGAGTTCCTCCGCCCAGGAGCGCAGCGGCCCGCGCAGCCACTGCGCCAAGGGAACCGCAAATCCCATCTTTGGCCGATACACGCAATCATGGGGAAGATATTTGCTCAAGACCTTCTTTAATAGGTATTTGGTTTGACCATTGCGAATTTTGTAATCGACGGGCAATCGCATGGCCCACTCGACCAGCCGATAGTCGGTCATGGGGCACCTCGCCTCGAGCGAGAAGGCCATGGTGGCGACATCCACTTTTTGAAGGAAGAAATCCGGGAGGGTTAAACCGCAGTCCAGACGCATCGCCGTCTCCGCAGCGGAAAGATCCATCGCAAACCCGGCAGCATACTGCGCGAACCAACTCTCGGAGTCCGCGGTCGACTTAAGAATGTCCGGGCTGACCAGCGGCGGATAGTCCTTGCCGACGCTGCGCAGGAAGTGAAACAGCGCGACCGTATCGTGGCAACGCGTCGCGCCGGCCAGCAGCTTCGTGCGATGCAATGGCAGGGCGTTGAACAGCCGCGCCGCATGGCGTTTGGTGTTCGGGCGCCAGCGCAGTACCGGCGCAAGGCGATTCATTAGGGGAAAGTAGTGGTAGCCGCCGAACAATTCGTCGGCGCCATCGCCGCTAAATGCCACCGTGACATAACGACGTGCCAGGCGAGTCACCGCCATGGTGGGAAACGCCGAGCTGTCGGCAAACGGCTCGTCAAACTCCTGAATATAGCTCGGCAGCAAGTCGAGCAAGCTGTTCACATCGAGCGTTTCATGTACGTGGTCGACGCCGAGATACTGCGCGGCCTTGGCCGCAGCCGGACCTTCGTCGTAGGCTTCTTCCTTGAATCCGATCGTGAATGTTTTTGGATGCTCGACGCCCGCTGACTTCATCGCGGCGACAACCAGAGCGCTGTCGACACCGCCCGATAGAAATGCGCCCAGGGGCACATCCGACATCAAGCGGGCCTTGACGGCCTGTTTGATCAAGGTGTCCAACTCCTCGACGAGTTCGGACTCAGGGCGCCTGCTCATTGAGGGGTCGATTTGAATGGTGCGAAAGTCCCAGTATCGAACTCTGCGCGTGCCGCGCGCGTTGACCAGAAGATAATGACCCGCGGGCAGCTTGCGCACTCGGGCATCGAATGCCAGCGGAGCCGGAACATAGCCTAGTTCCAGATAGACGCGCATTGCCTCGGGATCAATCTCCAAGTTGCCGTCCCCGAGCAACAGGGTCAGCGCACTCGGCCGTGAACTGAAGCCGAAATGGCCATTTCGATCCGAGTAGTAGAGGGGTTTTACACCCATTCGGTCGCGGGCCACAAAAAGAGTGCGATCTATACGGTCCCAAATCGCGAAGGCGAACATGCCGTTCAAGCGATTGAGGCAAGCTACGCCCCAGGTGCGATAGGCCTCGATGAGCGTCTCTGTGTCCGAGGTGCCGCGCCAGGCATGAAGCGGCCGCAGCAGCGCACGCAGGTCCTTGTGATTGTAGATCTCGCCATTGAACACAATGACATAGCGGCGATCAAAGGACTCCATCGGTTGACGGCCGCTCGGCGACAAATCGACAATCGCCAGACGCCGATGACCCAGCAGCGCGAACTCATCTCGCCAAGTCCCCGCATCGTCCGGGCCCCGAAGTCTGAGCCGGTCCAGTGCTCCCACAAACGTTTCGGTCTCGGGTAAGTCACCGACGGGGCTGAATAGGCCGAGAATTCCACACATAACCGGAAGAATACTCAGCCAGTGTGACGACTGTATGATTTATCGTGCGGTTCAAAGAATAAGGCGTTCGTATCCCGGTTCATCGCACGGCGGCACGATTGGTACGGCGGCCGATCTCATGGTCGCGTAATATGCTCTCGTCCAATCTACACGCGCGCGAAGCGGAAAATTGCCGGAGCTTAGCCCTTGAGAGAAGCCGCATGAACCGAAGACTCAAGTGGCTGGTAGTGCTGATCGTTGCCGTGCTCTGCGCCGGCGAGCTATTTGCCCGCTTTTATTTCGGCCTCGGCGATCCGCCGCTTTCGCAAGTTCACCCGACAATCGAGTATTTGTTCAAACCGAACCAAAAAGTACACCGGTTCGGCAACCTATTTCAGACAAATCGCTATGGGATGAGAAGCGCGGACTTCGCTCCACAAAAACTAGACTCCAAAGAACTTAGGGTAATGGTCTATGGAGACAGCGTAGTAAATGGCGGGAACCTCACTGATCAATCGCGCTTGGCGACGAGTGTTTTGCAGAGAACTCTCGCGAGAGAACTGGATCGGCCGACTGTAGTGGGAAACATCTCCGCGGGTAGCTGGGGGCCGCCCAATGAGTACGCTTACCTTAGGCAATATGGATTTTTGGACGCTGACATTGTGGTTCTCGTCTTGTCCAGCAGCGATTATGACGATGCTCCGACGTTCGAGCCCCTAAACCCCATGACTCATCCCACGGAGGCGCCGATCTCCGCGCTCTGGGAGGGCCTGACAAGATATCTGCCGCGCTATTTGAATGGCCGTATGGTCAACGAGTCCGGTGTCGTACCTGATGCCGAAGAGGTGGCAAACAAGCGAGATATAGAGGTCTCGTTGTTGGCCGAACGCGACTTTCTGGAGATGGCGAAGGCGTACTCAGTGAAGGTGCTGGTAGTTCAGCACTGGACCGCATCCGAGCTGCGCGGTCGTAAGCCCCTGCAGGGACACACGGACATTCGGCGCGTCGCCCTAGAAGCCGCGGTACCGATTTACGACGATGCGGACAAATTACAAGCGTTCTTAGACATGAAGAAAAATCCCTATCGGGACGACATTCATTTGAATCCTGATGGGCAACAGGCATTGGCCGAGCTGATATTGTCCGCGCTGAAAAGCCAATTCCCCGATGTTGTACCCAATGGTATTCGGGCGGAGAAATAGCGAACAGAAGCTGAGTTATTGATCGAGCTTTTTACTTCATAAGAGACTCGACCGCGCTACTCCGCCGATGGAATGGCAATACGTGATTGACTTCTTTTCATGGTGGTGCGGTGCCACCATGTGGGTTTACTGCTGGTGCGAACCCAATGTTCGCCGCCACTGCAAAATCCGTCATAGAAATGTCACAGCTCGCGACGATTATAGGATTCATCTTACTTCGCGAGGGGTGACCTCGGATAACTTTAGGGAGAAACAGGATGAATGAATTAGATCGACGCACATTCATTAAGGCGCTCACCGCCAGTGCCGGCGTGGCCATGCTGCCGGCTAGCATCCAGCGGGCGCTGGCCATCCCCGCCTACAATGCCACTGGCACTATAAGGGACGTTGAGCACGTGGTCATTCTCATGCAGGAAAACCGCTCATTCGACCACTACTTCGGAACGCTCCAGGGCGTGCGGGGGTTCAACGACCCGCGCGCAGTTACATTACCCAACGGCAACCCAGTGTGGTATCAGCCGACCGGCACGGGCACCGACTACGTTACGCCCTTCCATCCGACCACGCCGATCCCTGGCACCTCTACCGCACCGGACATGGGGGTCACGTTTATCGAGGATCTCGATCACGGCTGGCAAGGGACACACCTCGCCTGGAACTACGGACAGTGGGACCAATGGGTGCCGAACAAGACGTCGACCACGATGGCGCATCTGACGCGAGCGGACATCCCCTATCATTATGCGTTGGCCGACGCCTTTACCGTCTGCGACGGCTACCATTGCTCACTTTTAGGGCCGACGGACCCGAATCGCTATCACATGTGGACCGGCTGGGTGGGCAATGATGGCCAAGGCGGTGGCCCGGTGGTCGACAATGCCGAGCAGGGCTATTGGTGGTCGACGTATCCCGAAAAGCTGCAGGCGGCTGGTATCAGCTGCAAGATCTATCAAGACGTCGGCACCGGGTTGACGGCCGAGGGCTATTGGGGGTGGACCAGCAATCCGTATATCGGCAACTACGGCGACAACTCCCTGTTGTACTTCAAGCAATACCAGGACGCAGCGCCCGGCACTCCGCTTGCCAAAATGGCGCTGACCGGCACCGACATTTCGGCGGGAGGCACGTTATTCGACGTCTTTGCCGCAGATGTGGCCGCGGGCAAGCTGCCCCAGGTCTCCTGGATCGTGGCGCCTGAAGGCTATTGCGAACATCCGAACTGGATTCCGAATTGGGGCGCGTA
>Ga0182030_10005588_pt1 | contig 26636 bp, 30 predicted proteins | sample 812S3MmetaG_FD_121299 | JGI IMG/M metagenome (GOLD analysis project Ga0182030, IMG submission 121299) | Permafrost microbial communities from Stordalen Mire, Sweden - 812S3M metaG (Illumina Assembly) | ecosystem: Environmental > Terrestrial > Soil > Wetlands > Permafrost | place: Sweden...
CAATGGCTTCATTGTCGTTGATTTGCCGCCTGAGGAGGCTGTGACTTTCAGGAATTGGTGTGCAAAGGGAGGGTGAGTCATGACATATGTCCTCAATGAGGATTATGCTAATGCGCCCTATTTAGATTATCATACGTCCCTCTTATTGCTCCAGCTACCTCCGAATCCCGAATGAAGCTTCTTTGCAAGCTGGCGGACTCGTTCGTATACGTTGTCTCAAGGATGGGTGTCACAGGTGCTACTGGCACTATGAACACAGGACTACCGGCGCTTCTCAAGCGAGTGAAGGAGTATTCAGGCAATGTACCAGCTGCCGTTGGATTTGGTGTTAGCACACGAGATCATTTCCTCAGCGTTGCTAAGATTGCTGATGGTGTCGTCATTGGAAGCCAAATCGTCACTACCTTGGCTGAAGCACCTGATGGACAAGGAGCAAAGGCCGTTGAGGAATATTGTGCACAGGTTTGTGGACGTAGAAACGTTCCGAACGGTGGTTTGACTCGAGAAGTCGGTATTGTGGAGACAATATATGAGGCGGCTGAGCCCGACGGAAAGAATGTTCATGTCGACGCCATTATCCGCGATAATCGGGATGAAGTGGGACTAGCTGACCAAATCGAGGCTTTAAACACAAATGATCCCGACCCAGCCGCAGTCCCTGCCAGATTTGGGGAATTTGGCGGTCAATATGTTCCTGAGTCACTCATGGACTGCTTATCAGAGCTCGAAGAGGGATTCAACAAGATCAAGGATGATCCGGCGTTCTGGGAAGAGTATCGATCATATTATCCCTGGATGGGACGACCGGGTCATTTACATTTGGCTGAACGTTTGACCGAGCATGCAGGTGGCGCTAATATCTGGTTGAAGCGAGAGGATTTGAATCACACTGGAAGTCACAAGATCAACAACGCTTTGGGACAAATTTTACTAGCTCGGAGATTAGGAAAGACCGAAATTATTGCAGAGACAGGTGCTGGACAACACGGTGTTGCTACTGCCACCGTCTGTGCGAAGTTTGGCATGAAGTGCACCATCTATATGGGAGCGGTACGTTTAGATCTTGAGAATTGAAAATAGTTGCTGACAATGAAATAGGAGGACGTACGAAGACAGGCTCTCAATGTTTTCCGAATCAAACTCCTCGGTGCCCAAGTTGTCGCTGTCGAGGCAGGCTCCCAAACTCTTCGTGATGCGGTCAACGAAGCTCTGCGTGCCTGGGTTGTGAAGCTTGACACTACACACTACATTATTGGCTCGGCGATCGGTCCTCATCCTTTCCCAACGATCGTCCGAACGTTCCAATCTGTAATTGGTAACGAGACTAAAGCACAAATGCTCGAGAAGTGTGGAAAGCTGCCCGACGCAGTAGTAGCCTGCGTTGGAGGTGGTAGCAACGCGGTCGGCATGTTCTACCCTTTCTCAAAAGACCCCAGTGTGAAGTTACTTGGTGTAGAAGCAGGTGGTGATGGTTTAGATACCCTACGCCACTCGGCAACTCTCACTGGTGGTACTAAGGGAGTTCTCCACGGCGTGCGGACTTACGTATTGCAAGACCGCCACGGTCAAATCTCTGATACGCATTCCGTCTCCGCTGGTCTCGACTACCCCGGTGTTGGACCTGAACTGTCTTCTTGGAAAGATAACGAGCGTGCGAAGTTCATTGCAGCTACCGACGCAGAGGCCTTTATGGGATTTAGGATGATATCCGAGATGGAAGGTATTATTCCTGCACTTGAGACAGCACATGCTGTATTTGGGGCTGTCGAGTTAGCAAAGACGATGAAGAAGGGAGAAAATATCGTCATTTGCATATCAGGTAGAGGAGATAAGGACGTTCAGAGTGTTGCAGAGGAATTACCCAAACTCGGACCAAAGATTGGATGGGATTTGCGTTTTTGAAGGCCTATTGATTGACACCTATCCGGCATACCTCGGAGGCAGAACTTCGTGTATTAGAGGAATAAAAAAGCATACTGTCCGATGACCAAGTATGATTGCGACTGTACTCAATCGATGTGATCCGTTTGGATGAGTTATAGAAAGCCTGAATTTGGGGGTTTGGCAAGTGCCATTGCAAAAGTGCATTTTGAGGACAGAAGTTGTGGTATCTTTTAATGGTGGTTGTTGATCTTGTGGAATTCTCGTTTCATATTAAGACATTGGTGGAGAATGCTCTGAAAAGTGCCACGTCCATAGTTCTCTGATATCTCCTCACAGACTCCTCAGCGAGTTGTCTGAGCTCTTAATCGTACCTATAGTATACATGCACCCCATCTTCCAACAGCCCATCCCAAATGATCTGGCCTAATGTTTCCAACCCTTCTCCCCATCGTTGTCTCACCTTAAATCAAGTATTTTGCTCCTTGAATCGAAATCTCTCTGAAATTAGCAGGTTTGTAATCTCCACGCTTCTTTGAACGATCCTGTCAGCCATCTTCGGTAACTTGCCAAAATCGCAGACTTTCAACCCCGTTTGTACTGGATTTCTTCATCTCCCAAATCTTATTTGCCTTCTCGAGAAAATCCTTCAGCAACTTAGTCTGCGTGTAGTCTCCTCCGTTATACTGGGAATGAAGAAAAACGACTTCCTCCATTTTGTAAAGTCGCGCAACAGGTTTGACGTGTTCTTTAAAATATAGTCTTTCTGCCACTCATAAGTGTGAGCATTACTCTCTCGACTCCAGCTTTGTCAAAGGCGGAAGTCAACAGACTGATATTTTCGAAAATATCTCTCGGGGGATTTATCTTGCTCGGTGGGATGCCGTCGGCGGTCCAAACCGAGTCTTGGGACGCATTGAAGTACACCTACGATCACTTATCAGCACAGCGCACCTACCAAAAGTAACGGGCCGGCATTTAGTGGAAATGGGAACATGACCCAGCAGCGAGATAGGGCAATTACTTTCCCAGATGAAACTCACTAGTCTTCCCAAAACCTCCTCAAAACTATCTTTGTGTATCTTCAATCCTAACTCCCGAAATTCTGGGCACGTATGCAAGATTCCCGGAACGGTGCACTTGACTCAGAATCGATTGTTCCCCATATGGGGGTCCTTTATCTTTATTACACGCGGGAAAGCGATCGCGAACTCCCATACCTTGAGCCGAAGCTCTATCGGCAATTTGGACAAGCGCGTTGGTGACTTTATTACTTCTGCTGCCGCGGATCTCTCTGCGTATACTGCTCAGAGGTACTGCGTAGCGGATGGAATAGCGGCTGAAGAGGCGTCCCCGAGTCGCGGAAGAGGTATTGTAAGAAGTGGGGGATATCTGAGTGTTTGCTGATGGATTATATGGAGCCATGGTTGCTCAAAGAATGCAAGGTTCTTTGGTTTGTGGTTTGAGGAGCAGTAGCAAGAAGCTTCTCGTTGCTATGATATTTTGATTCGAGGATTGAGAAAGATCCAATCGAGGGCTTTCATGTGAATAGCATCGATGAGATCCGCCTGGGGAAAATCTTTTGTCATTGAGGGCAAGAATTCACACCTAGAGCGCTAGCTTCGTTCACCTCCTATCCTGCAGGTAAACAAAAACTTGAAAATAGCCGAGAATACTTATCTCCAGCTTGTATTCGACTCCACCAACAAACTTCGATCTACCAACAAAAATCGAGCCTCATCCTGCAAAGCATAGTATTTGCTCTTGCGCAATCTCGCAAATGCTACCTAGATACTATGTCCTCCATCACAGACATGGCTGCAACCACGGTGACTGCTGATATTACCCTAATCGCAGTCAACATTGAGGGCGCGGCAACCACAATGGACGCCGAGATGAACGAAACCACAGTCGATACTGAGATGGTCGATGTCAACATAGCCGCATCCTCTGGTACCGAAAACTCTTCTCAGCCCCTTACCGAGTTTTATTCCTTCCCCAAGCTCGCTGCCGAACTCCAACTCAAAATTTGGGAGTTCGCAGTCCCCGGACCGCGTGTTATCAAGTTCAAACCCAAAAACATCATCACCGGTAAAACCCGCAGTAAGAAGACTGAGACAAAGTGTGAAGCCATCGCCTCGATACCAATTATCTTGCACGTCTGTCACGACTCTCGCCAGGTCGGTCTTAAGTTCTACTCTGTCTCCTTCGAGCAAGAATTGATCAAACCCATCTACTTCGACCCCAAGCGAGATGTCATACAATTTGCGTTCCTCAAGGCTGCCGCCGTCTTCCTCCGCTCCTGCAAGACCGTCTCCGAGTCCAAGATTAGGAAGGTTAAGAAGTGTAAGAAGCCCAATATCAATTCTACCAACATCGACACCAACTCCATACCCGGCGCCCCCTACCGCTTCATCAGCTTCACCGGCACCCACGATCAAGACAAGACCGAGCTCCCGCACAAGCAATACGCTGAGAAGATCCGAAGCCGTGAGGTCATTACTATGTTGGGTAACTTTGAGAACGTGGTTGTAATTGAGCCAGTTGATTTAAAGATGGGCGAGTATGAGGTACTTAAGGGGTATAGACAGGATATGGAGAATTACTTTGGATTGATGCAGGAATTTTATGCCCATGGTAGAGCTCAGGGTATGGAGATTCCGCATTTTAAGAGTCCAAAGGTGGTTGTCATGACGGAGGAGAAGCTGTTAGAGTTGTTGAGTTAGATAGTGCTCGAGTGGTGAAGGGAGGGTGTGTTCGTGGGGGAGGTGGTTATTGCATGCATACAATTCAACAGTTCGGAGTTGCTTACCACCGTTGCGTCTTCGCAGGTGGTCTTGGTAACTCAATTACTGAGGTAGATTGGAGTAGTCAATTCTGATAAATCTTACTCTGCATCCAAACGTGCCAATCTATATAATAAATAGCCAGCTGTCTCAAAGTTTTGCAAGCATACAAGACCTAGGTTTCATCGCTAAAAACCCGTTCCACTCTCAGAGCTTCCCCGGAGTCCAATCATGATAACCCCCCACCGGGCTATTTCTACCTGTCTATAGTATGCATTTGACCTTCCCAGGCGCTTAAACTCTGGAAAGAGGATTGTAAATCGAGTGAAAAGGGTGCTAAATAGTTAATTAGAAGGGAAGACAAGGAGGAGAGGGAGGCCCATTGAGGGGTTTTACACACCTTTGGAATTGTATTGCTATTGCCTTATATCCAGTATTTATAGAGATTTAATACTGCCATAATTGTAATTATATACCTGAAGTCTTTATGGTATTAGAATTTTTAAATATCAACATTGGGATGTTATGACCTTGCGTTCCTGAGCCTCCAATTAGAGTCCTCGACAGGCACCTAAAATGCGTTGGCAGATTGTATATAGTTGGAAATGCATGGCGGGCCTATTCTTAGATGTGCACTACATTTGTGCACAATATTCCAGAGCGATGTGAAATGGGAAACTGTGGGGCTGGCAATAAAGGGGTTACTGCTGGATTAGGTTTAGTGCGTCATAAAAAGGAGGGAAGATTGGGAGTTAGGAAGTAAAAAGCTGAGAATTTAAGGAACAAGTTAATTACTGGGAGGGAGCGCTTGTTGTATCTGTTGAAGGGAAAGGAAGGAGGGAATTGAGGCGAGGTGTATCCCGGATGCTAACCATCTTGCACGTGCTAGATTCTTATGCATGCAAAACCATGAAACTAAAGTGCTGCCCAACATCCCAGCCTTGTTTTGCCAAGCATCATGAGATATCCGGCCGATATCTCTCATCCAAGGCCATATTCCTGTTGAGATAGAGCTCATTATTCCATCCAGGGAGGAAATATGCTCTCTTTCAGCTCCAATTTGGGCGATACACTCGAGGATGTATTACAAGTATCTTCAGCAAGCTTCAAAAGCATATGGATAGCCACTGATTTTGCGATGGTATCGTCAAAATGTTTTGATAGAATCAAGGCAATTGATACATACACTTGACTGCATTTTATTGCCTCTTCATCCTCTCCACAACTTGATGCTCGGCCTGGAGGCGCTAGGGCCTGTTTTCACCCCTCACTCCTGAGTAAGGTTAATTCCATCAGTTCCCCCTGGGCGAAAATCATTCCTTGTAGCATACTAGGTAATTTCCATGATGCCAAAAATCCCTTCCTCGAATCCAATGACCCGCGCACTTCTAAAAGGCTTCGGAATGTGGGTGATAGCTGCGATGACAAAACAGTGTAATTTAGGGGTCCCTGGTCAACTATGCGTGGAATACTGTGATAAATATGTAGTTGAGAAGATATTCGAATGCTTCACGACTCATGAGACAATAATGTGGGTTCTTTACCTCAGAATAGACTTGTGATATTCCTCAAAATAGCAAACTAGTTAAAATTACGACAAATACACTGAGAATAAGCCATCTGTCACTAAACCCCACGGCTTTCACTCCTCTGCTGACTACCCCAGTACCACAACACGTCCGATTATATGTCACCCCATTCCACTTCGCTGCAACCTCAAACACAGACCCACTCCCATAATTATAATAATCCACATCCAAAAACTTTGGCGGGTAATCCCACATGCTAACACAATCCTCAACGCCCTGTCCCAGGGACCCAAAGCCCGAAACACCATTCGTAACATTTAAAAGCGGTATGTACGGCACCAAAATCGCATTCCCCAAAAGATCGATCTCATAATTAAGATTATGATTCGTCATATACATCCGATTCTTCGCATCTCCATCGCTTAAATTCGGGGGCCGTTGGGCGTTGCAAGGAAAACTCCTGTTCGTTTGATCGAAGGGCGTTTCCCATACCTGGGAAAACTCGTCGAGGATCCAGGGGACGGCAGTTTGGTTTGCGTCGTAATCCATGAATAGTACTACTCTTTTGCCTGAGAGAATCATGCTCTCGAGAGTAGGCCAATCATCTAGGGCCATTGGGATTTTGGGGGGAATATATGCGTATTTCACCAGTCCGGTAGACTCGATAAAGCTGACGTAGTCGGTGACGGGTCGATAGTCGCCGTTCTCTAGAATTATGCTGATGATGTCGTAGGGATGTGTAGACACCCATTTGTATACTGTGGTCAACCAGGTCGTTATCGGTCCAGCGTCTAGGAGATCACATGACGTGTGGCAGAAGTGCGGTGTGCCATTCACAAAATGCATCTGAGCTTGGAGCTGCCGGACCCCATCGTCGAGTTGAGTGGTCACGGGGAAATTTTGGTTTGATGCAACGTTGTTGGGGATGTCGAATGGGGAGTTGTGCGCCGAGACCTCGGTGATGTTGCTGAATTTCCGTGAACAAAATTCAGGATAATTGTTGCATGGTTGCGTATTTGTTGGTTGGACTATTGCGAACAGGGATTAGAATTTTGGACTTCAATTCATGAAAAGAGAGTTTCGAAGAGAAATTTTGTACCTGAAGTTGATGTTGCCGTTCCAGATACGGTTCCATTGGTTGCGGAAGTGGTTGCTGAGCCTTGCAGCAGAATTTGCGATGAGCTTGATATGATACTGGACGAAGCCGAAGAATTTACGGTTCCTGCGGTGCTGGTTAAAGATCCCAACACAGCGGTAGTATTTGATATCGTGATGGTTGAGGAGTATGATGTGTAGCTCCCCGTAGGAGAAGTCGCTTCTGAAGTTCCTGTAATTGTCCCCGTAACTGTTCCGGAGATTGCAAAGTAGCTCTGAGTGCTACTAGAACTTGAATCCGCACTCAATGCGAGAGCAAAGAGCGACCCTACGCAGACGAAAAATCGGACCAGCCACATATTCAAAAGATTGCGCAATGGTGTTCGTAGACATATCCTTCACTGAAGATAATCATATTGAAGAAAGCGACATAAAAGGTGAAAGGGAAATATTGCTTTTAGAAAAATTACATGCGCCATCTGGAAGTTAAACCAGCTGTCCAGCGGGTTCTTCCTGGTGGCTGACACTTTCAGGTGCGCTGTGCAGCAATCACACAGCCATAAAACTCAGGTCCCGAGATTGATCCTTAAGTAATTGGTTATGTTTGCGATGAAACCCCCCCAAAATCATTCATGTGGCGCTGAAATTTCGGCTGAGTGGACGATCGATCCCTGACCTTGCATCCGCTTCTCAGCTGATCATCTGAACCCCAGGTCTTATCTTTCAGCGCAAATATGAGAGCGCGAAAGAATTCTCTCGCCCTGTTAATTTGAAGACGACACTTTTCCTTCCTTTGAATGATCAATGATCTGTAGATTCTTCCTATTTCGCAACAGTTCACGATCAAAGAAGCGGTACTGGAGAGATAAGACCGACTAAAGAATCTTCGAGCTTCTATGAATCTTGAGTACGTGGGGGCATATCTTAAGAGCTGTAGATCATCCCATGGATATTCAAACGGTCGATGGCAAGGCGGGAGCAGTGAAGCCAGCTCAGAATGAGAAGACGCCTCTCGAAACTGGATTAGATGGAATTAATGACAAGAAGACTGCGCGAAAAACACGAGATCTCATCCTGTTAGCGAGTGTTTTCTTTTTCCTTTCGATAATATTCCTCATACTCGTGAGTTAGCTACGTTCTTTTGCACGCGACATGCTGATATCTTTAGACCGAGATTGGAAGCGTGAGAAACAAGGCTGGTCTCACGTCAAGCTACTTCTTGAAAATTGATGTAACGGATATCTTACCATCGACCTCAGCAACCGATGCTGTACTTGTCAACTCAATTGCTAGGAGTTTGGGTATTCATGATTTCTACCAAGTCGGTCTCTGGAATTTTTGTGAAGGCTATAATGACGAGGAAGTCCACTGCCCTTCCCAATTTGAACCGACTAACATCATGTTCAGGGGAGTCACCCACTGCTCGAAACCGCAAAACCTATACTGGTTCAATCCTGTCCAAATTATCCTTAGCGAACTCTTGGCAGGGGCAACCATCACCCTCCCTGCCGAAGTAATCACGATTCTAAAGCTCATCCGCATTGTCTCTAAGATCATGTTCGGATTCTTCATGGTCGCTCTCTGCCTGAATTTCGTCTTCATCTTTCTCACACCGATTGTTTTGTATTCGCGATGGTACTCATACCACTTTGTCACTTTCACGTTTATCTCAGCTCTTTTTACTTTCGTTGGGAGTGCAGTTGCGACTGCTATGTATGTCACTTTTCAAAAAGTCATCACTTCTCAGAAGGAATTGAATATTGGTGCGAAGCTGGGAGCCCAACTGTTTGCATTCATGTGGATTGGAACAGCGTTTTCTATTGCGGGGTGGATTGTGCACTTTTATCTGGCGTGTGTAAGCAGGAAAGTACATGGATCGAAGAAAAAGGGCCACGCAAATACCAGTAGGAAGGTTGCTGCAGAGACTAAGATGGTTGGGCTAAGGAGACGATTGGGGCTACCTCTCGCCAGGGCGGATTGATATTTCTGCCTCGTTTGGCTATTGTATATTTATAAGTTAGTCACACATGGCATTGATTACTCTTCTCCCAAAGTCTGCGGACCTTCGCTGCCAACTATGAGAAAGCCAATACATCTTTTTTACATTTTATCACTTGTTTAGACCTAGTTGAGTCCAAAATATTGCCAGAATTTCGAGTTTGTTGAGATCCGAGTGCCCATGACCAAAATTCAGGTATCGCCTTATTGTAGACTTATATCTCAAATATTACGAGGATTAAATGGATAATTCCAGGGAGAGCTAGGCCGCATACTTGCAGATGCCAAATTTCAACCATCAGGTGGAGAGTATGATCATTCATGGCTTTGAGGCGGTTTGGGGGGGGTTGGATCACGTGATGATACCGTCTCCTTTTCAGTAGGTAGGTAGGATGCGCTACTAATGGGAGTCTAGATTAGTGGCACTTCTAAATTCATTTCTGCACATCACTTTGAGATACTAAATCCCAAGGGTACGCAAAAGCAACGACTTTGCTGGTTTACTCGCAACTACAACGCCCACAAGAAATGTACAGTGGTTCTGCCTTATCCAAACGGACGAAAAAAGGAACAATCATCCCTTTCGGGACCTAAGATACCTCAGACACCAAGCAGGAAGACGAAAGCAGTCCTGGAAAGGGGAAACATAAAACTAACCTCGTCCGAGGTATCAACAATATTTAAGATAGATTTGATCAAGACACTCAGCCTTACCCAAAGAGATCTCTCTCTCAAAAAAAAGCCTGAGCCTGGAAGAGCTCGAGAAATCTCCTTATCACGTACACTGAGCCTCGAAAGGAGTTTATAAGACTGCTTAAGTCGAGAACTTTGGGACAAGGCTCGATACCACCATTGTTTTTTATGGACATTTTCACTGTCATTTCAACAACGAAGAAAACGCCCCGCTTTTATCTTTGGGCTGTCTTGAAATACCTGACCAAATCAGTCCCTTAGCATTACATGACGATAATCTATACAGATTTTATGAGTGTATCAGACGAATCGGAAATTTAGAGGAAGTAATCATCCAATCCAATGCTTGCTCACTCGGAGGCGCAAATGGGATTCTTCGAGTCTTTTGTTTGGTGGAACGCTGGAAATAGGCAGAATTCTTTAAAAAGAAACTCGAAAGGGAAGACTATGTTTTATAGATGATGGGAAGGACACGAAAGTTCCAGCTTCTTGTTATCAAGTATTCGTGTCAGGACAAGCTTAAATTTATGCCAGTCTAGCTTCATGCATGGAGAATAGGTGAGTAATAATGCGATTCTGAGCAGTCACAGAAGTTTTACAAATGATTCCTTGGCAGGTTTTTCATGGGACGCTAGTAAGATAGAATAAAATCGCTGCTCGCTGAACTCGGCAAAATCGCCTGATAGACATAAGAAATCCATCCATTCGCCACAAAAACAGCCATACCCGTCCAAGGCTCAGACCAGCGTTGTCCCAGCAAACGTAAATCCAGCCAAAAGCTTCGTCATCGCACCGCCGCCTGTTCTACAAAATTCTGCGTCTGAATCCTTCCTCGGTCGCTAGTTCAATAGTTGGTGGTTTCACAAAACTAGCATCATTCTCCAAATTGTCTCTTACGCTCTTCACAAACTTCCTAGCAATAGCAATCTCACCTTCTTTCTCTCCGACCACAATGAAAATATGCTCCAGACTTCCAAACGCCTTCACAAACGACCTCATAATCCCAAGTTGTCTGCGCGCGATATTGCTCATGATATTCCCCGTGTAGTTATCAGGGTTTGCGCATTTCATTTTGATAGCAAGAAAGCTAATCCCCATTCTCTTGACCATTTTCAAGTTTTCCTGCAAGGTCCAAGATAATAGACTGTTGATTTGCGACATCAGGATATCTTTTTCTACATCGAAAGGCAATGGCCGCTTGAGGACTTCGCCGAATTTAAATTCACGGGAGCATAGATCTTTGAGAGCTACTTCGCGCGAGATTTTACAGGTTCCGAGAATGCTGTTATAGGTTATGATTGCTTCATGAGTCCAACGTCTCTTGGGGTCTTCGACGTAGTTTGGGGCACAACCGAGACTTCGCATTTCGATGACGGTCGTAGGAGGGATTGCACGAACCCAGACCATCACTTGAAGTTCAATGGGAAGCTTTCCGAAAATTGTAAATTCGGTAAGTGGGGCAAGGCTATGTGCGATTCTGGCGGGAGCAGGGTTACTCTTGGTTCGCCTGGTTACGCAGTTCGTTAAGTGGCTACGGGGTATAGAGGATGTGCGTCTTCTACCACGACTGCGCTCGACGGCACCGACCGCATACTCGATAACCGCGATTTGTGAAGACATATTGCTAATAATTCTGGCAGTCTTGAAGTGTTCGGGGATGATTGTGGATAGCAAATGCTTATGGTGAAGTAGATTCAAGAAAGTCAGAATATAGATTCATGAGCGATTGAGCAAGGCTGGACCTTTAACTTAGAGAAGAAACACTAGTGTCGCGATTTTCATATATATGCCGTGCATTTTAGTGAGCGCTTTCGAAGTGAATTTTACCAGTAGTGAATCACTCCTAGAAGAATTTGGGATGAAAATCAATTCTCAGTGGCAGTATGAATCTAAAGTATGACTTTGGACTAGAAGCAACTCTTTAAAGCCACCAAAAGTTATATCAGATAGGGCAGTTCCAGTCCTAGACGGTTCTCCTTTAATGTGGGAATGGTCTCGTCACGTGAGGCCAAAGCCTGCTTCAGGGGGTGGGGCCATCCTACCCCGCTTTAGATTCATATCCCACGTTCTACAACTCCCATCTCCGTGATATATTCCCACCTATCTACTTGCTCACGTACATTTTTCTTGTGCTTACTATGCCCACCCTACCTTCCGATCCCTTCGTTCTTCACGGCAGCTGTTTCTGCCAAGCAATAACATACACCCTCTCCCTTCCCGCCCTCGCGTCCCGGCCTCTCCTCGACTTTAAATCAAAGAACTCCATCGGTCTCCAAACTGAAACCGATTCCCATCTCCCGATAATGACCATCGACCACTGTAATACCTGTCGTCGTATCGCTGGCTCAATCCTACAGTGCTGGCTCATCCTTCCTTTCTCATGGGCGAGTTTTTCTCTGCTGCTGCGTTCCGATGCTTCTTCAACTGAAAGAATCGAAGCATCGGCTAAAGACTGCGTGATTCTTAGTCAGTCATTGTTGGAAAAGACGCACATACGCTATTTTCAAAGTTCAGAAGATAGGCATCGCACTTTTTGCGGTAGATGTGGGACGCATTTGACCTTTTTTGCCGGGAAGGAGGGCGAGAAATGGGGAGGGCATTTTGATGTTACGGTTGGTAGTCTAGAGAAGGAGAGTGTGGAGATGGTGGTAGCGGGAAGGCAGGGGTGGGTTGTTGATGGGATTGAGTGGGTGAAGAAGCTGGTTCGGGTGGGGATTAGGGGTTTTGACTTTGTAGAAGAAGAGCCGCTAGAAGTGGAGAAAGAGAAAAGTTGATATTGAGTTGCAAAGAAGTGAGTATTCGGTTGCTGCTGAACTACATCCTTTTCGAGTCTCTTCTTATCCCAGTCACTGTGGTTACCGAATATCGCTGATTTCTACAGAATATTAGAGTTGGAACTTCTTAGAAAACCATGCGATGTCGTTGTACGTCTAGTAGCTACTTACAAACAATGCCGACCAGGAATATTCGATAATGTATAATGATTTTGGAATGTAGCCAAATAACTCAGGAACTGAGGCTCATTCTTTTCAAAGCTCGTCCTGCACCTGGAATTCGAGACTGTGGTCGGTTGACCCTGCATCTTTAAAGGAAACAAAACCAACCTCCGCAGTCACGGCCCTTGTTCTTTTCAACACCTCTCCATTCACATCTAGTGCCTCAGCCTTAACAACGATTACACCTTTCCCCTCTAGTTTGAAAGCAGTCTCAAAGCCCAGCCTATTCGCTTCTCCCAAAACGCTCTCTCCCCCAGCACCCTCAACAGAATAAAACCTCCATTTCTTGGTCTCCGTATCTCCATTCCAGCTCACATACGCAGTCACTTCATCTCTAGACTCATCATAAAGCGCAATAATGGCGGGTTCTTCAAATGGAGTCCCCGTCCAGTTAAACTTAAACGCACGATAATTTTGCACGCCATCGAACAAGGAGCCTGAGTCAAGAAACGCATGGAAGAGTGGTTTGCCTTGGATATCCAGCTCTGTAATTGCACCTTCTGAGCCCCAGTTGATCAAAACGTTAGAATTGGGCAGGGTCTGAATCGAGCCTTGAGAGAACGCCAGGAGTGGATGTTGCTCTGGTGGGGCAAATGATTGAAGTAGCTTTGCGGATCCCGTCCGATGATCCAATTCAATGTACTTTCTGAGTGAGACATCTTTTTCAGAAACAGGCTTTTCGGCACCATGGCCGGCAAAATCAAAGACACTAATGATATCGCGATCATGAGATTCTGAGACAAATCGCGCATGGTGTTGAAAACCGAAAGATACGCCTGAGCCGAGATTGAAGTCTGATAATGGACCACCTACACGCCAGATGACGGACCCGGATGTTCCGTTGATTTTGTACAGGGTACTCGTATGTCTTGCGGAGATGAGGTAGTGTCCGTCGCGAGACTTGGCAATGGAGTTTAGGTGGAAGTAGTCCCAGGCCGTTGAGCTATTGGTCGCTATTCCAGGCGGAAAGAATAAAAGTGGAAGCACCGATTCTACTATGAGTCAGGTAGGAGTGATATCAGTGGGACAGGAAGATATTGACCATGAGGTGAAACGTGGTCTAGGCTTCGCCATTCAAGGAGAACTTGCCCAGTAGCGATATCTAGCTCTATTTGAATGTCAGCATGATTCATCATTAAATATTAGATTAGTATAAAATTCATAATTGCCTAAATTTTACAGCAATTGAGAGATGCTCCTTGAGGATGTCTTCTTTCTGCCAGTCATAACCCTTATACTGGGATACGCCGAAGTCGCTGAACACCGAGCTCACCTTGCAATCTTGCCTCAACAATCCAAATTTGATCGTTATCTCCCCCGAAATCGCTCAAATCTCTGGTCAAAGGGTGGTAGGCTTCGATTAAGGCAGTTTTCTCGTCCACGATAAGGAATTCATGAATATCAGCGACTGAATAATGTAAGTCAACGTTTTCATAGATCCCACGAGAAACCACCAAGAAAAAGCCTTATTTGGATAAATCAATCCCCAAAACTCTTAAGAACCTGGATTTCCTCACGTTCGTGGTGTCCGGCATACAATTGTTTAATATGGCGATAACTCTGATCCAAGATCGTAAAATGGCCATGACCATGTCCATGCAGGCTCGGATCTGAAGATTCCACCGCAGCGAGCACATCCTTGCCCTCCCACCGCGCAGCCTGGAAGTTCCCAGTCCAGGCGCTGAAATATGAATAGCCAGACCAGATTAGCTCTCCTTTGTCGGTGAAAATATAAGGTCCCGTCTGCTGCTACGATGGCACATGAGAGAAGTAAGAAGAGAAGAGAACTAATAAAATACATATTGGTATTCTGAGACGAGGTTGAAGATTGACTCAGAAAGTTGGAAAGAGGGCATCACGTTTTGTCGTCAACACTAGTTTTTATATCAAAGAAATCAATAATGAATTGGCAAATTGATAGATGCAATGGCACCTTTCAAGCCCACCCTTCGACCTTTCCCTGCGACCAACCGTGATCTTGATTTTGATAGGATAAAATTTTCGCAGCGAATGAGTGAGATGCAGCCGAAACGACGTCTTCCCGGTGTGGGGCTTTTCTCGCTTAAGCAACCCCTCCCCCCTGAACCTCCCTTCATATGTCTGAATAAGCAACACTAAGATGATTTCAAAGCGCAGAGATCGGTTCAATTTCCCTAGGCTCTTATCTCGAAGGTGACATGTGGTATATTCGACTAAATCTGGCCTAGGAAAAATCCAGGAGTATGCCAATACCGCAAACGGCGAATTATGAGTTGTCCCGTAAGATTAACTACATGTCTTTGGATTTATGAAAGAGCGTAAGTGGGTGATTTGCGACGCATTCCCGCAAATCTTAAATTATCAATATAATATTTCTCGATATTCCCTGGTAAGATACTTGAAACGTGCTTGGAGCCACACCTATCACCACATTGCACTGTCTATGGATCCCTTTGGATAGAAACCGGCTCTTACTTCCAAGAGACCAACTCTTAAGTCGTTATTTATTGACACTTGTCCTATAGCTTCATAACAGCAATTATTCGTCTGGCCCTCCAATAGCGATACGAGGGATATTCACGCCAGATCCTTCACCAACGTTTTGTTCGGCATCTCCCCCTCTCATTTCCTTCGTTGCTGGTTTAATTATATTCCTTCTATTCTCAGCGCTTCCACTGTAGTCAACTATTTTCATTGGCATTGATCGGTATCCCGTATATTATAAACCTACCTCTATGGCAAGGGCTCCCAAAGCTTGGGCACAATTGCGAAGCATTAGCACATATTCTCAGATAGATTGAGATATGGTTACCTACAGCGAATCCCACAGAGCAAGGCTCAGGTGCTACACCACTGTTATATTTATTATTCTTGTGGAATAACATGCAGAATCTGTTTCTCTTGGTATCAACAATTGTCATGGAGCCCGCCTCCCCGGCATTGCATGTATATTGTTCCATCAAATGATAATGCAGATGTACCGAATCCCGATGAAGCGACGGCAGATCCGTTGGAAGAAGCAGAAAATATTATCTTGCTACGTCTCGTGCATAGAAGATAGAGTACAAGACTTAATCTCAATCATTTGATTTTATAAGTTCTTTTTAATAACATGAGTATGAAGCTGTTAAGGGATCAGCTTCGCTTATTAACTTTTATTCATTAAATTGGTCTGGATTTTAGGAAGATAGACTGTCTCTGATTTTAATCCTGCATTTGTTTATTTCGGCAAAAATCTACATATGTGCAGAGAACTATGTCGAAATTGAGAATGACTTGGTTAAAGTTGTGCTGCAAGCTGTTCTATCTCTCTGCTCAGAATACTAATGAGAAGTTATCCATAAAGAGGAGCGTATCTAAGGGACGGGACGTGAGTATTGACTTCCCACTCCATCTTCTCTCCCTCGGCCAGCATAAAACAACCGGTGTCATCTTGATCATCGACTAACCAACTGATTTTACCTCCTCCAGATGTCAAGACATTGCTCCACTCAGACTCGCTACCGATGGTCACAATGGGGGGTACGTAAATCTCTGGGTCCGAAGAATCGTCAACGACGGCTTGTCGAGCAGTAACAACGACATGTTTGCCAGAATCGCGACTCCGTTCGGGAACTGTATCTCTGATGTCTTTAAATGGAGCTGTATGGAGAGCCATAATCTCTAGGGTACCCGATTTTACCATCCTATCAATGATTTTCCTCCATAACTTGGGTCCATCACGTGGCAGCCACGTCTGCGGAAGGCGTTTCGGGTCCCGACTTCCTTGGGAGGAATCGCGCTCTAGGAAGAGAAGATGCCGCAATGACGTGTAATTCTTGCAGTATCACTCAACAGTATGTTCACGAGCCTTCCCCGTGGCGAAAATGTACTTGATGGAATCCATGAGCGCCGGCTCTTCCTCTTCATCCTCAACCACCGGCTCGAAGACGCGATTGAGCTCAAGTTTCACGAAGAGCTTTGAGATGTGTTTATCGGCAAATTGGAAGATATCGAGGTTGAAGTTGACGTAGATTAGGTGGCCAAATTGAGCTTTACCGACGGCTTTGAACACTTTAAGTCCCGCAACTCGGGAATCGTAACAAGCGTGAAGGACGGGGGGGATTGCAATTTTAGTTAAGCAGATCTCTTCTTTTTCATTGATATTGGAAGGGTCTGTATTTTTGTCGCCACGGTCAGTCCATACAGTGGTCACCAAACCACTTTCAATATGAATCATGCGGGGATCGAGTACTGCGAAGGACCAGACGAGTAATTGGATTTCTTTTGGGAGTTGTGGAAACTGAGGGAAGGCCGCACACTGCTCAACCATGTAGGGGCAAGGGTTAGAGAAGAAGTCGATCCATGGTGGATCGAACGTCGCAGGTCGATGCATCGCAGGAGCGATGAGTTGAATATCTTGGTATCTATAGAGGTTAGAAAGTCGTTTGCATCTTCCCGGGGGCTAAGGCTCAACTACAAAAAGATCACCCTGCGGCGTAAAGATTTCTTCTCATAGTCTGCAAGAGTTGCTATTGGAAAGGGATGGGCCGCGTTGAGGCGTGTTTGTGGATGAGGACGTTGAACTCGCTTAACGCAGAAGCGACAGACGGCCGATTTGGTACTCAAATTTAAATTCCCACTCTGAGCTTAGGTGTTCTTATAACTGTAGCTGTGGCAGATGAATCTCAATGCGCAGCAACCTTCATAGGTCGGCTGGTCGCGTTACTTGAGGTGCAGGAAACCCCAATGAAATGATGCCCATTAAACGCCGTTGTATCAAAGAAGCATGTTACAGTACACATTCCAAGGAGATGACGGAGTCTGCCATTTAATATTTTATTTTCACAACAAATATTCTATGACCTGCCAAACGCGTCGTCACTCTCTTTTCATGTAAGTTCCACTCTAACTAAGTAACAAAGCTAAAGAGAGGAGTTTCGAAGAGTAAGTAACGACTTGTACCAGTTCCTAAGTGGTATACGCAGGTTCCCATCATTTCGAGCTTATAAATAAAAAACACACTTTGTCTGTCTTTCATCCCATGCAGTTGTTGTTAATATTTGTTGAAATAGGTCAAAAGAACTTGCCCATCCAAAAATCTCGTGGAAATCCCCCTAGATCTTTTGTCATTGAATTCCTCCTGCCTAGTTCCAATATCATGGCCTCTGAGTACGCATTAACGCCAATTGCTAACGCGGTTTCGGCAATCTATGAAACAACTTTCAAAGTTTTGTCAGCAGTTTACCTATGCTACCTCTATTTTTGTTGAGCCCCCGTTCTTGGTCATGTGGGAACCTCTAAACCATTTCTAGATCCATATTCATGATCTAGCATTCCTGTACTATGTCATAACCGGGGCTATTTCCGTCTTCCTTGTGTGGAAGGCAATCTTGTGAATTCTCGAGGATTATTATGTCTCTTGGAAAGGGAGGAACTCCGCCAACGTGGACGAATTGGTTCCGAATCAAGCGTCTGGCCTTCACTACCTAGTCACATTGGAAATGTCAAATCTGCCTACATTGACCCTAATTTCCTTCCATATCGTGGTATATTTTCAATCTTACTCAACGAGCCAGAAAAGCACCTATTGTTCTTGGTCTTGCTCCGCAGCTCCAAAGTACTCAAAACTCCCCTCGAGCGACAGTGCATGCTCTGCAGGCGCTTCAAAGAAAAATCATCGCCTATCACGCCGAGACCTTACGGCCTGTTGGATGGAATTCTTTCCTAGAAGGCAATATTTTGGCAATACTAGGGTCGAAAACTAGTGGGCTAGTGTTGAATTATACCAAGACCAATCCCGACTTTGCAAGATTTGGTCAAAATTGGCGTACACACATACTAAAAATGGAAGTCTCCACGTGGTCCTTCACCCGGAGGATTTAAAGACCGTCATTGACACAGGGTGGGGGGGTTTCCTTGTATAAGTGGTCATTTCCATTCCACAGTGACCAAAAAGAAGTATCTATGTGCTGCAGCTCAACGCTGTCATGGGAATTCCCCAGAGATCAATGTACAGTACATGCTTCCAGAAAATAATCCAGAGACAAAAACCGTGTTGGCTTAATGTCCTCCCCAGTCTGACGCCCGCTGTATTCCATTATGCTAACTCGTGAAATGGGCCACCTTATCTCATACACCAAAGGCAGACAAAGTTAAGGTTGGCTACCCATCCCCCCACCCATACCAGAATCCGAGATTTCCTCGCTATCTTGAATAGGATGAGCCCTTTTCCTCTTTGGTACCCCCTAGAAGAAAATTAGAACATTATCTAAGACCAAGCGTGGATTCTTTAGTCAGCTTACCAATGTCATATTCATAGCCGGCTTTGTTGCGAAGGTGATTTTCAGTAGTTCTCTAGCCCCCTTGGGCGTAGAGTTCATAGCTATGCCCGTCTCAATCCTACTCCGTAGAGTGGATTGCATTCTCGCTGTGTTCTGATCATCCATTGGCCAAGATATTTCTCGAATGAGATGGCTCAGCTGAGGCATTGACTTGATCCATTGCTCGGTGTTGTGACGGATTAAAGTTCCACCTATTGCCAAGCGTCGTAAATTACTCTCTAGGTCCTTCTCATTTGCGAGAGATTCGACATTTACATTCTTTTTCTTGGCAAGGAAAGAGGCAGCGGCACTGTCATCTGCTATGTAAAGGGTGTCCTTATTGAAGTCGAGGTAAATCGGAACTCCTTGGAGATACTTGCTAGCGGTGGGAGTGTAGGTTTCCAGAGTGACATCTCGGGCTTCAGTGTTGACCATCAGAAGACTGGGAAGCTTGTAGGTAGCTCTTGCTTGATCGATGTGCCGAACCTTTGCATTCTTGGCTCTACTGATTCTTTCATATCGATTGTCGTTCGTGATGATGACCGTTTGGGAGTCTGGCAGTGCGTGGGACCAGACAAGGAGCCGGAGCTCAACCGGAAGCTCGGGAAATTTGTTGAAGATGGGTGCCTCGGTCGCCATAGCTCTGGATTGAATTTGGAATGCTCCGCGTTGTAATCAAGTAAAGAAGGATGCGAGGGTCAGATACGCGTTCAAATTATCGTCGTCTTGATCTCTTCTAGGGTATTAATATTCGTGAACAGAATAGGGAACATAATATGGTACCTGGGAGTAGTCATATAGATTATAGCTAGTGTCGGTAGTGTCAAATAGCGTATTCAAGGTTCGCTTTTGGGCTGAGGTCCGCGACATCGTAGTTTAAGTTGTTCCAAATTCACTCTGCCGGTATCTTAAGTTAAGATTCTTAACACGAGATGAGTTTTAAGTTAGTCCACCCTGGCGTCCCAGACATCTGTGGCTGTAAGGAAGGCACTAGAAGGGACTAGCGTCGCGCCCACGTTAGCGCGTTTCTGAGGTCTATATAAGCAGAGTATTTGTCTATAACTTTTAGAAATCTAGCTCCTTATCTACTGAACGAACATATACATTATCTGTGGCCTTCAACCGAGGAGAGTAACAGCTCATAATTGAGAGGTAGAAAGAAGCCGAATTACCTAGCATTCAGCAAGCGAGGAAAATAAGACTTGGTCTATCTCATTCACGCTGAGGATCTTCTTCAAGGCTGTTAGTGCTGTCACTGTATTGAGTACTTACTGAGTCCTTCATGCTTAGGACTTTATACATTTCGTGGTAATCTTGACCTTTTCTGCGCGTAATGAAGCAGTGCCGAAAATACATTTATCTCGCGCACATTTGACAATATTTTCCGTCTAGAACACGCAAAGATACGACCTTGTGGGTAATCGGAAGACCGATGAAACAAACCTGACCCCATATATACAGGATTAATTTGAGCGAGAGACTCGATCACGGATAGAAGACGATCTCAGTGGGTTGGCTGTCTATATAAAAAGCTTGAAATGTCATTTCTTAAAAAACAGAAGAAAAAAAGAAATTTAGCTGTTCACAATTAGCATGCCGTAGCTCGTTGGGCTACTTTATTATCATTCCTCGGGTATCACTTCTGAAATGAGAACAATTCTTGAAGAGGAGAACCTTCATTCATTTCTCTAACCCTTGTAATATTGTTCAGTCTTGCGTCCCAGAAATCAAACCCTCCCTTCCCCATTCACCAATATGAGACCAATCCTTCAACCCAAACCTCGGATGATTTGATAACATCGAATTCGATTTAAGAGCCGCTGGTAATGCGAGAAGATCGTCGTGATGGTGCCGTCGGTGTATCTTTGATGTCTTTCTTTCTCGGAGTCTTCTCGTAAATGGGCTTACCCCCAATCTATATGTTTCGTTAAGAAATTGGCTCTTCAGCGATCAGCAAATCCGACTCACGAGTTTGTTCATTTGTGTTTTGGTTAGAAAGTATACTTCTGGGAAAGTGTAGTCATTTCCATGAATTTTTTGACCATAGCTTTCAAGCAATGGAATAGAACGTGTGCGGACCGTCTCTGGAGTAGGAAAGTCATAAGTCGAGTCGTAATTCTTTGCAACCGTAATGCTCTCAAGCGCAGAGGAACTAAGCAAGAGCGCTCTCATCAAATCAGACCTCCAATTAAAGGGTTTTCGAATTGCCAGGTGGCGAATTTTGAGATCAAATACCAGTCCCTGTGCTTCATTACCCGGTTTCAGCAACATACGCCGATCTCGAGAACTTGTAATCCAGGTGCAGGTTGCGATATACCTAGGGAGCCCGCCTCTGATAGCAGCCAACGCGCTCTCATCCTCCACGAATATATGGTATCCGTGTCGAAGTTGAAGTAGATCGGGTTGCCGCCCAGTTGCTCTGAGAATGCCAGGTCGTAGTTGCGCTTCGCTACCGTTCGTGACTCGAGATTAGTATGTAGAGGAGCAGGAATGGCGTAAGAAGCCTTCGCAATGAATGCTTGATCAAATGGTGCGTCCTCGTGCGTCCAGAAGCTTGACCCGCCCCTATGGCTTCCGGCATTGTCGATCTTGACGACTTGGTACTTTGGAAGCGCTTCCTTCCAAATCATCTCACGAACCTCCACCGGAAACTTCATGAAATACTTGAATTCGGTATCGTTATTCATCTTGAGTGATTTTGACGATCTTTCGTCGATTATCGACTTGAGTTTGTGTTTCCTTGACGCGATCTCAGGAAAGATCGCGTCGGTAGAAAAAGAAATGCCTAACCTATTTAAGCGAAATATTCGCGGCTGCTTAGAAGTCACGTGGCTGGAGCTGAGCCGTCAGAGAGGTTCTGAATAAGTGGTTCGGGTCAGTTCTAGAGGTAAACCCAAAACGCATCCAACTAATTTACCCTAGAAGTGAATTGACTCAGCTGCTTAGAGATATAAACTGTCAGCTCGTGGGTCAACCCATGATTGCACAATTAAGCCCAGTTAGAAATAACTTCAAAAATACTTTCGGGCTCATTGGCTTAAAAGCCTCATTATGTAAGAGTTGGGGCCACAGCTCGTGCACCCCCCCCCCTAAGCGAGACACCTCTAATTCAAAAATTAATTATAAATTCATTTTAAATTATTTATTTTTGAAATTAAAATCCTAGATTAATAAGTAGTAGCTAATTCACATATAGTAATAATATTTTCTAATTTATATATTAATCTTTTAGTATATTATTAGTAATTATATAGATCTATCTAGTCCCAAAGTCTCTAAATTTTTATATATAATGCTTTTCTAAAAGTAAATATAAAGAAAAGTTTTTTTAGTTTTTCTTTTATTTATTTTCAAATTTTTTTAATAATATTTAAATCTAGTAAAAAAGATGATCAATCAAATCTTCTAATATAATACTCAAATTTAGCTAGTTTAGCATAGTTTTTATATATCTTAGAGCCATCTTTTATAAAGATATGCTTTATACTAAGCTAATTAAATAAAAGAAAAATAATAGATTATAGCATCTGATTTTAATATATCTGTAAGTTAATCTCCTTAGCTTCTTCTTCCTTTTCTAGAAAGACTAATAGGGATTTATAATCCTAGCTAATTACACTCTATATTATTACTATTATTTTTTCTAACTAATATATTAACTTAATATAGTTCTAATATCTCTTTTTATTTACTCTATATATTACCCAAATCCTTCCATTCTTTCCTAACTCAAAAATACACTTATCTAATTATATAATCTTTTTCCAATCTTCTTCTTTTAAATTAGATACTATCTAGTTAAATATCCCCTACTAACAGTATTTATAAACAAAACAAAGTCTCTTTTTGGCCTAAATTCAAAAGATAAAAGGTCTAGAATACACTATATACCATTAATAATTAGCTTTACATAGTTCTTAGCAAATTGTATAAGCTAAAGCAGAAATATTTAAAGCAATTTAAACCTGCTCAAAAATCATATGCTAAGTACTATAGTTTTGACTAATAAATCAAATAATCTATTGTATATAATATATATTTAAAAGCTTTTTTTAATAATACTTTCCTTTTCGAGTTATATAGCTAGTATTAGCCTTACAGATCTACTAGATAATATACTTAGAAACCCTTAGTTTTGTAAAAATCTAATGTTATAATTTTCCGTTAGCCTATGCTTAATATACTTTAGCATATTTAAAAGTACACTAATTTTGATCAGGTTCATAAATAAAAAAGAATAATAGAATATTTATCTATATTTTTAATTTTATAGAAAAATAATAAGTAGTTAAAGAATTATAAATTTTGAAAGAAGGAGGTTGGTAAATTATGTGAGGGAATAATTTCGCTTAGAGGGGGTGCACGAGCTGTGGCCCCAACTCTTACAACTTCAATGCACTTAGATAGTTTGAACGAATCTTGACAGTTTAAATAGTTTAAGAATTTTATAAACTGTTCATAGAAAGTTCTAATACAAGTAATAGTTGGGTGGGCCTTGGCAGGACTGATCCGCCAAGACTTTAATTATTTGGCTATCATTGTGCCACACGATTTCAGACAATGTACTCGGTGACAGATTTGGATCTCCAGCAGCACGGTATGGTCTATTCCTACACAACCTGAAGCTACAGAATCCGACAGCACAATCACGTACCAGCCATCCGATCTCGTCCCCTACTACATGAAGTCTTACTCTAAATGTACAAAGTTTAAGTATACAATCACCATAGCCAACCACCCTGCCTCAAATCGCCAGCCTCTAATGTCCCACCTCATTGAGAAGAATTAGACGGTACCTTTCTTCTACCTCGAGTTAGAAAATCGATTCAGTAAGGAAGCTCGAGCAACTAACCAATTGATCCATCTTAGCTCGATCGTAGAACTCGACCTTCGTTTCATGGTACGTAACGCCGGAATTCCGAGACCAATTATCGCGGAGTGGACGCCAGGTATCGACTTGGTCTTTTCTAATAGTATGATGAGTCTCCGTATGCCGATCCTTCTTCACGAGGATGAGGCGCTTGAGGTTCGAAATGAAGAGAAGCATGATCTCAGTGGATATGCAGAGCCACCAATCTGGGATGTCAATCGCGAGCGTGGTTACATCTTTGAGAATGCTCAAAAGATTTGGAAACATCGTGTAGTCTTGCGTGAGTAGTGAGAGTGGGGACGGACAACCACCTAGGAAGATGTCAAGAGCAGGTTCGTTGGCGAAGAGAAGAATGTCGCTTTCAGGTTTGAACTAAACTCCATTGCCGCTGAGCTGAGTACCGAATGACATAGTGTAGTGCTTTGTTGCAATGGATCGGGATTCTCTATAGACGTGGAGGGCTGGAGGAACTGTAAGAGTTGCCTTTACCCGACGACGTCCTATCGGGCCTGTTTGAGGATCCCTGGATGTGTCCTCGGACACTCGAATGACTCGTGATTCGAGAAATATGTGCTCCCACACCAGGGTTCGAAGCTCAATTGGTAGCTTTGGAAAGAGAGTGAACTCGAATACGCTAAGCTCGATTGGGGTCTCGGGAAGGGCATCGATGGAACAATCGGACTTGGTGGCTTGTTTTAAGGGTTCTTCGACTTGATTAACAGGTAAAGCTTTATTGCTAGCTGAATAGTGGGAGCGAGTAACAGGAGCCATAGCTAGATTGATATAGATGTACTAGATCGGTGGAATACTGAAGAGTGTGGCTTGGTGGCACTTTTCTTCCAATGTGTCAGCTATAGTTGCAGATCTCAGGATTTATGAACAAGCATTTCCTGACCTTACTGCTTGATCACTAATGTTGAAGCGCGTGGTGATAATTATTCAGTCCCGTATCTTTGAAGCACGCGTTATCAACAACAGCCCTGCAAAGCCCCGGAAGCAACATTGTGTCATGACTGTGCTAAGCCAAGAAACGTTAGCCGGGGTAAGAATATAATCTAGTACAAATGGCGCTAGATATTTTCGGCTACTATAGATGTTGATTCTTGAACGATTGAGGTTGCTACACAATATCCTCCTTTCTTTAGCGAACTAATCACGTGGTTCTCTAAACTTTCAGCTCCACCCTATGGGATGGTGCTAAGATATTCATTCATTAATTATATATATAGCATAGATGAGTGATTTAAATATAGTTATCTTTGCCTCGGTCAAGGAAATATCAAGAAGGCTATGAAAAGCTAGGCGTTGCATATATAGAGTCTTAAAAAGGGAATTAGGCATCTGTTTGCTGTGAACTTAGACAACTATGTTCACGAGCATATCTTTATTGGAAACTTATTTATATCTTTGACATAATCCCATCTTTCTTTGATATCTGCAACAGAAAGTTAGAAGTAGATTTATCTCCCGTGGGCCATAGCGACCAAACGGCCATTTAAGAATTTAGAATTTAAGAATTTAGAATTTAAGAATTTAAAATTTAGAATTTAAGAATTTAGAATTTAGAATTTAAGAATTTAAAATTTAGAATTTAGAATTTAAGAATTTAGAATTTAAGAATTTAAAATTTAGAATTTAAGACTATAATAAAAATATTGTAGCCTAAGTGTGACAAGACCAGCTGGGCTACAGCCCAGGAACTGAAATCGGGTATATTTGAGAATCTAAAACTAAAGAAACAAGAGGGTAAAGGATAATAGACGTATATATATCCCCTTATAGGTCATCTGACTGTCCGTAAATCCTTCTAATAGACCATAAGTCTTGTAATAGATCTGTAGTTTTACTAGAACTGTTACATTACCCTCTCCTTTTGAAAAAGCTTATTTGTAAGCTTTGGAAACTAATAGTACTATTATCTAGATTATTATAATTCTTCTTTTCCTTCTTCCAAGCCTGTAATTACTCTTTTAGCTTATATAACAGATCTAATAGTTCTAAATAGCAGAGATAAAAAGCTTTTAGCTTATATAAAATATACTTAAAATCAGAGATTGAATACTATTCAGAATCTTTGTTATAATCTAGCTAATTTATATAATAAAAGAGTTGGTTTCTGATTTTCTTTATAGTTAGTAAATTATTAACTTTCTATTTATAGTTATTTATAATCTATAATAGAGACTTTGATTTATATATCTGACCTAATAGTAGATTATTCTTGTCCTTATAAAGCAGATTTGGTATGAATACTAGGTGAATTTTTATTAAGACTAATAGCTATATTTAGAAAGAGTATTTTTCTTAGTTATAATTAAATAAAGATCTACTATTTAATAGTCTAGTTTCTTGTTTAAATAATCTGTTTTCTAGTTATAAATAGAGATATAAACTAAGTTACTAATCTTAAAGTCTATTTTTTTATAATACTAATCTATATTTTATTATTTCTTGGTTTAAGCTTTTTGTAAAAAGCCCTTAACTATTATCTAGGTATTATATATATA